>Ga0181521_10004258_pt1 | contig 16418 bp, 14 predicted proteins | sample PEATcosm2014_Bin_32_FD_119764 | JGI IMG/M metagenome (GOLD analysis project Ga0181521, IMG submission 119764) | Peatland microbial communities from MTU Mesocosm Facility, Houghton, MI, USA - PEATcosm2014_Bin02_60_metaG | ecosystem: Environmental > Terrestrial > Soil > Wetlands > Peat | place... | reverse complement strand
CGTCATCGGTGCTTTTGTGCTGGGCGCGATCGGGCTCATCGTCGCCGCCATTCTGTTCTTCGGCAGCGGCACCCTCTTCAAGAAACACTACGCGATGATCGGCTACTTCCACGGCTCGGTGGCTGGGTTGCAGGTCGGCGCGCCGGTCAACTATCGCGGCGTGCACGTGGGTGAAGTGACAGCGATCGGCATCCGGATCGACCCCGACACGACGCGGTCGATCGCCCAGGTCAACATGGAGCTGGTACCGGGAGGCGTCGACGTGCACGGAGCGGCGGTGCCGGGGCCGGGAAACCCGATTCCCGCGCTTGTGCAACGCGGCCTGTCGGCGCAGCTCGTCCTGCAGAGCATCGTCACCGGCCAGCTCCAGGTCGAGCTGGACTTCCGCCCCAACGTCCAGGCCTTCCGTCTGGGCGAACCGTCGGACGTTCCTGAAGTCCCCACTGTACCGAGCAGCTTCCAGGCGCTCTCCCAGCAACTGGAAACTCTCGACATCGCGGCCGCGGTGTCGGCACTTCAGCACACGGCGGTATCGCTCGACGCGCTGGTCTCCAACCCGCAACTGAAGAAGACGCTGGACGGGCTGCCTGTGCTGCTCACCGACCTGCGGCGCACCGTCGGAACCATCGAGCGCGAAGTCACCGGTTCTTCTGCGGCTGCACAGCAAGCCTTGACCGGGACTGCAGCGTCAATGCAGAAGACGCTCGCTTCCGTGCAGTCACTCGCTGAGAGCCTGCAGACCGAAACAGCCGGCACCCTGGACACCGCCCGGGGCACGCTGCAGAGCGCGAATGTCGCGATCGAAAACGCCAACGCGCTGCTGGATCCGAACGGCGACACCGTCGTCCAGGTTCAGCGCGCCGTGGACGATCTTGCCTCCAGCGCGGCGCGCCTGCGCAGTTTCACGGAGCGGGTGGACCGGAATCCGGCCGTTTTGCTTCACGGGAGATAGCCAAATGGTCCGCCGGTCCCGCATCGCCGTCCGCTTCGACGTCAAGGCCCTCGGTACACGTCTCGTGGCCTTAGGGAACCTCTGCATAACTTCGCCAATGCTTCGCATTGCCGCCGGCGTCGCCGCCATGGCTCTCGCCGGATGCGCATCGTCGCCGGTGACGCTCGTCGCTCTGCCTCCACCGGCGGAATCCGCGCCCATCGCCGCGCCCGACACACCGGGAACGGTGCTGCTGCGCGAAGTCACCCTTCCCCAGTACCTGGACAGCTTTCCGGTACTGGTGGGCCGCCGAAGCAACGTGCTCCTCATGTCCGACAATACCGAGTGGGCGGAACGCCTGCCGGTCGCCGCCACGCGCGTCCTGCGCGACGCCCTGTCCCAGCGGCTCGGCCCTTCGCGGATCCTGTTGGCAGGCGAGCGCCGGCCCGCCGACGCGGAGCTCGCCATCGAATTCATGGCCCTGGATCCCGGCGAGAGCGGACTGAATCTGGACGCGAGGTGGCAACTGTCCTGCCGTGCGGCCGGCCGGTCTTACCGAGGTGGTCGCATCCGGCTGCAGGCGGCGCTGGAGAGCGCGAGACCTGCGGCGGTAGCCTCCGCGACCACCGACGCCCTGGCGCGTCTGGCGGCTGCCCTCGCTGACGACCTGCAATGCGACTCGCGTTCTGCGAATTGAAGCGCCGGCGGTTCGCCGCGCGACGACAACTTCTTGCCGGCACACCGACGGTGGGCGCCACGCCCACCAAAATCGGACGGAGTGCCGACCCATCTCTGACGACTCTTCGGGCGCCTGAGCTTAGCCTGAAGGGGTAGTGAACCGAGGACAGACGTCCTTCCCCGAACGTGCAACTTTCAAGGTGCGCGACAGATGCGACGCGCACTTGAAGAACTGGAGGCGAAATGGAACTTTATCCGATGGTGCTCGCCGGCCGAAAAGGGCTGGTGGTGGGCATCGCCAACGAGGACAGCATCGCCTACGGCTGCGGGCGGGTTTTTCGCGACGTCGGCGCACAACTGGCCGTGACCTGGCTCAACGACAAGGCGAAACCGCATGTCGAGCCCCTGGTGCGGAAGCTTTCCGCCGCGCTCGCCATGCCGCTCGATGTCGAACAGCCCGGCCAGATGGAAGCGGTGTTCGCCGCTATCCGCGAGCAGTGGGGCCGCCTCGACTTCGTGCTGCACTCCATCGCCTACGCGCCCAGCGCAGACCTGCACGGGCGCGTCACCGACAGCTCCCGCGAAGGTTTCGCACGCGCGATGGACATCTCCTGCCACTCGTTCCTGCGCATGGCACGCCTGGCCGAGCCTCTGATGGACCGGGGCGGCTCGCTGATCACCATGAGCTTCCTCGGCGCCGAAGAGGTCGTTCCGCACTACGGGGTGATGGGACCGGTGAAAGCGGCGCTGGAAGCGAGCGTCCGCTACCTTGCTACCGAGCTCGGCCCCCGCGACATCCGGGTCAACGCCGTGTCGCCGGGTCCGATCCCGACGCGGGCAGCGTCCGGCATTCCGGCCTTCGGAGAACTGATCGAAGACGCACGTCGCCGGGCCCCGTTGCGGCGCCCCGTCCAGATCGAGGACGTGGGCACGTTGTGCGCGTTTCTGGTCTGCGATGGTGCGCGCGGCATCACCGGCGACACCTACTACGTGGACGGTGGCTTCCATATCATGGCTTAACAGTCGCTAAACGGCCTGGAGGGGGCTATGCCCTCTCCTCGCCACCCGAAAACATGAAACGCTTGGCGTTTGTTTCCGGAGCAGAGTTGAAGAGGTTTGAAATGGTCCTCAGTGAGCGATCGAAGTACCCGAGCCGGCGGACCTACGTGGTCAAGCTGCGCGGCGATGCGGCGCCTCAGGCTCTCGCCGGAGTCGTCGAGAACGTGGTGACGGGGAAGCAGTACGGCTTCGCGAGCGCCGAACAGCTCGTCGACGTGTTCCAGAGCGATGTCACGGCTGCCGGCACCGAGCCGCCCATTCCACAACCCTGAAATGAAGCGCCCCGGCGTCTGACGCCGGGGCCTCGCGCTCAAGGTGCCCGTGCTTCGGCGAGCACCCGAATCGAGTGGCGCGGCGCTTACCCCGCCTCCGCGTGCCCCCGATCCAGACGGCGCCGACTCTTTGGCACCTACAGTGCCTTCGCTGGGAGAGGAAGCGCCCCCGTCACTCGCTGCGCCAGCTCCTCTAGCGAAACATCGAGGGCCTGCGCGATGCGCAGCAGCATCTGGCGCTGCTCATCGGTGGGTTTGAACTGTGCTAGGGCTTCTTCGCTGGTGAACTGGCGCAGCACGCGGCTGAGCCGGGTGTGATCCCGGCGTGTCTTCACTAGCCTGGGCAGGGTCGCCAGCGCCTTCTCCGGCTCGTAACGCACGATGATGTCCTGCTCGCCCTGGAGCCGGCGCCAGGCTTCGTGCGGCATATCGGGCACGAGCTCGGCGAACTGCTTGCTGTACCGGAGGCCGAGATCGAGGGCCGCCAGGTCGAGCGGGCCCTTCTGCGGCGAAAGCAGCGCCGCCACACGTGCCAGGGCTTCGGGGTAGCTACCTTCCTCCATTGACGCCAGAGCCCGCTGAACGAACGGCAAATCGCGAGCCTCGGCGTTGGCGGACTCGGCAGCGTCGTCGTCCGGACGTACGAACAGGGATACCAGGCCGCCGTAGGTGAGCAGGAACGTGACTTCGCTCGCCGCATCGCGCAGCGCGCGGCCGAAGTCCAGCCACGCGCTGACGGCGCTGGCACCGCTACGCTCCAGCGCTCGCCAGGGGTTGCTCGCGTCGACGGGTTTGCGTGCGGCGCGCGCCCACGCCGCGGCCGGCGCAAGCGCGGCAAGGGCGGGGTTGGCGTCGCTGAAGGCCCAGCGCTGCAGGCGCAGGGGATGGAGCTGGCGTAGGAGCTCGGCCGTCTGGTCGGTGGAGAAGGCACGCACCCATGGCTGCAGCCACACCTCGTAGGCCCGCTGGTTGAAGTCGGACACCGCGGCGACCACTTCGAAGGGCTTTTCGTCGATGCGCTTGAAACGGTTCAGCCGCCCCGCGACCTCTTCGAGCCGGTATTCCCGGAACTGAACCTCGTACTGCGGCTCGCCGTTCTCGCTGCCGTTTTCGTGAATCTCCATGCCGTAGAGACCGGGCGCCAGCATCTCGATAGAGTCGAGCGCCGACACGATCTGCGTGTGCTCCTTGCGGTTCACGTCGCCGGAGACAAATATGCCGAGGTGGCCGGCGTGCTCGTGCACGAGACCGACAATGACCTGGCCACGCGCCTTAATCTCTTCCGTGGATCCGTAGATGTCGGCCACCCAGTTAAACGCCTGCTGGGGCGGCGTGATGTTGTCGCCCAGCGATGCGAACAGCACGATGGGCTGGCGGATCTCGTGCAGGTCGAGGGCCTTGCCCCGCACCGCCCTGGACCCGCCTTTCCACAATGTGTTGCCGACGAAGAGATTACGGGTGATCCACTCGATCTCTTCGCGGTTCATCAGGAAGAACGCGCCCCACCAGCGATCGAACTCGAGGAAGCGCGCCGCTTCGGTGTCCACCTTCGAATACAGGTTGTAGTACTTGTCCCAGTAGTTGTGGGCGGGATTGAGATTCTCGAAGTTCTGCACGAGGTAGGCGCCATCGAAGACGCCGTGGCCCAGGTCCGCGGTGAGCGACGCAAGCCATGTGCCGCCGAGATTGCCCCCCGAGTAACGCATCGGGTTGTCGCCCTCGCCTTCGCGCCACGCCCCGCTCCAGTAAGACATCGGCGCGCCGATGATCACCAGCGGCCCGGTGTCGACGGGGTCGGAGGCGGCCAGCATCATGGCCGCCCAGCCCGCCTGGCAATTGCCGATGATGGCCGGCTTGGGGCTGTCGGGATGGAGCTCGCGCACCTTGCGCACGAACTGCTTCTCGGTCTCGCAGACATCGAGTAGCGTCTGGCCGGGCTCCGGGTCGCGGAAGAAGACGACGAAGTACACCGGGTGGCCGTGGCGAAGCGCCACGCCGACCTCGGAGTTGGCCTTGAACCCGCCGATGCCGGGCCCGTGTCCCGCGCGCGGGTCGATGATCACATAAGGACGGCTTCTCGGGTCGATGTTCACGCCCTCGGGCGGCAGGATGCGCAGCAGCGCGTAGTTCACCGGTCGCTCGAACTGGCGGGCGTCGAGCACGGTCTCGGTCGCGAAATGCAGCAACGGCGGCTGGCCGGCCGCGACGTGGGCGAGGTAGTTGTTGCCGCGCTGCCGTATCGTGTCGGCGAGCAGCACCATGCGCTGCACGGTGTCGACCGCGTAGTCCATCGTGCTGGTGGCCGGATCCTTTACCGAGCGTGCGTCCGAGGCGTTGTCGAGGAAGGGGTTTTCCTTCCATGATGCCTTCAGCCCTTCCAGGTACTGCCCATGGGCGCGCTGCAGTCGTCCGAGGTAGACGGTCCACACCTGGTGCGTCATGTAGGCCGTCTCCACGAGCGGCGATCCCTTGTCCGCACGGGGAAGCGATGCAGCGAGCCGCCGTGAAGGTGCGCTTGCGCGGTCCGTGGTCTTGCTCACTGCCTGGCGAGCGACTATTTCATTCATGATGACTGAACCTCTATGGGTGAAATGGATGGGGGCCGTGCGTGCCCGGTTTTGGCGAGCAGGCGCAGCGTGTGGCGGGCGATCATCAGCTCCTCGTTGGTCGGAATGACGTAGGCCGACACCGGGCTCGCAGGGGCCGATATGTACGGGCCGCCTTTCTCGTTGGCTTCTTCGTCGAGATCGATGCCGAGCCAGGCTGAGGCCCGGCACACCCGGGCGCGGATCGGCGCCGAGCGCTCGCCGATGCCGGCCGTGAACACCAGCGCATCCAAACCGCCGAGCGAGGCGGCGAGCGCGCCGAGCTGCTTCACCACGGCGTAGACGAAATACTCCACGGCGAAGGCCGCCGCTTCGTCCCGGCTCTCCAACAGGTCGCGCATGTCGTTGGAGATCCCCGACAGGCCGAGCAGCCCGGACTTCTTGTAGAACAGCGATTCGATGGTCTGCAGCGACTCACCTGCGGCGAGCAGGTACAGCACCACCCCCGGGTCGATCTGCCCCGTGCGCGTGCCCATCGGGAGGCCGTCCAGGGCGGTGAAGCCCATGGTGGAGTCGACGCTCTGCCCCGCCTTCAGGGCGCACATGCTCGCGCCGCTGCCGAGGTGGGCGACGACCACGCGACCGCCGGCGACCCGCGGCGCAACCTGCGGCAGCGTGCTGGCGATGTATTCGTAGGAAAGGCCATGGAAGCCGTAGCGGCGCACGCCTTCGTCGTGGTAGCGGCGGGGCAGCGCGAAGCAGTCGGCCACCCGGGGATGGCGGCGGTGAAACGCCGTGTCGAAGCAGGCAACCTGCGGGATGCCGGGCAGGGCTGATGCGGCCGCGCGCATCGCCGCGAGGTTGTGCGGCTCATGCAGTGGGGCGAGCGGAACATAGTTCTCCAGGACCTGCATCACGTCCACGTCGACCAGTACCGGCTCGGCGAAGCGCGGGCCGCCGTGGACGACCCGATGGCCGACGGCCACGACCTTCACTTTGGGAAAGTGCTCGCGCGCGGCGGCGATGAAGGCGCCCAGCGCGGCGCTGTGGTCCACCGCTTCCGCGGGCGCGAGCTTGCGTGCGAAGGCAGGGTGATTTGCGGCATGCAGCTTGAGCTCGGGATGGGCGGTGCCGATGCCCTCGACCTGGCCTCGTCCGATCTGCGTCAGGCCGCCGGCTTCGGTGACGAACACGGCGAGCTTGACACTCGAGGAGCCGGCGTTGACTACGACAATGGCGTCGTCCATTTGCTCACCCTGCTAGAGCAGCCGCGGACGATGCCGCCACAGCCGCAGTGAACGGCGCCCCCGTGCCGCGCCACGGGTGCGCGAGGAGCGTCGCCACCGCCATGCTGGCGAGCTTCGCGCGCAGGTTGTCGGCGCGGCTCGTCAGAATGACGGGTACCCGTGCGCCGAGCACTAGTCCGGCGGCATCAGCGTGCAGCAGAAAGGTGAGCTGCTTGGCCAGCATGTTGCCGGCCTCCAGATCGGGGACGAGCAGGATGTCGGGATCCCCGGCCACCGGCGACTGGATGCCCTTGGTGGCGGCCGCCTCGGCGCTGATTGCGTTGTCGAAGGCGAGCGGTCCGTCGAGGATGCCGCCGCGGATCTGGCCGCGCTCGGCCATCTTGCACAAGCACGCAGCGTCGATGGTGGAGGGAATCTTGCCGGTCACGGTCTCCACCGCGGAAAGGATCGCCACTTTTGGCGCTGCGAGCCCCAGCCCGTGGGCGAGGTCGATGGCGTTCTGGCAGATGTCGACCTTGTCTTCCAGGGTGGGAAAGATGTTCACCGCCGCGTCGGTGACGAACAGCGGCTTGTGGTAGGTCGGTACGTCCATGACGAAGACGTGGCTGATGCGCCGCTCGGTGCGCAGGCCCGTCGCCCGGGCCACGACTTCGGCCATCAGCTCGTCGGTGTGCAGGCTGCCCTTCATGAGCAGCCGGGCCTCGCCACGACGAACCATCTCGACGGCGCTGGCGGCGGCGGCGTGGCTGTGCGGCACGTCGACGATGGGGATGTTGGCGAGGTCGACGTGGTGTTCTTGCGCGATCGGCTCGATCTTGTCGCGCGGTCCGACCAGGGTCGGCAGGATCAGCCCCAGGCGCAAGCCCTCGGCCACGGCGCGCAGGACGCTCTCTTCGCAGGGATGGGCGACCGCCGTCGTCACCGGCTCAAGCCGTCGTGCCGCCGCGATCAGGTCGTCGTAGCCGCGTAGCCGGTCGATGCCGGCCAGCGGGGAATCGAAAAGTGACATGTCTGGTTTTCCTTCATGAAATGCCATGTGCGGGTTTCCCTCGTGAAATGTTCACGCGGGCGGTTCACCGAGCGCATTGCCGTACGACTTCCTCAGCCGCTCGACGATCAGTTCGACGATCTGCGAAGTCCACTCTTCGCCGAGTTCATCGTTCGCCTTGCTTTGCAGAGTCAGATGCACCATCAGCAGGTCGTGAAGCTTGGCGAAAGCGGCCGCGTTGCTGTTCCGGCACACGGACGTGCCCTTCTGCAGAACACGGTGCATGACACCAGGATCGAGGAGTCTCACGCCGCACAGCACGGCGAGGCGCGCGATCTCGCGATCGAGCTCCTCGAGATTGTCCAACCAGAAATTCGTAAGTAGAGCGTCGTGATCGTCCGCCATGCTTTTGCTCCGGATGCCGTGGGCGCAATCCCACAGCGCCGAGGCTAATCGCCCTCCCGAGCGGAGTCGTCAAAGAAAGGTCGGCATTTGGTCCGGATTCGGTTCTTGCCGGCTTACACCGATCTCGGACCCGATCCGAACCGTTCCCTGACGACTCGGCTGCAGCTCGCCTCTAATCTGGCGTCGTCATTCAACGCGGTACCGGATGCCTATCAACGCCACACTCTTCAGACGACTACGCAAATGTCTTCGCCCATGCGTAGCAGAGACGGAACTCTTTAAAGAAACACCCCAAACAACCGAACCCTTTGGAGATTGACATGAACAAGACCACCGCCATTTGGGTCGCACTGATATCACGTGCCATCTCTCCGAAGCTGCTCACCCTTGCCCGCTTTCGCCTGGGCCGCATCCTCCTGCACCTATTTGCACTGCTGGGCGATCGATGCATTCGTTTCCACGTCGCGGGCATCGTGAGGGAGTTACCTTGGGTCGCGGAGGCACCCGTACTGTTTTACCAAGCGCGCATACGCTTGATCGGCGCCTTGATTCGTTAGCTACTTTCCGGCGCAAAAATGCCGTTTCTGACACGGCCGCGCCGAGGAACCGCAACGCGCAAGCCGCTGCGATGGCAAGCAGCGGCCCTGGACGTGAGGGGTAGGGACGAAGCGAAAAGACGGACGGCCGTCAGCGCGCGGGACGAGTAGCCAGGGCGCGGCCGATGTTGATCGGGTTGTCGGCAATGACGCCGAAGCCGACCCAACGCTTCATGCCATCGGCGCGCTTGTAACGACATCGGTTCAGCCCATGACGTCTCTTCAAGCGGCTGATCCTACCCTCGCACCCGGTTCGCCATTTCTGGGCACGGCGAAACCAGCGTTTACGCTGCAGCTTCTTGCGCGCGGCGTTCTTTGTGCTGAGGTTCGGGATTGCGAACGGTTTGACGCCGCGCTCACGCGCGGCAGTTTCGTTGCGTGCCGAGAAAAAGCCGGCGTCGGCGGTGACCAGCCGGGGTGGCCGACCGAACTGCTGCTCATGGACCTGGAGCGCCGGCATGAGCAGGTCGGAGTCGCTCGGACGTTCGTAGTAGACCTCCTAGTGCGTGACGATCTGCTGCTCGGCCTCCTGGAACTTGATCAGCTTGCCGAACTCGGTGGGCTTGGCGGCCTTGCCCTTGCGGATGATTTCGGTGTGCGGCTCGAATAGGCTGACCAGCTTGCCGGCCGAGCGCGTATCGCCGCCGAAGATGCGTTCACGCGCCTGCCGCATCAGCTGCTGCACGCGCGGGATCATGGTTTCGAGGTAGACGCAGTGTTCCTCGAGGGCCAGTTGCGCAATGAGCTCGGCGCTGCCCTTGATGCCAGTAACCACCTCACGCACGAAGCGCTTGGCCGGTCCGACTACCCGCCCCGTGATGGACGGCAGACTGCGATAGCACTGCTGCAGCCGATCCTTGCCTTGCTCGGTGCGGCTGCGGCAGATACGACCGATCTGCAGCACGCAGCGGCCTGCGCTATTGGTGCGATCCCGCGCCGTGGCGCCTGCCGCCGCCGACAGCTGTTGGATCCTTTTCATCGCCCGCGTCAGCACACGCACACCGTCGCCCAGCAGTGCAGAGTCGGTCGGGTAGTGGATGTCGGTTTCCACCACCGTGGTATCGACGCGCATCCGGCGGCCCCGGACGACTCTGTGCTCCTGCGCGATGGCCACCACGCGCCGATGGATCCGCTCGACGATTTCCGGCCCCAGGGCCACGCCGAGCTTGCCCAGCGTCTTGGCATCCGGCACCTTGGCCGGGCCCACCGCGTGAACTGGCGATACACCAGGTTGGCTCACACCTCGCGCTCCGGTACGGCATAGCCTCAGTTGCGCATGTGCTTGAGCAACAGCAATCGCAGCGCGACTTCTGCCGGCGTAGTTCCCATAAAGCGTGCAGCGCGATATTTACTATTGAACATTCGCGTGCGAAGGCCGTGGTCGCTCGGACGTCCGACGTTCATTCTTCAGGCAGCCGGGTGGAGTTCTTCGGCGCTGGATGCTGCCCTCAACAACCCACCGGCTCCGCTGCCGGCGGGCAATGTCCTTGTACTGTCAAGGATCCGTTGACTGCGGTCAGTCTTGTAATGCTCCAATGCGATTGAATCTTGCGATGACGCGCGTTACTGGCCACGTGGATTCGCCTGGCGTCGTGTCGCTAAATTTGGGAGCGCAATCGAGGTATGAGCCTCGAAGACATTTTCTCGGCCAGGTGCCGGCGGGGGACGATGAAGGGCAAAACAAACTTGAGCCGTTGTAGGCATCGTTGTAAAAAGACGACGTCTGGCTCGTAACTAACGAGGTGCATTGAGACGTTGATCGCCTCATTGCTCGCAGGTGGCTGTACCAATGCGACAGGGCCATTCCTGGCCCCGTCGCACCGATGTCCGTCGGGATCGCCTTCGGCTTCGTTGCTTTCGCTGCTCTTAGTTTGCCGGATCGACGCTACCGGCCTTCTTTGCCCCCGCGAGTTCGACGGATCCCTGTTCGCGAGTCTTGCCGCCGTCCTGTTTGGCCAGATTCGTTTCTGCCGGGTAATTTCCCGGATAGATTTCACGTGCTGGTTTGGCGGCGGCGCTCATGATGATGTCACCGTTTCTCTGAGCCTCGAAAAGCTCGGCCTGAACCTGTTCGTGGGTCTTTCCGCTGACCTGTTTGTCCGCCGTGGATTGCTCGCAAGTCGATGGGAAAAGATCCCGTCGCGAGTGGCCAGTAGCGTTCGTTATCTTGTCGCAGTCCTCGTTGGCAGAAGCAAGTTCGCTGATCGCCGATCCGCAGACGAGAGCAAGCGCGATAGTAGAGACGCGGAAAAAACGTTTGGCGTTATTCATGATTATCTCCTTAAGTTATGACGCAGGTTGGTGGTACGGTTAGTTTTCTCGGACGACTTCAGTTACTCATGTATCAAGGCTTTGTCGTCCGAAGTTGGGGTGCTTGTTCGAAGAGTTCCGTCTTTGCTAAGCAGAACACGGTCCATGACACCGGGATCGAGGAGCCTCACGCCGCACAGCACGGCGAGGCGTTCGATCTCGCGATCGAGCTCCTCGAGATTGTCCGACCAGAAATTCGTAAGTAGAGCGTCGTGATCGTCCGCCATGCTTCTGCTCCGGATGCCGTGGGCGCAATCCCACAGCGCCGAGGCTAATTGCCCTCCCGAGCGGAGTCGTCAAAGAAACGTCGGCATTCGGTCTGGATTCGGTTCTTGCCGGCTTACACCGATTCCGGACCCGATCCGAACCATTCCCTGACGACTCGCCTGCAGTTCGCCTCTAATCTGGCGGCGTCATTCAACGCGGTACCGGATGCCTGTCAACGCCACACTCTTCAGACGACTACGCAAATGTCCTCGCCCAAGAAGCTGCACCAATTTGAGAACGGAAGGCCGTCGGGCCGCCTGGTTGCGACAACGATCGCCGGCCTGGTCGCGCTCGCTCTGACGGGCTGCTCGACACCCGTCGTCAAGCCGTCCATCGATGTGCCGAGCCGGTTCGCCGCGGCGCCGGCATCCGACGAAGAGCCGGAAACCCCCTGGTGGGACGCCTACGGCGACCCGGTGCTGTCCGACCTCGTGCGTCGGGCGGCGCGCGAGAACCGAACTTTCAAGATCGCCATCGAGCACGTGCGCGCCGCGCGTGGCGGAGAGAAGATTAGCCGCTCGTGGATGCTGCCGAGCATCGGCATCGGTGCCGCCGGTTACGACCAGAACACCGGCTACGACCTGCCGATCAGGCAGGGCGTGCCCCTCGCCGCCGATTCGAGACTGGGTGGCGCCGGCGCCGAGGTGTCCTGGGAAATCGATCTGTCGGGCCGTCTGCGCGCCGGCGCGGCCGCCGCGGCGGCCGATGCCATCGCCGCCGAATACGGGGCGCGGGGCGTCCGTCTGCTGGTGCTGACCGATGTCGCGAGCAGTTATTTCACCCTGGTCGGCGCACTGCGCCAGCTGGAAACCGTGCGCGCCATTGCGGCCGCACAGGACGAAACCCTGCGCCTCGTGACGGCACGCCAGCGGGTCGGCCTCGCCACGGCCTTCGACGTCGAACGGGTGCAGACCGACGCGTCACAGGCGCACGCCGCTATTCCGCCTCTAGAAACGCTCGCGGCGGTATCGCGTCACCGTATCGCTGTGCTGATCGGCGACCAGGCTTTCAACGCCGAGTCGATCAAACCGTGGAGCGGCGAGACCATCGTTCCGGCCACACGCGCGGGACAACCGGCCACGCTCCTGCAGCGGCGGCCCGACCTGATGGTGGCGAAGGCGCAGCTCGATGCTGCCAATGCGCGCCGCCAGCAGGCAGCGGCGGAATGGTTCCCGCGGCTGTTCGTCACTGCCCTGTTCGGCCGCGAAAGCATCGACGCGAACGGGATCGCCCTCGGATCGGCGCGCTTCAGCAACGTCGCCGGCTTGCTCGCCATGCCGGTCTTCAACGCCGGGCGCACGCAGTCCATCAACGACATCGCGCAAAGCGCACAGTCCGAAGCGGTCCTGCGCTATGAGGACGCCATGATTCGAGCGATGGAGGATGTCGAGAACGCGCTCGCCGCGCTCGGCGACGAACGCCAACGGTCGCAGTCCCTGCAGAGCGCGGCTCAATCGGCCGACGCGGCGCTGGGCCGCGCCCAGTCGCTCTACGACCGCGGCCAGATCGACCTTTTGCCGCTGCTCGATGCGCAGCGAACACGCCTGGCCGCGCGGGTCAACGCCAACGACAGCCACACCCAACTGCTTCTTGACAGCGTGCAGCTGTACAAAGCCCTCGGCGGCGGGTGGCAGTCCTTCGAGCCGATTACCCCACCGGCTGCCGCCGGCGCAGCACCTCCATCGAATTCCTGAAACCGCCCCATCCGAGAAACCCATCGACCCCACAGGACCCGCCGTGAAAACCTCTCTCGCCGCGACCTTCATCGCTCTCCCGATCGCCGCCATGGTGTGCGGCTGCACCCCCAAAAACCCCGCCGCCCAGGACCTCCGGCCCGTGCGCACCGTCGCGCTGCAGTACGACCAGGCCGCGCAGACCAGCCGCTACTTCGGCAGCGTCCAGTCACGCCACGAGGTAGACCAGGGCTTTCGCGTCGCCGGCAAAGTAGCCGAGCGCAAGGTCGACGTCGGCCAGACGGTGCGCGAGGGTGATGTGCTCGCCGTGCTGGACGACAACGACTACCGGCTCGCCGAAGAAGCGGCAAGCCAGCAGCTGGCCGCCGCCACGTCGCAGGCGCGGCAGGCCCAGTCGGATCGACGCCGGCTCGAAGCCCTGAAGACGGACGGATCCGTCAGCCCCTCGGACGACGAGCACGCCCAGAGCCGAGCGCTCGAGTCGCAGGCGGCCGCCGAGGCCGCAGCTAGACAGCTCGAGCTCGCCCGCAACCGGCTGAAGTACACGGTTCTGCGCGCGTCGCAAAGTGGTGTCGTCACGGCCGTGCGGGTCGAGGTCGGACAGGTCGTTGCAGAAGGGCAACCGGTCGTCGCCGTTGCGAACCAGGGTGAGCCCGAGATCGTCGTCGACGTGCCGGAAGCCGACCTCGCATCGTTCAAGACGGCGCGGTTCAAGGCTTCGCTCCCGAGCGTGTCCCAGGAATCGTTCGACGTCGCCCTGCGCGAGCTCTCCCCGCAGGCGGCGGCGCAAACGCGGACCTACCGGGCACGGCTGAAGCCCGCGACCGCACGGCGGCTACCGCTCGGCGCGACCGCCACGCTGACCGTCGAGGGGACCGCACCGAAATCCGACGTCGCGCCGCTCCCGGCCGCCGCAATCACCCAAAGCGACGGGAAACCCGCCGTGTGGGTCGTTCATCGCGCCCAGGACGAGGCCGCCGGCACCGTGCAGCTGATGCCGGTGGTCGTGCACGAGTATCGCACCGACGAGGTGCTTGTCTCCGGGCCGCCGGCCGGCGAGCTCATCGTCTCTGCCGGTGTTCAGAAGATGAGGCCCGGGCTGCGCGTCGCGCTTCCCGAGGAAACCCTCAACGAGGCCGCGCGGTGACTTCCGCGTCGAGCCCACCCGTGAATGACCTCCTTCAATTTTCGCGAACCCAGTCAGGCCGCCCCATGAAATCGTTCAACCTCTCCGAATGGGCGCTCAACCACCGCGCCATCGTCCTGTTTCTCATTCTCGCGACCGCGATCACCGGCGTGCTGAGCGTCAGCAGGCTCGGTCAGCTGGAGGATCCGAATTTCTCCGTTCCGTCCATGACGGCGATCGTCATCTGGCCCGGCGCAACTTCGCAGCAGATCCAGGACGAGGTGCTGAACCGCATGGAAAAGAAGTTTGAGCAGCTCGACCATTTCGACAAGGTTGTGACCTACGCCCGCCAGGGCTACGGCGGCATGACCCTCAGCGTGCGCGACGGCACCCCGAAGGCGGACCAGCGGGAAGCCTGGTACCAGGCGCGCAAGAAGTTCAGCGATCTCAAGCTCGAGCTTCCGGAGGGCGTCATCGGCCCGATCTTCAACGACGAGTTCGGCGATGTGTACGGGCTGCTCTATGCCGTCAAGGGAGACGGGATCGGGTTCGGCGAGCTGTCCGACGTTGCAGAGGACATCAAGCGCCGCCTGCTGAAGGTCCCCATGGTGAAGAAGGTCGATATCTACGGCAAGCAGGCCAAGAAGGTCTACGTGGAGTTCTCCCACGAGCGCCTGGCCGCCCTCGGCATTACGCCGATCGTGATCGCCGAGAGCCTCAAAAGCCAGAACAGCCTCGACGCGACCGGCTCGATCGACACGCGCGGCGACCGCGTGCTGGTGCGCGTGAGTGGCCAGTTCGCCAGCGTGGACGACATCCGCAACGTGCCCATCGAGGCCGGCGGCCGTGTCATCAAGCTCGGCGACATTGCCACGGTCACCCGCGGGTACGAGGATCCGCCTACTTACACCGTTCGCCACAACGGCCAGCCGGTGCTCATGCTCGGCATCTCGATGACGGACGAGGGCAACATCGTGGATCTCGGCAAGGCCATGGAGGCCGCCGTGGCAAAAGTTCAGTCCGAGCTACCCTATGGGGTGGAACTCGAGCGCGTCGCCGATCAGCCCAATACCGTCAAGGACGCCATCTGGGAGTTCGAGCACTCGCTGGTCGAGGCATTGGCCATCGTCCTCGCCGTGAGCCTGCTCAGCCTCGGCTGGCGCACTGGCATCGTCGTCGCCATCGGCGTGCCGCTCGTGCTGGGCGCCGTCGCCGTGGTCATGCTCATGAAGGGTTGGAACCTCGAGCGCATCTCGCTCGGCTCGCTGATCATCGCGCTCGGCCTGCTGGTGGACGACAACATCATTGCCCTCGAGATGATGGTGGTCAAGATGGAGTCCGGCTGGGACCGCGCCAAGGCAGCCGCCTTCTCCTATACCGCGACCGCGATGCCACGTCTGACCGGCGCGCTCGTCACCGTCGCCGGCTTCATGCCCATTGGCCTCTCGAAGTCCGTCACCGGCGAGTACGCGGGCGGCATCTTCTGGATCGTCGGCACAGCGGTGGTGTTCTCGTGGCTGGCCTCGGGATTGTTCACGCCCTACCTCGCGGTCAAATTGCTGCCGAAGGATTTCGCCAAGGGCCACCACGGCGGCGACCCCTACGACACGCCCTTTTTTCGGAAGCTGCGCCAGGCGATCGAATTCGCCATCCAGCAGCGCTGGTGGGTCATCGGCGCGACCTGCCTGGCCCTGGCGGCCGCGCTGGCCGGCATCAGGCTGGTGCCCCAGCAGTTCTTCCCGAACAGCTCGCGGCCGGAGCTCATCGTCGATCTGCGCATGAAGGAAGGCGCATCGTTCGCGGCGACCGCGGAGCAAGTGCAGAACATGGAGAAAGTGCTGTCGAAGGATCCCGACATCCGTTACTTCACCGCCTATACCGGCGCCGGCTCGCCGCGCTTCTACCTCGCGCTCTCGCCGGAGCTGCCCAATCCGGGCTATGCCCAATTCGTAGTGATGACCAAGGACCTCGAGGCGCGCGAGCGGGTGCGCTCCCGCCTGATGGCGAGCGTCGACCAGCAGTTCCCGGAAACCTGGGTGCGCGTCACGCGACTGGAGCTCGGTCCGCCCGTCGGCTTCCCGGTCCAGTTCCGGGTCGTGGGTCCGGACACGCAAAAGGTGCGCTCGATCGCGCGCGAGGTCGAACGCGTCGTAGCCTCCAGCCCGCTGGTGCGCGATGTTCAGCTGGACTGGAACGACCCGGTCCGCACGCTGAGAGTCGACTTCGATCAGGACAAGGCGCGTGCCCTCGGCCTGACGCCGCACGACGTGGCGCTGGTGACCCAGACGATCATGAACGG
>Ga0181521_10004257_pt1 | contig 16422 bp, 9 predicted proteins | sample PEATcosm2014_Bin_32_FD_119764 | JGI IMG/M metagenome (GOLD analysis project Ga0181521, IMG submission 119764) | Peatland microbial communities from MTU Mesocosm Facility, Houghton, MI, USA - PEATcosm2014_Bin02_60_metaG | ecosystem: Environmental > Terrestrial > Soil > Wetlands > Peat | place... | reverse complement strand
TCATTTTGCTGTTGCAAAATCAGCCGGGCGAAGTAGGTGGAATTTTTCAGGTCCGTGATGACGACCCGTTCGACGCTGATGCCGAAGCCCTGGAAAATACGGTTGATGAGGTCGTGGGTGAGCGGACGTTCCTTGGGTGTCTGGCGCAGAAACATGCCGATGATGGCGCCCATTTGCGGCTCGACGTTGATGACGAAAACCTTTTGATCGTTGCCGATGAACAGCGCGCACCCGCTATTGGCGGGCAAAATGCCGCGAATTTGAACGGCCGTCACTTCGTTCTTCATACCCCTAGTTTATGGGAAAAACCGCAAAAGGCAAGTCTTGAACAATATTTAAGCAGATTCACGGCTGTCCCACAGCGTTGAGGCTTGAGGTGTAAAAATGTTGGATTGCGGAGAACAATTTGAACTTGTCATGCATACCGCAGCTGTGAAAAACTGTAGAAAATGACCGATTTGTTTGGACAAACCAATCCGCCACCTTCACCAATGACCAAAAGTAATTCCCAGCCTTCACTTGAACAGAAGTGTCCTTACTGTGGAGATGAGCGCGTGTTAACCAGGTACAGAATTGGTGAACACCGGATACTTCGGTGCAAATCCTGTACTTTGATGTGGTTGTCTCCCCGTCCTGAAATTGATGACCTTCATTCGGTTTATGATGCTTCTTACTTCCAAAACGCACATTTTTTCGATGGCACCACTCATTTGTATGGTTATTATGATTACTTTGAGGAGCGGTTCATGAAGCAGTCGGCCTATCAGGGTTTGCTGCGGAATATTAAAAAGTATCTTGGTTCGTTTGAACGCGGCAAATCCCGCTTTCTGGATATTGGGTGTGGCCTTGGATATTTGATGGATGTGGCGCACGACGAAGGATTTCAAGTGAGTGGTGTGGAGTTCAACCATGTGGCAGCCGCGCGTCTGCGATCGAAATACGTATTTCCCGTTTACTCGGGAGACGTCCTTGACTTCGAAGATGAACCTTTTGACGTGATCACGTTGATGGATGTGATTGAACACTTCCTGGATCCAATGCAAAGCCTGGCTCACATCAGAAATTTAGTGAAGCCCGGAGGGTTGTTGGTCCTAACGACCATGGATTGCGACGGAATTGTCTCAAAACTGCTGGGCACGCGCATCGAAGATTTTCGGCGTGTCCGCGAACATGTCTTTTTCTTCACCCGGCGGTTGATGCGAGACATGTTACGAAAGCACGGATTTGATGTGATGCAAATCAAATATCACGGCCATCATTTTCGTCTGGGTTTTTTGGCGCATCGCTTGAAACTCGTATCTCCGGCGTTTGGCGGCCTCATGGGCATGTGCGTAAAAGGTCTTCGGATTGAACAAATGACTGTGTACGTCAACCCGCTTACGAAGATGATCGTGTACGCACGGAGGCGGGCTTGAGTCAACGCCACCAGCGCAAGCAAGGTGCCCGGGCTGCTTCCACGGGCACGCAAGAACCCCAGCGGATACCCAATGGATATCGGGTCATTCTCGGCGTCATTTTGATCTACGGTTGCGTGGCGTTGATGGTGGCGTTTGTGAACAAAAATCAGCGTGGCAATGTATTCACGTTGCCATCTTTGTTTCAGCGCGCGGCCGGCCTTCAAAGCATTACGAATTGTGTGCAGCGTGATTCATTTTGCATACCCCTGTCGGCCTATTGCCGCAACGTGGCGGAGCAGTTGCCGCCAGACGCGCGGGTGTTCATGCTTCACATGTTGGGACCGGAGAACGGTCCCAAATTGGGTTATTATTTTTTCATGACCTACTATCTTTTCCCGAGGGAAGTTGCAATCTCAGCAGGTCAACAAGTGACGAATTACGGGGAGTATTACCTCGGACGCGAGCCAACGAACACCGATGAGCTAACCAAAGCCGGTTACAATTTTGCCTTTGATTTCAATGCAAACCAAATATCTGTCACACCGCTGGCCCGGCTGCCCGAATCACCTCGTGAACGAATCGGCGGGGTGTGCAAAACCAGCGACGCACTGGTGGCGGGCGTGCTCCCGCTCCTGGTTACAGGTTTCGGGCTGTGGCTTCTGCAAATTCTGTTTGCCTTTGAAGGGAGCTCGATGGGATTCGGGGAGAAATTTGCGTGTGGACTCGGCCTTGGTTCCCTGTTCGTTTCCCAGGCACTTTTTGGTTGTCGTCTCATGGGTCTGGAGTGCGAACGTGCCATGTTCTGGTTGTTATTATTGGGAGGCGTGGCGCTGATGGTTCGCCATTTCAAGTCTGTCAAGGCCGCGTTCACTCCTGCACTCAGGCAATGGTCCCGTCCAGCATCACTTCTGGTCGCGCCACATCTGGTCTTGTTCGCGGCCTTACTGTGGCTCGCAGCCGTGGAGGGGTTAACAGAGTATGATGCTGTGGTAGGATGGGCTTTGAAGGCGAAGATCATTTTTCTCTTTCGTGGCCATGAAATTGTTCGGTGGTTTTCTGAACCGCGTCTGGCGAGTGCGCATTTGGATTATCCCGTGCTGGTGCCGGCCTTGCATGCGTTTACCTACGGAGTCCTTGGAGGAGTGGACGAGTTTGTCACAAAGTTTTGGCCCGTCTGGATGGCTATGGCGCTGGTGGCGATGATTTTGTCGGTATGTGGATTCCCGGTTAGAAACCGCTTCCTTGCTCCAGTCATCGCGCTGGTGGTGCTCTGTATGCCAGTGACCATGCAATATGTGCTCGCAGAAGGTGCCACGGTTCCTGCCATGTTCTTCAGCGGATTAGGCTGCATCGAATGCACGCTGGGCATTGCCAAATCCGACAAAAAAAGGCTTTGGCTGGGACTGTTATTGTTGCTCGGCAGCGCCCTGACCAAGTTTGAAGGAATGATGGTTCTGTTCATGTGGATTCTGGTCGTCTTTGGCTGGTCGAAAACGCGAAATTTGTTGATCTGCGGACGAAGAGAATACGTCATTCTGGCTTTGGCCGTTGGCCTCGTAATCCCGTACGGCACCTTGAGATTGCAGATCCCGAAATTGGATTATGACCAGTTGGCACTTCAGACCATGGTTAAACATCCGGTCAAAATCGCCAGCCACGTGCCAAAAATTTTTTCGATTCTGATGGCACGACAATGTGTTGACGAAAACCTGGCCGCATGGACAGTGTCAAATGGCGGCAGGACTGCCTGGACTGGCAAGTGGCTCGGCTGGCAAAGTCCGGTGAACAGTTACAATCTTGGGTGGGGATGGCTGTGTATAATTCTGAGCATCGTATTGATTTATTTACGAGACACACGGCGCGCCACCGTTTTTTTAGTCACGGTCGTCGTATGTTTTTTCGCTTTCATTGCCGCCGTTTATTGTGCGCTTCCATACTTTTCCAACGATCCACAAGGAGTCATTGACATTACCGGCAATATCACTGGCGGCCGACAAGTTTACCCGATGTTTCTGGCCTGGGGACTGAGCCTGGTTGTGCTGGCCATTTCAACTCGCCCTTCAAAGTAACGGCAGACACCTTCCTCCGAATTTGGCGGCCTGAAGAGAATTCTCCGTGAATTGAACTCCCTCCGGGCAACAATTTACGGACATTTTAGAAGGTTGTATTTAAAAACGCACCAAAGGGCATGGAACCCGTCGCGCCAGCCGATCTTTTTTCCTTCCGCATAGGTGCGCCCGTGATACGAAATGGCCACTTCGTAAATGCGCACCTTCAACCGTGCCACCTTGGCCGTGATTTCCGGTTCAAAGCCAAACCGGTTTTCCCGGATTTGAATTTGTTGAATGATTCCCCGCTGAAAGGCTTTATAGCAGGTCTCCATGTCGGTCAGGTTCAAATCCGTCATCATGTTCGAGAGCATCGTCAAAAACCTGTTCCCCACCGAATGCCAGTAATACAACACGCGATGCGCATCGGAACCGATGAACCGCGACCCGAAAACCACGTCCGCCTTGCCCGCCAGAATCGGCGCCAGAAGCTTGTGATACTCCGCCGGGTCATACTCCAAATCGGCGTCCTGAACGATGACGACGGGGGCCGTCGCATGGGTAATTCCGGTCCGCAACGCCGCGCCTTTGCCTTGATTCTGCGTGTGTCGCACCAGCGTGACGCGGGCATCGCCTTTGGCGGCCGATTCCAGCTTTTCCCACGTGCCGTCCGTGGAAGCGTCATCCACAATCACCAGTTGCGCCACGGGCCGTTGCGCCAGCACCGTTTTGATGACCTCGGACACTGTGCCGGCCTCGTTATAAACCGGCATGACTGCCGAGAGACACGGCTCGACGTCGGCGTTGGTCTTGATTTCGCTCATCGGCTGATTTTCAGGCCTGCGATGGGAACCGTCAGGCTTGAACGGCAATTATTCAGAATGCGCGAAAGAATACAAGCTTGGCATGGAAGCAACCCGGTCTTAATCACGAATGAACACGCACGGACACGTATTGGATGTTGGAGGTTCGATGTCTTGCCGAGGCGAAGTCTGGTGGATGTTTTGTGTTAACCGCGTGCCGAATGTGAATCTCACATGACTCGATCCAGCAGGGGTGCTCCTCGAATGAATCGGTCAAAATTTTTGAGAAAGTGACGAACCAGTGATTTGGCCTCGTCAACGCGGCCTCCCGCCACGTGCGGGGTGATAAAACAATCGGGTTCCACCCGGAGCGGATGCTTGTCCGGCAAAGGTTCTGGTTCGGTCACATCCAGCCAGGCAGCCGCGATTCGCCCCGAACGCAGCGCATCCAGCAGGGCGTCCTGAACGACCGTCGTGCCGCGCCCGATGTTGTAGAAAACAGCTCCTGGTTTGATGCCCGAGAAGCGGGTGACATCGAAGAAATGCCGCGTCTCCGCGCTGTCCGGCAGGATATTGACGACGTGATCGGCCTCGGCGAGCGTGCGGGCCAGTTGGTCCTCGGTGACGACCGGCACGCGTTCATCGCCGCGTGCCTTCCGGCGATAGGCGATGACCTTCATGTCGAAGGGGCGAAGCAGTTCGGCCAGCCGTTTGCCAATCGCGCCGTAACCCAGAATGAGAACGGTTTCTCCCCGGAGCGTCCGGCAGGAACCGCGCAGGGCAAGCCAGGCATCGGTGCCGTTGGCGGTCCGGGTCTTGAGTGCGAGGGGCAACTTTCTGGCCTGGGCCAGCATGAAGCTCAAGGCGTGGACGGCGCACGGCTCGTTATAGACGCTGGCGCTGTTGGTCACCGGGATTTTGCGTTCGGCCATCTGCGCGCGAAATTGCGGGTTGTCATAGCGGGTGATTCCCGAAGAGCTGACGTGAATCCATTTCAGGCGATTGGCCTCCGCAATCGCCTCGGGCTGGGGCTGGCCAAAGGCGATATCAACCGTGGCAAATTGCGGATCGCATTCAGCCTTGGCCAGGACGGAAGACACGGGCGTCCTGGGAAAAACCAGTTGATGCTCTTTGGTCCCCTCTTGCAGCAATTCCAGAACATCCGGGGCCACCGCCAAATCCACAAAGATTCGAAGTTTATTCATGGCGCCGTGAATTTAATCGCATTTCGCAACCGAGGCCAATCAGTTCGATTCGAGCAAGTTCCGGCGCCACTGCCGATGCAGCGGATTTTATCCGTCAAACCGCCTCGTCCTGTCTTGCCGGTTGTGGCGCGGGGTCGGGTTGTTCCAATCGGGTGGCCAGCAGCCAGGCTGCATTCGGCTTCATTCAGTTCGGCGCGGCGAAATGTCAATGAATTTCAGGGCGCAGGCGGGTTTTTGGCAGCGAAATTTTCCAGTAGAAAGTAGCGTTGACACATTTGGCGCGAACGCTTAATCTATCGGCAAATACAAACCGAGCCATGTTAATTCGCATCTGTCTGTTTGTGGCCATCGTTGGGGCGCTGGCGGCGGGCGCCTTGAGCTTCACTCAAGTGCGCGGCAAGATTAACACGTTGATTCAACAACGCGACAGCTATCACGGAGAACGGGACCAGGTTCAGGGCCAGCTTAACACCACGAAAAAGGATTTGGCCAAGACCCAGGACACCCTCAAACAAACCCAACAGGATTTGGACACGGCGAAGAAGGACCGTGACACGGCCGTGGCCACCGCCGCCGCACAGCAAAAGCGGGCCGATGATTTGTCCGACAAGCTGACCAAGGCCGCCGCAGATCGTGACGTGGCCCAGGGGAAATTGGCGGCCTACACAGATACCGGCCTGACCGCCAAACAGGTCACGGAACTTGGCCGCTCGCTCAAGAATGCGCAGAACGCCATCGACGCGATGAACGAGGAAAAGCTTCTGATGAGCCGCACCATTGACCGCTTGAACAACGAGCTCGCCAAATTCGTGGGAACAAATTACATCGTCAAGTTGCCCGCCGACTTGAAAGGCAGGATTTTGGTGGTGGACCCCAAATGGGACTTTGTCGTGCTGAACATCGGCGATGATCAGGGGGTCAAGGAGGACGGCGAGCTTCTGGTCAGCCGCGACGGCAAACTTGTCGCCAAAGTCATCGTGCGGAGCATTCAAAAAGACCGCTCCATTGCCAATATCCTCCCCGGTTGGAAACTCGGCCAGGTGATTGAGGGCGACGAAGTCAGTCCCGCACATCCGGCTTCCTGAGATGAAACGCCGCGCCGTCAACTGGCTATTGCTGCTCGTGTTGGGCGCAATGTTCGCCGGGGTAAGCGGTTGCGCGAGCACTGAACCGGAAAACGCCTCGGTCCGCCCGTGGAACACGCCGCAAAGCTGGGAAAACGGCATGGGCGGCATGATGAACACGCAGCACGAGTGATTACTCTTCGATTTTGACGCACCGCGTCGGCGTCAAAACAAAATCCATCCTGACATCGAGCCTGCCCGACGGAACCGCATCCACTATTTGTTCATCAAAGGCGACACCACATTTGATGCCGTGGATTTCAGGCAGGAGACGATCGTAAAAACCCCGGCCCCGGCCCAGCCTGCCCCCGCGCAGGTCGAACGCGACCCCGGGCACGAGAATCAACCCCAGACGTTCCAACCGAATTTCAGGACAACCTGCCTTCGGCTCGCGAATGCCGAATTGCCCCGGCCCAATTTCGGTTTGTGGATTCTGCACTCGGCAGGCAAGGTAATCGTTGCTCACGGGATCAAAACGGGGCAGGGCGGCGCTTTTTCCGCCGGTCAAAGTCTCTTCCAGCAACGGCCACACATCCACTTCATCCGGAATCGGCGCGAAAAGCAGAATGGAAGCCGCGTTTTGCCAGAAAGGCTGTTCCTTGAGCCGCGTCCGAATTTGGGCGGACGCGGCCAGCCGAACTGCCGGCGGAATTTTTAGCAACGCGGCGCGCAGCTCCTTTCGCAACGCGGCTTTTTGAGAATTCAAATCGGCGGTCATGCAGTTATTTTTTGCCTTTCTTGCGGGCTTCAGCCAATTCAACCCGCCATTTCTCAACGCGTTCCTTGATTTTCTTTTCCACGCCCTGTTCGGTGGGGTTGTAATAAATTTTGTCCGCGCCGAGATAGTCCTGCGCCACCAAATGGCCGGGATGGTCGTGCGCGTATTCGTAGCCTTTGCCGTGACCGAGCCGTTCGGCGCCCTGGTAATGCGTGTCGCGCAGATGTTCCGGCACCGGCAACGTCCGTCCCGACTTCACGTCTTCCAGCGCCGCGTCAATCGCGAGATACGCGCTGTTGCTTTTGTTGGCAGTGGCAATATAAACCGTCGCCTCCGCCAGCGGAATCCGTGCTTCCGGCCAGCCGACAAATTCCGACACCTGCAACGCCGCATTGGCCAGCACCAGCGCCATGGGATCGGCCAGGCCCACGTCTTCCGCCGCGCAAATCACAATCCGCCGCGCGATGAAGCGCGGGTCTTCTCCGGCGTGAATCATCTTCGCCAGCCAGTAAAGCGCCGCGTCCGGGTCGCTGCCGCGCATGGATTTGATGAAGGCGGAAATCGTGTCGTAGTGCGCATCCTCGTCGTCATACACCACGGCCTTTCTCTGGATGCTCTGCTCGGCGGCGGCAAGGTCAATGTGGGCGACGCCTTTTTTGTCCGGCGCGGTCGTCAGCGCGGCAATTTCCAGCGCATTGAGCGCTTTGCGCGCATCGCCGTCGGAAATCTTGGCGAGATGACGCAACGCGTTTTCATCGGCGCGGATTTTCAGGTAACCGAGTCCGCGTTCCGTGTCGGCCAGTGCGCGTTGCAGCAACGAAAAAAGTTCATCCTCGGTCAGCGGGCGCAACTCAAAAATCTGCGAGCGCGAAACGAGTGGCGAGTTGACGAAGAAAAACGGATTGTGTGTCGTGGCGCCGATGAGCCGCACGACGCCGCTTTCAACATCGGGCAACAGCACGTCCTGTTGCGCCTTGTTGAAGCGGTGGATTTCGTCAATGAACAGGATCGTCGGCTGGCCGGTGTTTTCGAGGCGATTCGCAGCGGCGGACAGGACGCGGCGCATGTCGGCGACGTTGGATTCCGCGCCGCTGAGGCGCTCGAACCTGCTTTTGGTCTGACGGGCGATGATTTGGGCCAGCGAGGTTTTGCCGGTGCCGGGCGGGCCGAATAAAATCAGGGATTGGATTCGGTCGGCTTCGATGGCGCGGCGCAACAGTTGTCCCGGACCGAGGATGTGCGTCTGGCCGACGAATTCGTTGAGCATGCGCGGCCGCATTCGTGCCGCGAGCGGCTGATGGCGCGAATGGTCCGCCGCCGGCAAAGGTTCCGGCTTTGGCTCTGCTGAAAACAAATCATTGCGCGGCACGATGAGAGTTTAGCAACCGCCGGGATTTGCCCAAAACAAAATCGGCAATCAAAAATCCGGTACCGGCAATAAAAAACCCCGCCGTTGCCGTGTGTAACATGTTCCTCTGAACATGTTTTACAACATGTGGAACCTGCCTGATTGCTTTCGACTTCCAGTAAAGGCATGTCGGCCACAACCACAGCTCCGGCTCCTGGATCGCTTATTTACGGTTCAAGGATTAGTTACTAATCACGCACAGGGCAGGGTAAATCTGCTTTCATTGCCAAAGAACGTTCCGGCTGATTCCAGTTCAGTTATCGCTCCAAACCGGAATTTGTTCAAGCAAAATGTTTGGAAATTTTTTGGTGATGGGAACAATGCCGGACGGGAGGCATGCGGGCGGTTCGCTTTCCTTGACTGGAACGATTTTCAAGCCTTTTGGCTGTTATCTTGCGCCGGGCATGAAAAAAAACCCCGCCCTTGTCGTGTGTAACCACGCCATTGAATCGTTACAACATGCGGGACGGCTGGATTGCTTTCGACGACCAGTGAAGGTGTCGGCCACAATCGCAGCTTTTGTCCCTGATCGTTTAATTCCCATTCAAGGCCAGAGTTCCAAATCACGAACAGGGCAGGGTAAATTCGGCTGCCATTTTCCAAAGAACACTGGCGTTTTATGCACCATGATTCGTGCCAAATTGATGTTTGCCAATCATGTCCTTCCGGATTGTTGCCGCCAACAGGAGGAGGAAAGTTCCAACTCACCGGACGCCGGAGGCTTTGGATAACCCTGCCGGTCGGTCGCAGAATGGACTTTTGTTTTATTCGTGCTTGACGTGGGTGGAAGAATCTGCATACTGAATCGTAATCGGTTATTCAATTTAGAATTATTTCTTATGTTCAAAGGACTGAGAGGAACCTCCCCCGGCCTTGCGGTGCATGGATACGTGCTGGTGTTGTTCATTTCGCTTGCCGCTGCCGCGGCCGATCCAGCAAATCGTGTGCTTCCTCAAGCCGGGCCGCCCGTGACCCCGAACCGCACCCTTCCCAAAGTCGAGCCGCTGAGAACCGGGCTGGAGTTTTCGGCGAGTCCTACGGTGGAGGAGTTTTTTCGTGCCCGGGTTTTTACCGAGCCACTGGTACCGATTGGCGGCGAACCGACTGCCGAGGAGAATTCTGACTTGGCCGCCGCGCTGCTTGGCTACGCGAAACGCAGCGGCCCGGATGATTTCTCCAGCCTCACCGGATTCCTCGAAACGCATCCGAACTCCCCTTGGGCGGCGGCGCTGCTGACGGATCTCGGTCTGGAATACTATAACACGGCGCATTATTCGCTCGCTTTGGAGGCTTGGAAAGAGGCCTGGCCGCTGGGCCAGAAGGCCCGGGATGCAAAGGGAATAGCCATTGCCGACCGGGCAGTAGGCGAACTGGCCTACATGTATGCCCGGCTCGGACGGATGACCGAATTGGAAGCGCTGCTGAAGTCGCTCAAGGGCCGGGTGTTCGTCGGACCGGCTACGGAAAAAATCACCGGGGCGCGGGAAGGTCTTTGGAACATGGAGAACCGGCCGGAGATTGCCTTCCGTTGCGGCCCGCTGGCGCTGCTCCGCATCAAGTTGGCCGTGGACCCCCATCATCCAGCCACTGATATCATCGGCAAATCGGCTTCGACCCAGAAAGGCTTCTCGCTCCCGCAAGTGGCCGAACTCTCGCAGAAGATCGGCCTCAATTATCAGATGGCATTTCGGGAGAAGGGCGGCGCGTTTGTAGTCCCGTCCGTGGTGCACTGGAAAGTGGGACATTATGCGGCGCTGATACGCCAGGCAGGCGACCGCTATCTGATTCAGGACCCAACTTTTCGTAATGATGTTTGGGCGACCCGGCAGGCCCTGGAGGCCGAAACTAGCGGCTACTTCCTGATTCCGCCGGGGCCACTCGCACGTGGCTGGCGCGCGGTCGAGACCAAGGAAGGACAGACCATCTGGGGCAAGGGACAGACCTCCACAAGCGATCCTGGACCCATCACCACGAGAGACGCAAGAACCGGACCCGGCCAATGCGCAGGGATGATGGTTTCCGGCGTCCATTTGATGGATGTCAATCTGAACCTGGCGGACGAACCGGTCGGATACACGCCGCCGGTCGGTCCTCCTATTCGTTTCACGGTCCGGTATAACCATCGGGACGCCTTCCAGCCGGCTAACTTCGCGTATGGTAATTTCGGCAGCAAGTGGACTTGCGATTGGATTGCCTACATCACAGACGATCCGCAGAGCCCCTTGGCGGATGTGAATTATTACGTCCAGGGTGGAGGGGATCGCACATTCACAGGTTTCAACACAAATACGCAAACGTTCGACTACCAGTTGTACGACCAGACGCTGCTGACGCGTACCGGCACCAACAGTTATCAAATGCTGTGGCCGGACGGTTCAAAGTTGATCTTCAGCCAGTCCGACGGGTCCGTCGGCACCTCGCGCAACATCTTCCTGACCCAGGAGATTGATCCCCAGGGCAACGCGGTGACGCTGTCTTATGACACTAATCTTCTGCTGGTGGCGATCACCGACGCCATCGGGCAGGTCACGACCCTGACGTACGGTTTGCCCTCTATGTCGCTCGGGGCGGGCGCGTATGTTGACGCTGATCCCTACAAAATGACAAAGGTAACCGACCCGTTCGGCCGGTTTGCCACGCTTGACTATGTTCCGGTAGTCGAGGCTGCATTGGAAACTGTGGTGCTGATTGGTCTGACCACTTATCAGACTAATTGGACCTACACATACGGTTGGCGACTCGCCCAAGTCACCGATGCGATTGGGCTGACTTCGCAGTTCACCTACGACAGTAGTTTAATAGAGGTTTCGGGTAACGGTGGGATGACCTACTATGTTGCCAGCGACTTTATCAACTCACTAACCACTCCGTACGGGACCAGCGCGTTTGCCGCAGGCAGCAACGGCAGGGCGCGCTCGCTGGATACCATCTATCCTGACGGCAGCCGGGACCGGGTCGAGTTTACCGAGGCCACCGTGATTCCCGACAACGACCCGGTCGCGACAGTGCCGCAGGGAATGGTGGTCCTCAACGGTTTTCTCAGCACGCGCAACACTTTTTATTGGAGTCGGAACGCCTGCTCCAGTGCTTATGGCGATTACAGCAAGGCCATGGTCTATCATTGGCTGCACGCCGAGGACATTAGCACCTGTTCAGGCGTCCTGGAGTGCACGAAAGCGGCGCTGGAGAACAGGGTCTCGTACGATTATCTTGATTCCAATGGCAACGCCGTTGATTCCGTCGTCGGCGCCAATAACCGTCCCACCCACGCTGGCCGTGTGCTCGACGACGGCTCAACGCAACTCTACACCTATGCCTACAACGGATTCGGCCATCTGACCAATAGCATTGATCCGGTCGGGCGCACGCTCAGTTACGTTTATGATACCAACGGTATTGATCTGCTGGAAGTTCGACAGACCCGGTCTGGGAACAACGAGTTGCTTTCCCGGACAACCTATAACTCCCAGCACCGGCCGCTGACCGTAACCGATGCCGCCGGCCAGACCAGCACCTTCACCTACAACGCCCGCGGACAGATCCTAAGCGCAATTGATCCGAAGAACGAGACGAACTCTTTCACTTACGACCCGAACGGCTATCTCATCGCTGTGGACGGCCCACTGCCGGGAACGAACGACATGGCCACGGCCACCTACGATTCGTTTGGGCGACCCCGGACCCTGACCGACGTGAGCGGCTACACGCTGACCTTCGATTACGACAACTTGGATCGAATCACCCAAATTACCCACCCGGATTCCACATTCGAGCAGGTCACCTACGACCGCCTGGACCCGGTCGTGCTCCGGGACCGCGCCGGACGGCAAACGATTTTCGAGTACAATAATATGCGGCAGTTGACGAAAACGACTGACCCGCTCGGCCGGGTGACACTCTCTGAGTGGTGCCGCTGCGGAGCGATCAAGAGTCTGACCGATCCGATGGGCCGCACGACTTCGTGGTTTACAGACGTGCAGGGACGAAGAATCGGCGAGCAGTACGGGGACGGTTCACAGGTCAAGTACCTCTACGAAAACACGAGCAGCCGCGTGCGGCAGGTCATTGACGAAAAGCTTCAAACCACAACATTCGCATACAACCTCGACAACACGCTCAGCTCGATCAATTACGATTATGCCAATACCACGGTCCCGACGCCCGGCGTTAGCTACGCTTACGATACGAACTATGAGCGCATCACCTCGATGACCGATGGCACCGGGACCACGCTGTACTCGTACATCCCCATCACCGGCACTCCGGCTTTGGGGGCGGGCCGCTTGGCGAGCGTGGATGGCCCGCTGACCAATGACACGATCACCTACGGCTACGATGAGCTGGGCCGTCTGGTTCATCGCGCCATCAACGGAGTGGATTCGGCGATAACCTACGATGCCGCCGGGCGCGTTGTTGGCGCAACCAACGCACTGGGGACTTTTGCCTATGGTTACGACGGCAGCTCGGATCGGGTGTTATCCGAGACATTCCCCAACGGACAGACGGAGGCCATGAGCTATGGCGGCAACCTTCAGGATTTTATGCTCCAGCAAATATCCTATGCCGCAGGCGCGACACCCATTTCCCAATTCGTCTATGGCCGCGATATTCCCGCGGATCGGATCACCGCCTGGTCCCAGCAAGCCGGAGCGCAGCCGCCCTCGATTTTCAACTTCGGCTACGATGCCGCCAATCAGTTGCTTTCGGCGACCGTCACGAATACCGGGACGCTGGTCAACACGTTTGCTTACGGCTATGACCCGGCCGCCAATCGTTTGACCGAGCAGACGGGTACGGGAAGCTACACGGCCACCTACAATGCCTTGAATCAAATCAGCACTACCACCGCACCCGGAGGTTCGCGCACCAATGAATGGGATGCCGCAAATCGCCTGGTGGCTGTCAATGCCGGAAACCAGCGGACCGAGTTCACGTATGATGGCCAGAGCCGCATGGTAGGAATTAGACAACTGGTGAATGGCTCCGAAGTGTCGCACCGATTGTTTGTTTGGAATGGCGACCGAATCAGCGAAGAACGCGATACCAACGGCGCCGTCACTAAACGGTTCTTTGGTCAAGGTGTTCAGCTCGCAACCGGGACGAACGCCGGTGCTTTTTACTATACCCGCGATCATCTGGGTTCCATCCGCGAGTTGACCGACGGTAGCGGCAATGTCCGGGCGCGTTATACCTACGATCCGTTTGGCCGCAGAACGAAGGTCAGCGGTGATGTGGATGCGGACTTTGGATTTGCCGGGATGTTTTGGACCGCCGAAGCCAATCTTTCGCTTACCCGCTTCCGTGCCTACGACCCCGGGCTGGGGCGTTGGCTCTCTCGTGATCCGCTCAGAAATGCGGAGTTAAAAGAAGGCCCGAACCTTTACGCCTATGTCCGCAACGAACCGGTCGGCCGCATAGACCCTGAAGGTTTATGCTTCGACACCTTGTGTGCTGCATGTGTGAAAAACCCGGCAGGGTGCGCGACGGCCGGAATTATCGCGGCTGAAGCCGCAGGGCCGGTCAGCGAATTTGCACCGACCCTCCCGGAGGCAGCGACTGCGATTGCCGAAGGCCCTCAGGCTCTAGGTTGCGCCCAAACCGCGATCGGATATGCCTCTGGATTGGCTTCCAGCGTTCCCCAAACCATTGCCGGGTATGCGGGCGGCCCGAGTTTTGAAACTCCGTTGGAAATCGCGGATACCTTTCTCCCCAGGGCCGTTCAGACGGCACAGAGTATTGCTCCGCAGGTAAGTAACATAGCCGAAGTTGTAGAGGAAGACGACCGTGATTGGGCAATAGCGTGGATGAAGGCGATGCTCGATCAGCGCGGACAGTTTTGGGGCGATTATTATTCTGAGGCGGGCCTCGCGCGTATGGCCGAATGGGTCGTCATTTTCGATAGGTTCGTGGCTATCAAACAGATTCTTGGAGTGCCGGGACTCGACTGAGCAACAGCGTGAAGGCGAACTGCCCCTGATCCCCGAAAAACCAATTAAATCAAAAGATGCGGTCCCAAAGCAAATGAACTGGTATCATAGAACAATCGGGAACCCGATTGCTTTGACACGAACCCACCCTTGGAGGAGCTGCCGAAAGGCCTGGAAAGATTGCGGGGCGCTTGGGATGGTGAGGGGATCGAGGGGTGCGATTCCGCGGCACGACAGATTGATGTTCCACGCTGCGGCAGCTCTCATTTTCCTCCTCGCAACTTGCGCCCACGCTCAAGACTCACAATTCTTCTTCGACGCCAACGGAAATCTCCTGGTGCAGACGGTCGAAATCAGCGCGCCGCCGCAAATCCTCGGGCAACCCCAGAATCAGGTGGTCATACCGGGCGAGTTGGCATCGTTCTTTGTCGTTGTGGCCGATTCGAGCGGGCTTACCTACCAATGGCAGTTCAACGGCACCAACCTCGCAGGGGCAACCGGCGACGCCTTGCTGCTACAAAACGTGGGCGCCGCGAACGAGGGCTTGTATTCCGTGGTGCTCGTTAACGGTTCGGGCAGTGTCACCAGCGCGCCCGCAGCTTTGATGCTCGACTCGCGCGGCTGTGGCATGCCGGATTCCTGGCAACTGGCCTATTTCGGCAACCTCACCAACAATGCCGACGGCGATTTTGACGGCGATGGTGTTTCCAACCTGCAGGAATTTCTCGACGGAACCAACCCCACCAACAGCGCGTCGGCCCTTTATCGGCTCGCGGTTTTTAACGATGGCGGCTCGGTCACCGTTTCTCCAAGTCAGGCCAGTTTTACCAATGGCCAAATTGTCACGCTCACGGGTTCGCCGCCGGAAGCTTTTCACGACTGGACAGGTGACGTTCTCAGCCAAAGCAACCCGGTTTCGGTGGCCATGACCACCAATATGACCGTGTTTGCACGCTTCACTCCAGTGGACTTTGTTTGGAACAATCTCGCCGGGGGTGACTGGAATGTCGCCACCAATTGGAGTCCAAACCTCGTCCCCGGTACGAATGACAACGCGTTCATCACCAACTCTGTCACCGTGACTGTCAACACCAACACGGATTGTGGCGGCCTGATCCTCGGCAGTGCGGGCGCCGCGCCAACGCTCACCGGGAGCGGAACTCTCACGCTTCACGGTGCGTCCTTCTGGACGGCTGGGACGGTGAGCGGAACCGGTTTGACCGTCGTTGCGCCAGAAGGCGTGCTAACCCTGGCCAGCGCAGGCTCTTTGACTCTGACCACTCGTGCGCTGGAGAATGAGGGCACCATCCTCTGGGCCGGCACCAGTTTCCTCGCCTTGGGCAGTGGCGTGGTGATTACGAACTGCCCGGGGGCGCTGTTCGATGCACAAAACGCCGTCGCGGCCGGCTATCTGAGCGGCGCGGTCTGCCGCTTTGACAACGCCGGGACATTCCGCAAAGAGCTAAACCCCGGGACGACCACCTTTGGCCTCGCCGTGCCCTTCAACAATTACGGCACGGTGGATCTCCAGTCCGGCACGCTGCTTTGCAACGACAGCTTCCTCAACAACGGCACAGTGAGTCTCGCGGCCGGCGCAACCGCTCAACTGGCGGCGGGCGGTTCGGCCAGCGGTACGTTCACTGCCGCGGCCACGGCGCTGGTGGAATGGACCGCCGGCACGTTCACCCTCAATTCCGGCGCGCAACTTAATGACGCGGGGATTTACCAAATCAACGGCGCAACGCTCACCTGCAACCCGGACGTCGTGGTGCAGAACCTTGATGTGCTGGCC
>Ga0181521_10004256_pt1 | contig 16423 bp, 21 predicted proteins | sample PEATcosm2014_Bin_32_FD_119764 | JGI IMG/M metagenome (GOLD analysis project Ga0181521, IMG submission 119764) | Peatland microbial communities from MTU Mesocosm Facility, Houghton, MI, USA - PEATcosm2014_Bin02_60_metaG | ecosystem: Environmental > Terrestrial > Soil > Wetlands > Peat | place... | reverse complement strand
GGATTGAAGTATCTGGCGCGAGATACTGCACTGCGAAAAACCGGCGTACTGCGGTTTTTCGCTCCCACACGGCGCAACGGGAAGGCGACCACGCTGCCCCGGAACCGGGTGCATGATGTGGTGGATGTGGCGGATGTGGTGCGCCCTCTCAGGCGGTCGCATGGCGCAACGCGGGTGCCTCCGCGCTCCCACAGGGAAGCACACACGCAAACAGGATAGTGCGCCAAGCCTTTCACCGGCGCTGCGGTGCCAAAAACAGCTGACAAGGAAAAGAAAGAACAGGTAACAATTGGGGAGCAAGGCCGTGCTGGCTCCGACCTTTCGCGGGGTGGCATGGAGTGATCGTCTCCTTCAGCTCGTCTACGCTAAGCTTGGCGTAATGGCGCGGCTTATCAAGTGTCTTGTGGCCCAACAGGTCCTTGGCGTGATACACGTTGCTAGCACCGCGAATCATCTCCGTGGTACATGATTTATGGGAGGTATGTGGCAGCACGGTCATGCAAGAGCCAAGTCGCTTCGCTATGGCTTCGTAAACTTATAGTTTGGCTTGTAACCGAGGGCGCCTTCCCAAGTCGCGGAGTACACCTGACCTGTTATTAGCATGTAGCCATCCAGCGGCTGGAACCTCCATATCGACTCCCGGATAAACTGTTCAACCTCTGACTTCGAGGGCTTGTGGTCGTAATTCTTTGACCCCCTTATCGGGGTGTCCAGAACGCGCATGACGTCCCACAGGCGGCCGACGTCAGTGCTATCTTTGGGATGACGGTAAGCGTGAACGAGGCACCAATGTTTCTTCGGAAGCTCTATGGCAATCAAGCAATAGTCGATGTAGAGTGGCCTCTTGTCCACCATTGAGCTGAAAGCCAGGAGGTGTGGCACGCTGTTGCTCTTGTAACCCAGATCATGCATGATTGATTGTGCCGAAGGTGCGTCGGTGTCGGCCTCAGCCGAATCAGCTGTAACGATCAAGGTGAGCAGCGCGGAAGCGATAATTACGAATGTCTTCATAGTTTTGGTCCTTGGCACACCACCTAAGAGGAATTCCCCGTCGCCGCCAAACCCTGCGCCAAGCCATTGCTGTCCGGCATTCGTTCCGGGGGCGCAGTTATCCACGGGATCGAGATGTGGCGAGTGGTGATTCATTTCTCAATAATCTATTACGTCCTCTTGCATAATGTTCCCGGGGTCAAGGAAGAAGTATGGAGTCGTTCTCCTTGCCGTAGTAGTTGGTCCGGCAGTGTCGTAGGTTTCCTCCCAACCGCTGGGATAATTATCACGGTGCCTTTGTGCCTCGCCCAACTGTTTCGCCACAACGTTTTCGATCTCTATAATGTCACGCTTTTCTTCGGGAGATTCCCATTTCCCAGGCGGATCGTATGGCTTCGAGTCTGTCCTGTACCTAGCTGGGTCGGTCTCTTGATGGTAGGCATGGCCCAGCTCATGCATCAAGCACAAGGCGGGCGTTATTTGTTTCCACCCCCCAAACGCCCCTCTCCACCTAAGACCGAGGTCGGGGACCCAATAAACTGTTTTGAGAGCACCACTGTATGCGTCGCCAGGTTCATCAAAATCGTTAGATGGGGCATTCTCTGCTAAAATGACGTACTGATTTTCGCACGCTTGCAGCTTGTCAAGGATCTCTTTTCCCTTCGCTGAATGTGAAAGATATTCTATGGCTTTCTCGTAATTTGCTCTATCGTCTTTCCCAGAGGGGGGTATCAGCTTCAGGCCAAGGGGGTCAATCCGATCAACAGGGTTTGCACCACAATACAGATATTTGTGCAATGACAGTGGATCTTGCTTATTACCCTCGTAACTATCCCTCGTCCAGAACCTTCCGGTGCCCGCATTGAAGTATCTGGCGCGAGATACTCCAATGCCAAGAACCGGGGTACAGCGGTTTTTCGTTCCCACGCGGCGCAACGGGAAGGCGACCACGCTGCCCCGGAACCGGGTGCATGATGGGGTGGATGTGGCGGATGTGGTGCGCCCTCTCAGGCGGTCGCCTAGCGCAACGCGGGTGCGTCCGCGCTCCCCCAGGGAAGCGCACACGCAAACAGGATGGTGCGCCAAGCCTTTCACTGGTCCGATCATGCCAAAACTGGCTGACGGCAAAAGGAAAAACTGAGGGGGCAAACCGGAGTCACGGATGGGCCTACTCGGCCCGTTCGGATTGGAGAGAACGATTTCTCCGGCTTTCGAGCGCGGGTTGATGCCTCGGGCTCGCTCGGGAGGTTCTGCAATCCGTGAGCGGAGCGTTTGGCCTGGCCACCCGCGCAAGGGGAAAGGGCCGCGGATCAGCGGACAGGACAAAAAGCGCAGCGGAGGGGCGGCGAAAGAAAGCTTATCGAGGGATCACCACGGGCGGCGCCAAGTCTTGTTTCGCGGCGGAGTCCGTTTACGGTGGAAGCGAAAGCCGGCAATTTTGGAGACGGGAGACCACCCCGGTGTTGGGAATGCAGCCCTCACCTCCTGGGAGGAAGCTAATTGCTAAAGAAACGCAGTTCTTGAGCCGGTTTTCGCACTTGCCATGTTGTACAACAGGCTCAAAAACATGCACTTACAAAGTCAGTTTCTTAGAAGGAGACGTGGGAGAAAGGGGCATCAGCGATCGATCCCGACTTTCTTGGCTCTGTAACGCCTGCTCAGTTCGCGCCGCTTTCACTCCGAACCAAGGCTTTACCCCCCGCCGCTCGACCCTTTTCTCCACGCGCACGAGCCTACCAAACGACTGCCCCCAGGTAAACAAGGTAAAAGGGCACACTTCCTTTTACTTCCACTCCAGAACGGATTCCCCTACAATGACTCACGGAAATGTTGTGACCTGGTTAACCATCACGCCCGAGACAGCGAGAACAGCCGCTCCGCCGAACCTCAATAGGGTTCCCGCGCCCGGCCAAGTCGTCCGTCTGCGCACACGCAAGTACCTTGTGGGGGCGGTCGGGAAACACTCCAATGGTTCCGGCACCCTCGTCCGCCCCTCCTGCCTTGACGACGGTGCCACCGACCCTCGCTTTTCCGGGTCCCCTTCCGCGCCGGCAACTGACCCAGCCGTCCTATTGCACGCCACCTCACGAAACTTCGCTTGATATGAGCGCCAAACAGAAAAGGAAACCCGCTTCGGAACACATCCGAAAACTGGCCCGTTTGCGCGAAGCCGTCAAGGCCGGCCTGGTTTACGAAAGCAACCCAAGGCACAAGGCGCCGTGGCAGGCGGGGCGACGAGGCTCGCTCTGTCCCAGAGAGATTACCGTGGAACAGGCCCAGGACTTGCTCAATACGAGCATTTTGCATGGCAAGAAACGATATACGGCTGACAGGCAAGGCCGCCCTTTCTGCGCTCGGGCTCACGAACCGGCCAAGGGGCGCTGGCACGGCTACCCTGTCGGGTGGAAGGAAGTGCCTGTCCAGGTGCAAAGACTCCTCCTTGAGAAAGGCCTTGTCACAGCCCGTCAAATAGGCCATTTTTGGGAAGGAATTTGATAATGCAACACTACGGTACGTATGGGATGGGTGACCGGGAGAAGTTTTTCTTCCAGTTCGCCTTCGAGCCGCCTGCGGATCCTGACTTTGTCGCATCTGAAGAAGAGGCGCTCACGTGGGGAAGCTTTCAATTGTGGGCGGACGGTCGCAATCTGTGCCGCCACGCCGTGGGCACGGAAGAAAGCCAGTCCGTGTATTGGCATCTCCTCCCGTTTATGGAGTGGTTGGTGGAACACTGGGACTACCTTTTCCACGAGCAACGGCCTCCTATCCGGAACGCAGCTCAGTTCGCCTGGCATTCGTTGGCGGAAACGAACTCACCCTTGGCACTGGAACACGGAGGCGATTGGGACTTTGCAACCGCCGCCAGAAATGCCGAGTGGTCCGCCCGCCACTCCATCACGACGTGTCGCGAAGGAGGATTGTTCCCCGGAGTCATATTCCGGCGATTCTGGAGCGATGTCGAAATCTCCTGGGGAGACAAGCCACCGCCAGGGGCGCCGGCTGGCTTCCGATTCGTCGAAAGCGGCGGAGCCGCCCGCTTGCCTGTTCCCCTCGTTGCCGAGCCCATCCACAACGTCCTCGCGGAAGCCGTTAGGGCATTGCGGCGCAGCCTCCCCCAAAACAGGAAACTTGCCCTCTTGGGAAGGAAGCTCGCCGATTTGCGCGCCCCTGAGCACCAACCGCGCCGACTGGCCATTCTGGCAGGCCTGGGCGAGGACGCCAAACAGTGGGCTAGGCGCTGGATTTCGCTTCAACAGGCTCTCGCTAAGGAGTTCGCGGACACCAGAGGCACCTTGGCGCAACTCTTCGGCGGAGATGCAAAAAATGCTCTTGTGGTACAAGGCAGCTGTGAAGGAGCCCTCATGTTCGGAGCGGCGGCCCCCACCCTACGCGAGCGAGACGTTTTCAATTTGGCCAGCCGCCTGGTGAAACACTCAACCGGTCCGACAGCAGAAGACAAACTTGCGCCCTATGTCTCACACCGTCCACCGAACCCTCAGACCTCCATGCCCTGGCAGGAAGGTTATCAACTCGCAAACGAATGGGCTAAGCTGAGTCGTCTCGATAACTCTGCGCAGCGACTCGTCGATATCGAAAGCCATTTGTCATCTTTCGGCGTCAACGTTGATGAGCTCACGCTCGAGGATGAGCAAGTTGGTGGCGTAGCCATTGCCCGACAGAAGCGCAACCCTCTAATTCTCCTGAATGGCCGCAACCCCCGGAATCAGTTTCCATCCGGACGGCGTTTCTCGTTGGCACACGAACTTTGCCACCTCCTCTACGATCGCAGGGCTGGCGCAGAACTCGCTCTTATCTCCGGCCCTTGGGCTCCCATAGAGCTTGAAAAGCGAGCCAACGCTTTCGCGGCTATGCTTCTGATGCCGGACGCCTCGGTGGAAAGGGCATTTGCCGGCACCGTCGGCGGACCGTCCAAGCCCTCCTTTGAAGACCTACTTCGCGCGGCGAGGAACCTCCAAGTAAGCGCAAACGCACTGGCCCACCATCTCTCCAATCGTGGTTGGATCTCGCCAGAGAAGCGCGATCTCTTGCTCGAACAAGTCACCAATCGGTAGAGAAGGTCTTTCAAGTTTGGTTGGGGTATCGGCTTCGGGGCGATACTTGCGGACGGTGGGACCCGCGATCGCGAGCCCGAGTCTGGCCAGTTCGGCTTGGATGCGCTGGCTGCCCCGGGTGACGTTGCTGGACCACATGCGACGGATGAGGGTGACGAGTTCGCTCTCAACGGGGGGCCTACCGATGCGAGGGCGGGATTTCCAGCGCCAGAACAAACGAAAAACCCAGTTGATGCCAAGCAATCACAGTTTGCGGCCGTGGGCTGCCACTTGCGTCAGGTTGTCGAACTGGAGGGCCAAGGTCCTGATCCTCGCGATTCCAACACTCACTATCGCATCGATCCGACGCTGACGATTATCGCTATGACCCTGTTGGTCGGGCGACGCGAGATTGCCGCAATAGCCCGCTTTGCCACCACTTTGGCTCAACCCCAGCGCCGCCGCCTGGGGCTGCCGTTCAAGAAAGGCCCCCCGTCTTCTCTACATAGTTTCCGCCTATGACGTGTCTTATCCAGTGTGCTGCCGCAGGGGCCCTGAAGCCTCCGCTACGCACTTAAGCACTTGGCTCAGTCGCCGCGCCGGCGGTCGGCCGCAGGCTCTGGCCCTGGACGACAGAATGATTCGGGACCAGGTCGGCCTGCTCACGCCCGCCCAACACGAAGACGGAGGTCTGTAGGCGATCGGCGTTTATGATCAGAAAGCGGGCACGGCGGGCTGCGAACAAACGCTCGCCGCCACCTTGCTGCAACAGTTGCCGGCTCCGGATGGAAAGATGATCACGGCCGAACCCTTGCACCGCCGGTGCAAACTGGGCCGGGTCATTGTGGAAAAAAGTGGCGACAATCTGCTCCAAATCAAAGATGATCAGCCGCCTGCTTCAAAAAGCCCATCGCTTGGACGCCCTCCTATTGGACGACCAGTCCACAGACCAGTTCGTGCCACAAATCCTCAAACAACTCGCTCCCCGCTCCAACCAATGCCTCCCTCCAACGCTCTTGAGCGGGTCAAATCAAAAGACCGTGGGGTCAAGGTTGGGCTTGGTCGGCCCGTTCGCGGGGGTGGCAGCGGGCCAGCGTCTTGCGCAAGTCATCCACGTTAAGCTTGGCGTAGTGACGCAACGTGTCGAGGGTCTCGTGACCCAGCAGGTCTTTGACGTGATACAGATTGGCCCCACCTCGTATCATCTCGGTGGCACAGGACCGGCGAAAGGTATGCGGCGTAACGGACATATCCACTCCAATGTGTTCGGCGTGCCGATGCACCATCCGCAGCAGGCTTTCGTAGGGCAAGCGTTTGCCTTGGCGATTGAGGAACAGGGCCTGTTCCTGCGAGTTCTTGAGCAGGAACGGGCGCACGCCTTTGAAGTAGCTTTCGAGCAGCCGGAGGGCGGTCCTGCCGATGGGCACAACCCTTTGCTTCTGTCCTTTGCCAAACACGACGGCCGTGGCGTTTCCGAAGTCCACGTCACCCACGTTGAGGCCCACCAGCTCCCTGGCCCGGATGCCCGTCGAGTAGAGCAACTCCAACAGGCTGCGGTCGCGCCAACCGAGGGCGTCGGTCGTGGGGATGCCCTGCAACATCTGTTTGACCTGGGCATGGGTTAGAACACTGGTTGGCAGCAGCTTCGGCTCTTTTACGTAAGCCAGCCTGGTCAGGAGCGCCGGCGGAAGCAACTGACGTTCGGCCAGATAACGGAGAAACGCCTTGGCGCTCTCAATGAGCTTGTTGGTGGTTTTGGCTTTGTGAGGCAAGCCACGACCCGTGGTAAGGCCGGCCAAGTGTTTGGTCCAGGCTTCCAGGTGCTCCGGGCGCAAGCGGTCGGGGGTATGCACGTGGCAATGGGATTCCAGCCAATCTAGGAAATTGCGCCCGTGATAACGGCGGGCACGTAACGTAAATGGGCTTTGATGCAAGGCGCGCCCGTATTCCAGGTGCGAGTCGAGCCATTGGCGGAGCGTTTTGGTTTCCATGATTACCTCCCGGGTGCGCTTCTGCGGTGAGTGGCTCTGACGTCGGCAATGGTCTGCCGCAAGTAGTGGCTCAAGGTGGCGGTGCGTTCGTGACCGAGCAATTCCTTGAGCATCAGCGGGGATGCCCCGTGGTCGAGCAGGTGCGTGGCACAGGCTCGGCGCAGATTATGGGGCGTGAGCAGTGACGCGGGCAGGCCGGCCTTACGCGTGAGGGTGCGGAGTTGCTGCTGGATAGCTTCGTATCCCAGCGGTCCGCCGCCGTGCGAACTGAGCCACAGGGCCGGCGTTTCTTTGGCCTTTAGCAGCTTTGGGCGGGCCTCGGCCAGATACCGTGTGAGCCAGTGCTTGGCCTGGCTGCCGAGGGGCACCAACCGTTCCTTGTCGCCCTTGCCAAAGAGGCGGACCAGCCCCTGCTGCAAGTCGAGGTCGCGAACGTTAAGGCGGAACATCTCGATGCGCCTGGCCCCGGTGGCGTAGGCCAGTTCAAGCCATGCCCGGTCTCTGAGGCCGGGGGCCTTGCTGGTGTCGGGCATTTCGAGCAGCAAGGCAACCTGGCTTTCGGTGGGTGGCTTGATGAGCTTGCGGCGTCGGCGCGGGATAACCAGCCGGGTGGCGGGGTTCTCAAAAAGCTGGCCCGTAGTCTCCAACCAGCGGAAGAACTGGCGGGCGTTCACCAGGTAGTTTTGCTGAGTGCTCGCCTCTAGGTCCAGCAAGTGGGATTGATAGGCCTGCAGGTCCGGGGCGGTGACTTCGGCAATGTGCCCCCGGCCACACCCGGCCATGAATGCGCAGAACCGATGCAGCGCGGCGCTGCTGCCTCGGATGGACTTCTCTTTGAAGCGCCGTCCTCGCATGTATTGGGCGTAGCGTTCGACCAGCGGCCACAGGGCTAGCGTGGACGTGTCAGGCAATCGCGGTTTCATGGCGGGCCTCCTTATACGGCTTAAATAATTCGGTGGTGGTGACGCGCAGATACTGGCAGAGGGTGCGCAAGCCAGCGTGGCCCAGCAGCAGTTGTAGTTCAAGGGGGTGCGTCCCGCCCTGCCAACGATGGACGGCACAGGCCCGACGCACTGCGGCAGCGGTGATGTAGCCCAGACCTGCGGTTTTCGAGTGGCGCGAGAACACTTGCTGCAAGGCCTCGTGGGTCAGCGCCTCGCCTCGGTTGGTCAGCCACAAGGCCGGGGTCTTGTTCTCGCCCAGCAGTTTGGGCCGGGCCTGGTCGAGATAGCGGGCCAGCGCGTCGGCGGCGGGCGCGTCCAGCGGCAGTGTGCGCGGCTTGTGGCCCCGGACCTTCACGGCCTCCCGGCTGGCGTCCTGGCACTGGAGCGCGCGCAGTTCCCGGGCCGTGATCCCTGTGGCATAGACAAGGGCGAGCAAAGCCCGGTCGCGTATCCCGGTGGCCGTGGCCTGGTCGGGCTGGGACACGAGCCGTTGCACTTGCTCCGGGCTCAGCACCGGCAGCAACGGGCGCGGCGGCCTGGGAACAATGAAGCCGGCTGCCGGATTGATGAAGACCCGTTGTCCCTGCTCCAGCCAGTGGAAGAACTGGCGCACGCTGCGGCAAAAGACTTCCAACGATGCCGACGCGAAGTTGCGCTGTATCAAGTCCAGTCTCCACGCTTCCAGGTCCGCCGCCGTGACGTCTGGTAGCCGCTCCCGTCCTTGTGCGTCCAGGAAGCGTTGCAGGTGTTTGAGCGCCTGCCGGCGAATGACGGCGGTTTTGGGACTGCCGCCCTGAGCGTCCAGGTATTCAGCCGCCAAGGGGGCCAACCATGTATGATGAGAGACGGTTTGCTGATTTTCCATATATCTATCCTTTCGTGCAAAACGGAACGGTTGTTCGGAGAAGTCTTGTATTTACAGGGCAATGAAATGCTTAGCGGTTTCTGAAAAGGCATCGAAAGGTGGTGAAAAGCTGCTGAAAAGGGATGCAACGCTCAGCGCAAATCCGTCAATTCATCAGCCGATTTCAGCCCCAGCACGAATCGGCGTCCATCCTGGCCTTGGCCGTCATAGGCCAAACGGTAATGGTGTTGCACCCCGTTGCGACCATGCTCAACCAGGACGAACTCCAGTTCCATCAGCTCCTGCAAGTGGCGATGCACTCGCGCATTGCTCCAGCCGGTAAACTCCCGAATCTGTCGACGCGTGAATCGGTCATTCTTCCTTGTGACGGTTCCCGACGACGCTCCGTCAGAGGCAGAATCTGCCGGCTGCACGGCGGCGGTCTTGGTTGTACTGGCAGCGGGGAGTGTTAGCTCTCCCCGGGTCATCGTGTCGAGCAAGGTCAGCAAATCGTAGGCGGGCCGGGAAAGTTCATCGAGGCTGTGGCCCAAAATCTCGTGGGCCAGTTGGTTGGCCAGTCGGATGTCTTCCCGGTCCACCTCAATGTAGGGCCGGTGCAGGCCGTCAGCGGTCCACACCTTCACCACCTTTTGCATCTGCCTCAAGAAGGCCACCGCCTTGATGAGGGTGAGGTATTTGGGCTGGTCACGCCGGCTTTGCAGCCGGTCGTCGCCGTAGCTGAGCTGGTCGGCAAAGGGATTGACGATCACCACGGGCCTCAAAAGGCGTTGAAAGTGCCAGTGCTTGCGCAAAACCAATTCCAGTTCCACGCCGTCGGCCAGCCCTGCCAACGTGTGGCGGCGGCGTTGACAGGCCAGGATGGACTGGGTCTGCGCCCGGCTTTCATCCACACTGGTCACAAAGAACCGGCTCTTGGTCTCCGGGTCCATCTCCGGATTAGTGGTGGTGAGGAACACCGCCGTTGGCCCTTCGACCCGGTTTTCCATCGTGGTCAGCCGGCCGGTCACTGAGTCTTTGATGGTGGCCTCGGTGATCAACTCACCGGCGCTGATGAGGTTGCGCAACGCATACAGGGCTTCCTCGACTCCGTCGCCTTCCTCCAGCGCCAACACCTTGTGTTTGAGGCTGCCGGCGTCTTTGTAGAAGAGGGCTTTGCCTGAAAGGCTGGTGAGCTTGACCAGGTCTTCGGGCGGACAGAACGCCAGCGCCGCGTCCTGCAACGTCGTCTTGCCGGCTCCCGAACTGGACAGAATGAGCACCGAGAGGGGCTTGTCCATCTTTCGGCTCACTCCGGCCAGATAACACAAGAGCTTGTTGGTCCGCTCACCCACCAGGCCGCAACGCTCAAAGTCGGCCAGGATGTGGTCGAGGATGTCCGGACTTTTGCCGAACGCCTCGGCTTGGGCTCGTTCCTCCGGCGTCATGGTCTCAGTGGGCGGCGCCGGGATGGTCAACGCCGACACCTCGGGAAGATGTTCACACAGCGCCATGAGCTTGGTAATGTCGGTCTGGATGGCGTCGGCCGATTCATCAAACTGGCGCGTGAGGTCCTGGGCCAGTTGCCGGCGCCAACGGGCACTATAGAAGTCGAGCGTATCAACGTGCAGCTTGCCCGCGTGTTCCACTCTCACGGTAGCCTTGAGTTTACGCGGCCCTTTCTCCAGTCCCCGGATTTCATAATGACGCAACCCAAGCTGGATGGCAAAGCCTCCGGGGATGGGCTGCACGCCGGGTGGGCTGCCTGGACCGGCCCGGTAGCTGGCTGGGTACGGCGACCGTCCACGAGGAGTTGGGCGAGAGCCTCCGGGCCGTGGGCGATCAGGTAGCTGTTGGGTTCATGGTCCTGCGGTACCTCTCGCTGTTCACAGTTAAAAGGAGAAAGCAACGTCTGCAATTTGCCGGCCGCAGTGCGGCCAGCCTCGTTCCCGTTGAAGAGCAGAGTGATGCGCTGCAACCCATAGCTGGTCAGCATGGCGACATCGCCGGTGTTCAAGCCGGTCGGCCCCGGAATGCCAATAACGTTCTGATACCCGGCCATCTCCACGCTGAGGCCGTCCAGGCTGGATCGAACCAAGACGATGTGGGCGTAGGCCTTGAGCGCCACGGCGTTCCACAAGCCGCCCGGCCTGCCCGGCAAGCAAACATAACTTTCGTCCTTTTCCTCAGTGTGGCGCCCGTAAATCGCGGTCAGGTTGCCTTCGGCATCTATCACCGGGAAGATCACACAGCCGGCGAATCGTTCCTGGCCATCGGGCCGCAGGAGACCCAACTCCTTAAGTTCATCCCATATCGCGCCATGTCGGGGCAGTAATCCTGTCAGCTTGCCGTTGCTGTAACCCAGCCGGTGGCGGCCCCACAGCGCCGCATCAGTGATGCCCCGCATTTTCAAATAGGCTCCGCCCTCGGGCGTTTCGGCAAGGTTCTTCTGATAAATGGTTGCCGCCCTTTCGAGCAGCAGGACGGCCCGTTCCGAGGCGAGTGCCGGCCGGCTGACTTGGGTGTGGTTTTGCATAGTCGGTTGTGATCTAAGAGCTGTTGGTCTGGCCACCGTGGCGGCAGCTTGCCGCGACGGTGGCGGTTTCAATTCATGAGTTGGAGGTTAATCCGGTAACGCCGGGGATACCCATCGCCTTCTGGCGTTGTCGCCGATTGGAAACCCGCAATGAGAACGAGGCTGTGCCCGGTTCCAGTGAACTTCAGCAAAACCGGCGGAGCAGCACCCTGCCGCAGGGGGGCCTCCCCGGCACTCTCAGCCCATCAGAGAACTCTGAAAGTGGATTTGAAACTGGACCAGCGGACAGCCCTCTCCGGCAAAGAGCGACTGGAGATGCTCAACGCTTCGCAGTAATGGGTCGGTTTGAAAGCTTTCAGCAGCCTGTTCTTGGCTGCCCAGCCGCAAAAGCAACTCTGGCAGGCGAAAACGCAATCGCCCCAACAGGTGATAAAGTGTTTCCAGCGCAAAGGGCGGGCGCAGGGCTTCGACGCCGGCTTTGACCGAAGCGTCCGCCGATAGGCGGCAAAGCACCTGCCAGAGCAGCGAAGCACTGACCGTGTGGCGCGGCAGAACCTCCGCCAGGAAAATGGAAAAGGTCCGCCCGCACCCGCCGCGCTGACCACGATTGCAGCAGAAGATCCGCTGGCCGCGAAGGCATTGACCAGCCACAACGGACGGGTCGTTGCCGTAGAGAAAACTGTGCCGGTTTAATGTCTCTGCAGCACCACAATATGGGCAGCGGCACTGCTTGATTGAAAAAGCCGTTCATCCAGTTCCTTGGCATCTCGGACGAAGCCGAAAGGTAATGGTCGCATGCGCATTTACTACCGCAGCGTGACCGGTCAGGTCGAACCCTTTTTTGAAAGAGCGGACCGCTGGCAATTACACGAGTCACCTCAGATCAAAGAAGAGCTGGAGCCCACCGAACGCAAAGGGACCGAGAACGCCGTTGTCCGACTCCTTAGCTGCTAGCGAAGGGTGACGCCAATGCGGATGAAACCTTAGATCATCTTGAGATATCGATAACCACCCGGCTTAGTCGCAAAGCTACGCCCAGAGCCTGGTAATTGGGTTGGAAAAAGCGAAGGCAATGCGGGACAAACGGTCAAACCGCCATGACGCCACGCAAGTCGTCCACGTTGAGCTTCGCGTAATGCCGCAACGTGTCGAGGGTCTCATGGCCCAGCAGGTCTTTGACGTGATACAGGTTGGCCCCGCCACTATCGTCGCGCTCCCGGAGCAGGCCAATGGCCAGTTGTGAAAGTTCACAGGGGCCACGTGCGGCGAGGGGATGGGCGCGCGCCAGCGCCCGTCCCCCGCCGCCGGGGTTGCTTGAACCATCACTATGTGCCGATGCCGCCTGGCTTTCTCCACTGCCCCGCCGTGGTGGTTTTGGGCTGGCGTTTGTCACGCCTCGCTGACGCCCTCCGCGAAAACCGTCTCGCCGCCGTCGGCAAACTCCCAAAACGCTACGCCGATCTTGACCGCAACAAACCCTTCGTTGCCTCCATCACCATCACGCCGATTGCGAAACAGTGGGGCAGTCAGCGACCTCCGACAAAGCCGGAGGCTTGTCCGAGGCGGAGCGGCTCAAAGCCGCCTAGCCCTTCGGGCAGTGGTCTTACGCCTGGCATCTTTCCAGCGCCGTGGGCTTTGGTGCGCCCATCCAACCTCCGTCCGCAGAGCCAACCCGCTCGCGGCGACACCAGCAGGTCGGAAAAGCCAGCCCTTGCCTGTGCCTGGATCGGCCCTTTCTTGCAGCATGCTCCCGCCTAGCACAACCACTACGAGCGCTGGAGCGATTCCCGGAATCGTCAAACTCTGGGAGCCTCCCCGGCATAGCCGGGGGGTCTCCCGCTCATCTAGTGACCTTTTGGGTGAAAATACACACCGAAACATCGCCCGCCATACGCAAATGCACCCACCGTCAAAGCGGTTTGGATGATATTTCGTATGAAGAAAATCACAAGGTCTTGGTTCGATTTTGGCCACCACCAAACGGCATCCTTGTCCAGAAAAAGCAAGTAGGAGGGAAGTAAGGCGACCAAACCCACCGCAACAACGATGACAAAGCAAGCCAGTTTCCGAATAGACCAATTCCAGCCTACCAAGCCAGTTATCAGGCCAAGCCAAACACACGGCAAAACAAGATCAAACCAACCGGCAACCCCTTTTCCTACCCTTGCATCGTGAGAGAGATAAAACCGCAAAAGAGATTGGGAGCGCCCATAGGGTTTTGACAGAAACCAATGCCATGAAAGTTGAAAAACTGCCGTCACCAAGTAGGCCACTGTAATTTTTATTCCTGCCAACCACATATATTTTAATTGGGTGTTCAGAAGCAATTTCATCTAAATGATACTGCCTGATCGTCGTGCGGCAAAAGTTGCCAATAATAAGAGTAGGTAGCAGTGAAATTGCTACTGGCATTTGGCGTTGATGCGATGCCTTTCGAGAAAGTAACCCCGCACGACCCACCGCCGAGTGGGTCCCAGAATACGTTAACGCTGCTTTTGTTCACAACGCCTGAGAACTGAACACCCAAGCTCTGAGCTTCCTGAATAAATTCCTGCGACGAGCCTCCAACAGTCGCACCAAACCCACTGGCCATGAAGCCATCAATCTTGGTTCTTACATTCGTTGGCAGTGCCATGTATGGAAGCGAAAGCGTAATAAAGTGCTTCGTGTAATTTTGTGAAGTGAGTGTGTCGAAGACAAAACCAAAAGTGCCTTGGACACCAGCCGACGCGGTATTCGCACCGAAGGATAACCCACCACCGGCATAGCCGTAGAGAGCGGCTCCAAAAGTCTTTGGCGACACAAGGCACTCAATGCCACCACCTCCCGTAATCCCGACGGGATATTTGCCAATGGGCAGATTGCCGCTCACACTGCCACCAAATTCAACCGCATCTGGAACAGTCGAGGACAATTTCTGATCGACACTTTGCGGAATTAAACTGGCAATGGCGTGCCCACCTGCATTTATAACTGCTGGCATCACCATTGATGCCAAACCAGAATCTATCGCCATCGTGGACACCAAATCTACCAAGTCATCGTGCCCGGACGGGTCTATCCGGTTGACGGGATTATCGCGCCCGTATAGATACTTATGGAGCGATAGCGGGTCCTCATTATCCCCCTCGTCGGTATCCATGGTCCAGAACCTTCCGGTGCCCGGATTGAAGTATCTGGCGCGAGATACTCCAGTGGGCAAAACCGCGGTACACCGACTTTTTCCTCCCGCACGGCGCACCGAGAGCTCGACAAGGCATCCTCGGAACAGGCTATTTGATGCAGGATGCCCTCTCGAACGGTCGTGGGGCACAGCACGGAGACCCGCGCGCCGTCCCAGGGAAGCGCGTGCGCAAACTGGATCGTGAGCACAGCCACACACAGGTTCTGATAGCGCATTCAAGCTCTTACAGCCTCGAGAAACGAATATGCGCGCACCGCCCCCAGTATGCAAATAATCCTGTTAATGCGAATGCCTCGAATAACGCGACGGTAAACCAAACAATCGCATCAACACTCGTTCGAGGCCACCACCACACAAGGTTCTTGCCCATGAACACGACGTACGAGGGCACCAAGGCGACCGTGCCGATAGCAGCCAAAGCCACAAACAGAACCATCTTCCGTAAAGACCACTCGTTTCCCACCCATCCTATGACGACACCAAGCACGATGCTTGGGAGGAATATATCCAGCAATCCAAACACTCCCTTGCCACTGTGTGGAAAGCGGTAAAGGTAGATATGAAGCAAGCCTTGAGCCATGCTGCACTTGGTCAAAAGAAACCAATGCATAAGAATCTCAAAACCCGCTATTGCCAGGTAGACCAGGGCGACCGTTACTTCTTTCATAACGCAAACGATTAACTGAGGGGGCTATGTTACCTAAATCGGACCTCGGGGTTGTCTGGTGCTAACTGCCAGTACCACGTCTCGCTCAGGCTAACTTGCGGAGAAGGCGCGTCTGTAGGTGGACCTATAGGATGCGAGAAGCAGAAGCCGACTACGTTGACGGACCAGTCGAAAAATATGTTAACCGTGGTCTTATCAACGACAGATGACAATTGAAGCCCAAGACTCTGCGCCTCTTGAATCAGCTCGGTTGAGGAATCACAAACTGTCGCTCCAAAGCCACTAGCCAGAAAACGATCAATATTACGCTGCATGGCTGCCGGAAGTCTTCGATACGGCACCGATATTGTGGTGAAGCCTTCGGTGTATTTGGAGGAGTTTCGACAGTTGAAAACGAAACCAAACGCGCCTTGAACTCCAGACGAGCCATTGAATGAACCACCCAAATAGCCATAAAGAGCCCAGCCGAAAGTCTTTGGCGACACGAGTAATTCTATTCCTCCGGTGCCTCCTATTCCATACTTCAGGTTCCTAGTGCCGCTCAGAGCAAATAAGAGCGCATCGGGAACTGCCGCGGTAGCTAGCCCATCCCTGACTCGTTGCGGTATAAGGCTGACTGCCACCGTTCCTACTGTGTAGTTGATGCCGACACTCACGATAGCAGAAAGTCCCGCATCAATAGCGGCAGTAGACATTAACTCTACCAGGTCATCATGACCGGACGGGTCAATGCGATTTGCTGGGTTGCAGCCAGCGTACAGATATTTGTGGAGGCCTAGCGGTTCCTCTTTGTGTCCCTCAAACGAGTCCATGGTCCAGAACCTACCGGTGGTGGGTTGGTAGTATCTGGCGCGAGATACTCCACTGCGAAAAACCGGGGTACAGCGGTTTTTGGCTCCCACACGGCGCCACGGGAACACGACAAGACAGCCCCGGAACCGGGTGCATGATGGGATGGATGTGGCGGATGTGGTGCGCCCTCTCAGGCGGTCGCATGGTGCAACGCGGGTGCGTGCGCGCTCCCCCAGGGAAGCGCACACGCAAACAGGATGGTGCGCCAAGCCTTTCACCGGTCCGATCATGCCAAGACCGGCTGGTGGCTAAAAGGAAAAAGTGAGGGGGCAACGCGGGTCAGGGCTGGGCCTGGTCGACGCGTTCTCGGGGGTGGCAACAAACCAGCGTCTTGCGCAAATCGTCCACGTTGAGCTTGGCGTAGTG
>Ga0181521_10004254_pt1 | contig 16426 bp, 13 predicted proteins | sample PEATcosm2014_Bin_32_FD_119764 | JGI IMG/M metagenome (GOLD analysis project Ga0181521, IMG submission 119764) | Peatland microbial communities from MTU Mesocosm Facility, Houghton, MI, USA - PEATcosm2014_Bin02_60_metaG | ecosystem: Environmental > Terrestrial > Soil > Wetlands > Peat | place... | reverse complement strand
TCCTCGAGGGTACCGAAGAAATTGGGCGACTGGATGAGCACCCCGGCGGTGTCGTCGTCGATCGCCATATCGAGCGTATCGAGATCGACGCGGCCATTCTTCGCGTAACTAAAGGTCGCAATCGGCATGCCTTGATAACGGGTGTAGGTGGTGATCACCTCCCGATACTCAGGATGGACCGTGGCTGCTACCGCGCCCTTGGACCGGCCCGTAATGCGGGCTGCCATCATCAGCGCCTCGGCCGCGCCCGTCGAGCCGTCGTACATGGAAGCATTGGCTACGTCCATGCCGGTCAGCTCGCAGATCATGGACTGGAATTCGAAGATCGATTGCAGCGTGCCCTGTGCGATCTCTGGCTGATACGGCGTGTAGGCGGTGAAGAATTCTCCGCGCGAGATCAGTGCATCGATCACCACTGGCCGGTAGTGCGAATAGGCTCCCGCGCCGAGGAAAGTGGCGTAGCCCTGCGCGCTGTTGGCGGCGCGCTGGCGGAAGAACTCTACGATCTCGCTTTCGGCGTACTGGCGCGGGATCTTGAGGTCGCCTTTCAGGCGATACTCGGCAGGAATGGCGGCAAAGAGATCGTCGATCGATTTGGCGCCGATTTCGTGCAACATGATTTCGCGATCGGACTGCGATTTAGGAAGATAGCGCATGGGTACCTGTAGCTTTCCTGGGCGACATTAGTGATGAACTCGCCGATATTACGGCTATAAAGGACTTTATGTAGATAACGCCCGGGCGATGTCGGATGCAGGCCTGGGCGCTGGCGGTCTGCAGGAGATCAGCGTTCGCTCTCACTGCGGAGAGTGTCCTTCACGCTGGCGACGCAGTTCTTCGATCTCACGAAGCCGACGTTCGTGATCCATGATCGCATCGTGGTCCCGTTCGACCACGGTTAGCAAGCTTTGTGTCGCCTGGGCTAGACGTACAACCGCCTGGCGATCTTCAGCAGCCGAGGCGTGAAGCTCCTTGATGGATTCCTTGATCTCCAAGGTTTCGTCGTAGAGCCGCCCTAAGGCTTTCCAGAATTCTTCGAAGCTGCCAAACTCCATAAATGTTCCCGCCTGTGCGCGCTAATGGCCGCCCTCTTCGGCAATGAACTTTTCGTAGTCGGGTGTCGACAGCAACTGGTTGGCCTCGCTCGGGTCCTTTAGAGTGACCTTGATCATCCAGGTCGTGTTGGCGTCTTTGTTGACCTGCTCGGGCGCGGTGTTCAGGGCCTCGTTGACTTCCGTTACCGTGCCCGACACGGGCGCGAATAAGTCTGACACCGCCTTCACCGACTCGACCGAGCCGAAGGTTTTGCCGGCGGCGATCTCCGTTCCGACTTTGGGCAGTTCGACAAAGACGATGTCGCCCAGCGAATTCTGCGCGTAATCGGTAATGCCGACGACGCCGGTGTTGCCGTCAATTTTCAGCCACTCGTGTTCTTTGGTGTATTTGTAATCAGCGGGATAACCCATTATGTATGCCTCCTGACATCCGACCGTGTCGCAATGTTGCCGGTTCTCAGTTCGCGGGTGAGCGCTGCACCTCTGACAACTGACAACAGACAACCGACAACGGGCCTTACTGCTTCTTCGGGCGCTTATAAAACGGTGTTGGCACAATCTTGCATTTGACCGGCGTACTCCTGCACTGCACAGCCACTTCATTGCCGATGGCAGCCTGTTCGATAGGAACATAGGCCAGCGCAATGTTCTTTTTGAGGAACGGGGCGTAGGAACCGCTGGTCACGTATCCGATTTCCTTGCCGCTAAGATCGAGCACCTTGTAACCGTCGCGCGGAATGCCGCGATCGACCGACTCAAGTCCTACCAGCGTCCGCTTGATACCCTCAGCCTTGGCGCGCTCCAGCGCAGCACGGCCAGTGAACTCGCCCTTTTCCATCTTCAGGAAACGCTCCAGCCCCGCCTCCCAAACATTGATTGACTGCGAAATCTCATGCCCGTAGAGCGGCAACCTGCCCTCAAGGCGCAGCGTATTGCGCGCGCCCAGGCCGCAGGGCACAATGCCGAATTCCTTGCCCGCTGCCAGCACTTCGTTCCAGACTCTGGCGCTGGTCTCCTCGTCGGTCGGAACGTAAATCTCGAAGCCGTCCTCGGCCGTATATCCGGTGCGCGCAATCAAAATGTTGGGCAACCCGCAAACCGTCCCGTGAGTGAACCAGTAGAACTTGACCTTTGACAAATCAGCGTCAGTGAGCTTCTGGAGCGTGTCGACGCCCTTCGGCCCCTGGATGGCAATTTGGGTGTAGTTGTCGCTCAGGTTCTCAACCTTCACGTTGAACTCGCAGGTGTTGCCCGCGACCCAGTCGACATCTTTCTCGCGCGTGCCGGCGTTGATCACCAGCATGTAATCTTCTTCGCCCATGCGATGCACGATCACATCATCGACAAATGTTCCTTCGGGATACAGCATGGCCGAGTAACGGCACTGGCCAATGGCCATCCCGGCAGCATCATTCATGGTGATATGCTGCACGGCCTCGAGCGCCTGCGGCCCAGAAAGGCGGATGTCGCCCATGTGGCTGACATCGAAGACCCCCACGCCGGTGCGGACGGCCACGTGCTCTTTCATCAGGCCACCGGTGGAGGGATATTCCACCGGCATGTCCCAACCGTTGAAATCGACCATTTTCCCGCCCATCTGGCGATGGACGGCATTCAAGGCAGTCTTGCGAACCGGTGCGGCAACCTGAGTCTCGGAGGACAAGTGGGAATCCTTCAGCGCGCTGAAAAGCGCGGTCGAGGTCGGTGTAACTGAGTACGGTAACACGCGCGATTTTCGCGGTCAACGTAGGGAAAATCCCGGTAGTGGGTCTGTCTGATTTCCACCGCCTATGGAGGGAACGTCAGGCAGTAGCCTCCTATAGGTTTTTCCCTTGCTGGGTTGGAGGTCTTTTTGTAGACGTCCACGTTTATGCAGTCTGAATACCTCAATGTGCGAGATGGTCTTACCAGGAGATAATCGCCGGGAGCCAAGTCAACGCAGGACTTTTGGGATCGAAAGCACAGTAACTCCGCTGGCCTGCCTGCGATTTCGGCCTCGATGCTCAGCGCAAAGGTACCCTGGGATGAGCTGCTCTTAATCGTGATCTTTCTGTTTTCAGCGGACAACGAAGAAATAGCAACCAATCCGACTAAGAATACTAGCCCTTTCTCTCTCATTTTCGACAGCCTCAACCAACCTTGTCGCCGAGTGCTTTCAGGATAAGCCCTTTGTCAATTGGCTTGGCAGCGGATTCGGCTTCCGGCGGAGCGCGCAATCTACTACGCTCCGCGGAGGCAACTGCGGCAAGCAATTTCATTGCCCGCCAGCACCCACTGTCCAGGTTCTAGACAGTTACGAAAGTACAATCCTTTCCCACTCTGGCATTGGCCTTTCGTGTAGTTCCTGACGGCGCTAATCACAGACCACATCTCCCCACATTTTTCAAGATAGAAAGCAGACTACTGCTAGCAGGACGTGCCGAATGCGAACGCTTCCCAGCTTGGCGCTTGTGGCTGGCTTCCATTGCGCCCGGCGCTTGCTCTACTTTGCTTTCCTGGCCGCGCTCATTCTTATGCTGGCGCCGGGGTTACGCGGGCAGGACGGTTCCACCTCGCTGCAAGGCATCATCGAGGACGCCAGCGGTGCGCGCATCGTCACGGCGGCGATCACGGTCGCTGATCCCTCGCGCGGTTTCCGGCTGCAAGCAGTGACCGATGCGCAAGGGACATTCACTTTCGGCATGTTGCCTCCCGGCCGCTATGACGTCACCGCTTCCGCACCCGGCATGGCAACCAGGACCAGCCGCGGCGTGGAACTGCTGGTGGGCGGCGTCTCCGTAGTCCATCTGCGGCTATCGCCGGCCGCGCTCACGCAAAGTATTACCGTCAGCGCAGCCCCGATTGCGGTCGACACCCAAAGCGGCGAGATCTCCAGCGTGGTGACCCAGCCCGCTATCGCAGGCCTGCCGCTGAACGGACGCCGCTTCACCGATCTCGCCTTGCTCTCGCCGGACGTGATCCAGGACCCGCGCGGCCTCACCTCCAATTCCAACGGCGACCTGTCGGTGGGAGGAATTCGCGGCTTTGAGAACAGCTTTCTGGTCGATGGCACCGACGACAACAATTCCTTCTTCGCCCAGGCGCGCGGCGGCTATCGCGCGCCCTATCAATTCAGCAACGAGGTCATCCAGGAATTCCGCGTCTCGAAGAACTCTTACAGCGCGGAGCTGGGACGCTCTGGCGGAGCAGTCTTCAACGTAGTCACCAAGTCAGGCACCAACGACTGGCATGGGACCGGCTTCTACTATCTGCGCGACCGCTCCTTCGACGCCCAACAGCCCTATGCTTCCAGCCAGCCGAATGACCGCCAGCAGCAGTTTGGCGGCACCGTGGGAGGGCCGATACGCAAAGACCGCATCTTCTTTTACGCCGGCTTCGATCAGCACCTGCTGACCATGCCCTCGGTGGTGCAGTTCGCCAACGGCGCCAGCACCATCGTTCCCCAACCGACCGACTACGACTACACCGACCAGGCGCTGGTCTTTGCCGCCGCGCAGAAGTTGAACAACATGGGCGGAACCTATCCCACCACCATGCAGGGCAATGCCGGCTTTGCCAAAGTAGATTTCAATCTCTCGCCCAAGCAACTGACTTTCATCCGCATCAGTACATCCCGGCTTACCGGTACCAATAATGTCTTCTTCGATCCTTCCAGCCCGATAACCAACTACGCCGCAACTGCCAATGGGACCGAGAACGTCCAGACCGAAAGTATAGCTGCATCCCTGATCAGCTCCTGGACCAACAGGTTTGCCACCAATCTGCGAGTGCAGTTCTCCCACGACGCGCAGGATTCCCTGGCCAACTCCGATCAACCGTGGACCAAGATTTACGACATCATGGACGGCTTCGGCAATCCCAGCACGCTTCCCCGTGACACCCGCGAAAACAAGCTGCACGTTGCCGAAACCCTCAGCTACGACACCGGCCGGATTCACTGGAAGTTCGGCGGCGACTTCATGCAGGCCTGGATCTACAACTACTACCCCTATCTTTTCGACGGCGAGTATTACTTCGACGACGTGAAGGTGAACCCGTGGACCTACGCAGCGATGGAGTATGGCGAGCCGCTGTCGCCGCTTCGCGCCTATGCCCACGGTGTGGCGCGCTATTACATGCAGGACTTCGGCAACTCGGTCTCGCATCCCGACTCGCGCAGCTATGCCGCCTTCATGCAGGACACGATTCACGTGACCCGAAATTTCACGCTGAACGCGGGAATCCGCTACGACCTGCAAACCTTTCAGCCCGGCCCGCTGGTGAGCAACCCTTTGTACCCGGCCTCGGGCAAGATTCCTACCGACAGCAAGAACTTCTCGCCGCGGATCGGTTTCGCTTACGCGCTTGGCGGCAAGCACACCACAGTCATTCGCGGCGGCGGCGGCATATTTTATATGCTGATCCCTGCCATGTATGCGGCGCAGGTGGCCACCAACAACGGCATTCAGCAAAGCTCGCTCTTCCTCAACCTGATGAACCCGGCGCAGACCGCCTTGTTCCCAAGCTACCCCACCCCGCTGGTGAATTGCCCGCCGGGAACGTTGGTCTGCAATCTGCCGAAATCGTTAGCCGGATTGGTGACAACGAACATTTCCGCCTTTGCGCCGAATTTCCAGACGCCTTACACCGAGCAGGCCAACCTGACCGTACAGCACGAGTTCGGCCGGAGCATCGTGGCCACGGTGAGCTATGCCTATGTACGCGGGGTGCATGAAATCCGCTCGCTGGACGTCAACCTTCCCCAACCCACCGTGGTCGATTATCCCGTCTACAACGAAACCGGAACGGCCTACCTCGGTATGTACAGTGTCGACTCCTTCTCCACCTGGCAGACCACGGCATCGCCCAGTTGTCCCTACCCTCCCTGCATCAATCCGGTGCAGCGGCCCAACCCACAACTGGGCGCGATCAATTCCTATCAGAGCGATGCCAGCAGTATCTACAACGGAATGACCGTGTCGTTAAAGCGCACCATGAGTCATGGAATGTACTTTCAGGTCGGCTACACGCTGGCTAAAGCCATGGACGACGGGCCTGACGCGCTAGTCGTCGGACGCTCGGGAAACGTGCAGAACGCTTATGCCACTTCGCTGGAATGGGGGCCCAGCGTCAACGACGAACGGAATCGTTTTGTGGCGGCGTGGGTCGCTGAACCCAAGTTTCACCTCGGTCATGGAACTCTGAATACATTAGCCAATAATTGGAAGCTGTCGAGCATTGTCACTGCCGGATCGGGGCGGCCCGTCAATGCCACCGTAGCCGGCGATCCTAACGGCGATGGCGATATCTACAACGATCGCTTGCCCGGCTACAGCAGGAACGCATTCCTAGGTCCCGATTACTTCAGTACCGATATGCGCATCACGCGCAGCATACGATGCGGCGAACACGTAGTGTGGACCCTGGTCGCCGAGTCGTTCAATGTATTCAACCGAACCAACAGCCGGGTGCAGATCAGCGACGACGGTTTTTATAACTCTGCCGGGGAATTTGTCGCCTACACCACGTCGGTGAAGGGGACGGTGTATCCTGGCGAATTCCTGATGAATTCGCAATTTCTGACGCCCACGAATGCTTATGCACCACGGCAAGTGCAATTCTCGCTAAGGTTCACTTTCTAAGCAGGATAGCTGCGCAATTCTACTTTGGTGCCGCATCTGCATCGCGTTGGTGCTGTAAGTCTGTGCTTGACTTCCCTGTGAAAGATAGGGATAACTACTAGTGTCCATTTGGGACGAGTCTGGGGGTGTTTCCTGTTTGGCCGAAGTTCGCATTCAAGAGGGTGAGTCTTTAGAAAACGCCCTGCGACGTTTCAAGCGCAAAGTCCAGCAAGAGGACATCATTAAAGAAGTGAAGCGTCACTCCTTTTACCTCAAGCCGGGCGAAAAGAAGCGCGTAAAGGAAGCGCTGGCGCGCAAGCGCAGCCGCAAGAAGGCTCGGAAAGAGCAGGACTAATTCACAACTGGGCCGCCGTTCACAGGGCGGCCCTTGTTTGTTTCCTTCCTATTCGGGGTGGCAGCAAGTCGAACCGCAGTTTTATTTTGCAGGACCATGCCTTATGCATGGTGGGCCGAACCCAGGGAGATGTACCTGAGCACTGGAATTTGTGATTGCTAGGCTGGAACGCTCAGTCCGGTTCTCCTGCCATTCGCAAGTTGACCTCTTCCGTGTGCTTGGGAGTCGCGGGCTGAAGGGAGCAACTCTCCATGGAATTCCAGGATAAGGTACTGAAGTGTATCGACTGCGGCGCCGACTTCGTGTTCACAGCGGGAGAACAGTTGTTCTTCCACGATAAGCAGTTCAAGAACGAGCCTAAACGTTGCAAAGCCTGCAAGGCCAAGCGGGCCTCCACCTTGGGAACCACGGCGACGCCAAACCATTACCACAAGGTGGAAACGCGGGCCAATTGCTCTGGGTGCGGCAAGGAGACCACCGTCCCCTTCAAGCCCACGCAAGGCCGGCCAGTCTTTTGCCGGGAGTGTTTCCAGCAGCGGCGAACAAGCTCTGCCACTGCCTGATCCGCCGCATCCTTGTCATCCATAGCGCCCCACGCTCCCATTTCCGGACGCAAGGAAATGTTGTGTCTCTTGAATGCAGCGCAGCGATGCTGGGCACAGTTGCGCTGGTCCTGGAGATCGGGTAGAGCGGCGCAGCGCCGCGTTAACGTTGGATAAGAAAATTGCGGGCATGCGGTGGTCATTTGAGAATGACCACCGCATCCCCACTTTTCGTGTATATCGCTTGACGCTGGCCTAACGGCCAGCTCTACCAGTTCTTGTTTATTCCGCTCTCTTCGCCGCGGCCGGGCGTTGCACGCTGGAACTGTCGGAAAGCGGGCGCTTCCTGGCCGCAGATTTCTGCGCCAGCATCTTCTGGTCCTGGTGCATAATCAGCAGCGCTTCCAACTGACGCAGCAGCTCATCTGTATTGAGCGGTTTCACCAGCAGAGACTGCGCTCCCTTGGCTTTCCACTCGTTCCCCAGCAAGGGATATGCGGTCAGCAGAGCTGTTGCCGGATTGTACGGCTGCTGGTGCGCGGCATGGATCACGTCATAGCCCGAGTTTTCGGTTTCCATCCGTATGTCGGTGATCACCATCTCATAGACGCCGCTTTTCAGCTTGTTCTGCGCCTCCCGGGCGGAAGCGGCGGTGTCCACTTCGAAGCCGTTCATTTCCAGAATCGCGCGCAGGGTGAGAAGAATCGCCAACTCATCATCCACCAACAGAATGCGACGTTTCATGGGGAACTCCAGAAATACGCCAGCGTTGCCGGCGGCTTTTGTAATGATGATTTCCTATATCAGGTTTAATGCCGGAATAAAATTATTGCCGAATACCACCCACGTTGGTTTCGATCCTACACCCGATGCGACACCGCTTGCAAAACAGGCCAAAAGTTGTCCTCAGTATAATCAATTTGTGGCGACGTATCATGTGGAGAACTTCGGGTGCCGCGCCACCCAGGCGGACGGTGCGGCAATTGAGCGTCAACTGCTCGATCGCGGCTTCCTGCGCGCCGGGGCTGCGAATCAAGCCGAAGTCGTCGTGCTGAATACCTGCACGGTTACCGCTTCCGCCGATCAAGACGCCCGCGCCGCCATTCGCCGCATTCAGCGCGAGAATCCCGGAGCCCAGATTCTGGTGACCGGCTGCTACGCGCAGCGCGCACCGCAGGAATTGTCCGCGCTGCCCGGCGTGAGTCTGGTTATTGGCAACTCGCATAAACACGAGCTGGCAAAGTACGTCGCGCCGCGCGATCCCGGATTTGTCCGGCTCGCGGAGATCGGCGGCACACACGAGTCGAATGTCATCATCGGTGACATTTTCGCGCATACCGAACTGATGGCTGCGCCGGTTTTCGACGGCAAGGCCTTTGAGAAGACCCGGCCCAATCTGAAGGTGCAGGACGGCTGCAATAATCGCTGCTCGTTTTGCATCATTCCGTACGTGCGCGGCAAGAGCCGCTCGCTGAAGCTGGAACAGGTACTGCGCGAAGTCGATGCTCTGGTCGCGAATGGCTATCGGGAGATCGTGTTGTCGGGCATCAATCTTGGCCGCTGGGGACGCGAGCTGACGCCGCGCACCAGTTTCGCGGCGATGCTGCGAGCGATCCTTCAGCGGACGGCGATCGAGAGGATTCGCATCAGCTCGGTCGAGCCGATGGACTGGACGAATGAAGTCATCGAGTTGGTCGCGTCATCGCCGCGGATCTGCAAGCACGCGCACGTCCCGATGCAGTCGGGCAGCGACAAGATACTCCGCAAGATGCATCGCAAGTATCGGCCGTGGCATTACGCTGATCGCATCGAGCGAATCCGGCGCGCGATGCCAGATGCAGCGATTGGCGCGGACGTGATGGTCGGCTTCCCCGGCGAGAGCGACGACGATTTCGAGCAGACGCGTGCGCTGATCGAGCGCCTGCCGTTCACGTATCTGCACGTGTTCACCTATTCGTCGCGGCCGGGCACGCCGTCAGCGGCGATGCCGGAGCAAGTGCCGGTGCAAGTTGCACGCGAACGAAATCGCATGTTGCGCGAACTCGCGTCCAAGAAGAAGCGAGCGTTTATGGAATCGTTCATCGGGCGAGAAGTAGAGGCAATCACGCTCACACACTATGACGGGGAGTTCACGGAAGCGCTGACTGATAACTACCTGAAATTACACTTCCACGGCCGGCACGCCTCAAACCAATGGATCCAGAGCGCTGTCCATGAGGTTAGAAGAGACGCCCTTATCGCCAGTCGTGCTCGGCCCGCTTAGCGATTTCAGAAACAATTCTTCCATGTAGCCCCATGCTATACTTTTTCCAGTACTGCAGTTACTGCGGAGGACTGTATCGAGAAACGTTTTATCCGCACGAATGAGCGCATTCGTGTCCGTGAAGTTCGCGTCATCGACGACGAGGGCAACCAGCTTGGCATCATGACTCCCTACGATGCGCTCAAGATTGCCCGCGAAAAAACCCTTGACCTGGTAGAAGTCTCGCCCACCGCTCAGCCTCCCGTTTGCCGCATCATGGATTACGGGAAGTACCTCTACCAGCAGGAGAAGCGCGAGCGCGAAGCCAAGAAGCACCAGCACCAAATCACGGTCAAGGAAGTGAAGTTCCGCATCAACGTGGACGATCACGATTACGAGACCAAGAAGAACCACGTGCTGCGCTTCCTCTCGGAAGGCGACAAGGTGAAGGCCACCATCTTTTTCCGCGGACGCGAGATGACGCGCCAGGGTTTGGGACGCGAGATTCTGGATCGCCTGATCAAGGACCTGGGCGACAAGGCCGTGGTGGAATTTCGTCCCCGACAGGAAGGCAACACCCTGCACCTGATTCTGGCGCCGCCGAAGGTTCAGCCTCCGGGCAAGCCGTCCGGACCGAAGCCCGAAAAGAACGCAGCGCCGCCGCAGCCGGCGCGGTCCGCACCACCGCAACAACAATCGTAGCGACGGATGGTTCGGCCAGGACTCCCCGGGATGCGGAGTTTGCCGAGCTAACTAAAACTCGTCTCATAAATCCCGCGGCGGCGGAAACCGAGGTACCGCAGGGGCTAAAGCCCACGATTTTGGCGGCAGCTTTCGGCACGGCTGAAGCCGTGCCCTGACACAAAGCATTTATGAGATGGCTTGGAGAGAGAGCTTACCTATTCTTTCGCCGCCCGCTCCAATTCTGCGATATCGAGTTTCTTCATTCCCAGCATAGCCTGCATCGCCTTGGGATGCCGGATGAGATGGGGAAGCTGCGCCGGCACAATCTGCCACGACACTCCGAACTTATCTTTGAGCCAGCCGCACCGGCCTTCGCTACCGCCGGCGCTGAGCTTCGCCCAATAGTGATCCACTTCCGCCTGCGAGTCGCAGCGCACCAGGAAGGAAATCGCCTCGGTGAATTGGTACATCGGTCCGCCATTGAGCGCAATAAACTGCTGACCCTCGAGCTCGAAACTGACGGTCAGGGGGGCGTCCTTGGGCGAACGGCTGTCGCGCGCCTCGCCAAGCCGCCGCGAGTTTTTGAATATCGTGAGATAAAGCTCGACCGCTTCTTCGGCATTCGAGTCGAACCAGAGAAACGGCGTAATCCGCGGATTGTTTTCGAAAGTAGCCATGGAGAATAACCTCGTTACCGTTCTTTGCCGCACAGTCTTGCTAGAAGAGCTTTTTCCACTGCAATGTGATTTCGGGATGCTCCCGCGTCCCCGTCACCGCAACCGGCAAATATGTCCCGGCGCCGTGTTTCATGAAAATGGGATCGAACGGCACCAACACCCAGCGCAAGGCACCTTTCATGGTTTGCGAAACAGTTGCATTCAGCCGCACATCTCCCACGAAATCGATTTTGCTGCTTTGCAATCCATAGGAGCCCTTGACCTCGGCGACCGCGCCGGGCACCGCAAACTGTAGCCTCGTGAAGCTCAAGTTTTCGTTGCCCAATGAAAAGTCCCCGGTAAAATCGGCAGGCACATCGGTGATGCTGGTGTCGCCGGGTTTGCCTTGACCGCGCCGGCTCAGGGCGGCAATCGCGTTCTTCATCTTGTCGGTGGTGAATCGGGCGTCGGCGACATTGAACGTGCCGCGCAATCGCATCCTTTGCAGCACGGGCTCGGGCCCTGGCGGTAAATCGAAATTAGACTTCAGCCTGAGCCGACCCGTCAGCATCGGCGGGTCGGACCTGGCCGCAAGCGTCAGCACGTCTTGTACCCGCGCCTGTTCAATGTCAACGTCGAGCGTGATCGTCTTGCCCTTCTGTCCGGCTTTGCGGGTGACCTCGCCGTTGGTAAGTACGTCCGAGTGCAGGAAGTGGCCCTTCACCGGCTGGAGATAGGTGTTGCCGTTGGTGCCGTCCACGATGGCATGGAATTTTGTTGTGAGGTGAACCGCCTGGCCGCCGCGGTCGAGCTTGAAATCGGGAGTATCGGTTGTGCCATCCACGATGAGGTTGCGCAGCACACCCTGATAATCCCCAACCGAGGACAACATGCCGGAGATGCCGTTGAACACCGACAAGTCGGCATGTTGAAAGATGTAGTGGCCACTTGCTTTGGTCGCTGAAGGGTCGTCGAAATTCCACGGGCCGAAGCGGCCTGTGGTTTCGATCAAGCCGGGCGGAATGGGATTGGTCAGCTCCGCCGTGAATCGCATGGGCTGGCCGACACCGGCACTGCGCAAGGCAAGCTTGCGAAGCTCGAACTGCATCGGCTCGCGCCCCGGATCTTTGCGCAGGACGTAGAGCTCGGCGCCGTCCGCATCCACTTTGTCGATAACGAAGTTTGCCAGACGGGTGCGCTGTGTCGGCTGCTGGATGGGTGCTCCCGGCGGCGGCGCGCGTTTGGACGGGACCTGAATCACCAGGCCATCCAGCTTCAGCCAACTGAGATGGACGGGACTGCGCAGCAGCTCGAATAAAGCGGCGCGCACGGTGATGTGTTGCACGGTGATGAGCGGCGGAAGTCCGGGAGCGCCGCGGTTGGGCAGCACGAAATTGTCCGCTGTGGCGTAGAAGCTGGGAATCAAGGTGACGCGCAGGTTCTGTAGTTGAACGTCGGCTTGATAATGCTGGCGCAGGGCGAGCTGGATGCGGCCTTCGAGCCAGCGCTCAACCGGAGCGGGGACGTTGATCAGCGCGACAGTCAGCGCGACAAACCCCATCGCGGCCGCGACAACGAGCGCCAGCGCTGTCCAAAGCAGGATCCGTGTTCTGCGGCGAGTGGGCATTGCAAAGAATGTTTAGATGCACAACTAGCTGCCGCCGCCACCGGTGGCGAACCAGGCAATCGTCAGCCCGATCATGATGATGGTGGTGGCCCAGGCGACCAGGTTGAACCACGTTCCGTTCACATACTTGCCCATCAGCTCGCTCTTGTTGATCAGCAACAGCATGAAGATCAGCACAAAGGGAAGAACAATTCCGTTTACCACCTGGGAAAGAATGCTGATCCTTATCAATGGAACGTTGGGCAGAAGGATGACAGCACCGCCGGCGATCAGGAGCAGTGTGTACAGCCAGTAAAACACTTTTGCATCTTTGAACTTGTGTCCTACGCCCGACTCGAAGCCAAGGCCTTCACATACGGTGTAGGCGGTCGAGATGGGCAAGATGGAAGCCGCAAACAAAGAAGCGTTAAACAGCCCGGCGGCGAACAGAATGTAGGCATACTCTCCGGCCAGGGGACGCAACGCCTGGGCCGCGTCGGCGGCATCGCGAATCTGGCGAATGCCGTGGACATAGAGGGTGGCAGCGCAGGCCACCACGATGAACCAGGCCACGATGTCGGTGAAGAGGCAGCCTATGATGACGTCCCAACGCGACGCCCCATAGTCGCGCGGAGTAATACCCTTCTCCACGATGGAGGACTGGAGATAGAACTGCATCCAGGGAGCGATGGTGGTTCCCACCACGGCAATGACCATGTAGATGTAGGGGGAGTCGTGGAAAGCGCTCGCCAGCGGCGGCTTGAAGGTGGCGATGTAAGCCTGCTTCCAGCTTGGACCCGCAAGCACTCCGGCGATGATGTAGGCAAAATAAAAAAATGACGCTGCCAGGAAAACTTTTTCCACGCTCTTGTATGTGCCCTTGACCACCAGCAGCCACACCACGAACGCCGAGACCGGCACGCTGACGTAGCGCGAAATGTGAAACAGCTCCAGGCTGCTGGCGATGCCGGCGAACTCCGCCACCACGTTGCCAAAGTTGGTGATCACCAGCCCCAGCATCATGAAGAAGGTGATCCGCAGTCCGTATTCCTCGCGGATGAGGTCGCTCAGACCCTTGCCGGTGACCGCGCCCATGCGAGCCGACATCTCCTGCACCACCACCAGCGCGAGGGTCATAGGAATCATGACCCAGAGCAGCAGATAGCCGAATTGCGCTCCCGCGGCGGAATAGGTGTAGATGCCGCCCGCGTCGTTGTCCACGTTCGCCGTGATGAAGCCGGGGCCGATGACGGCCAGGAACATCAGCAGACGGATTCTCCAAACCTTGAGGCGCCGGGATTCGGGCATGCGACTGAGGGCTTACGGTGAGATGGTAAAGACCACTCAGAATAAACGCAGGCACGGAAATGCGCCAATCAGGGAGTGATCTTCGAATCAGCTCCTTGCTGGCCCATGTATAAGAGGGGAGATTGCTTTTTGGCTAGGGCGTGCGAGGCAACCTACGACGGTTGCAATTCTATGCCCGGTTCCGGGCTCTGCCCCGAAAAAGGATTATGTCGCCGTTTCCACCGCTGACCGTTCGTCCACAGCAGTCACGTCAGCGTCGTCTACAACCCTGCGTATCCTCCCGGCGCTCTTCGCTGGCGGATCACCGCACAGGAGGGAGTTCATCAAGGCAAACTTGTACCTCGTCGGCCAACCAGACCCGGTTGAGAAAATAATCTGCATGTCCGCCCCCTGCGAAAGGCGCCCCAAAGATCGTACCTTTAGACGTCGCGGTGCAGATGACTTTAATACCTGTTGCTCCCATCGTGCCCGGCTTCGTCGCCTGATTTAGCAGGTCGCACTGGCCGTTGTCTTGACTTACCTCGCCGTCGACCCCACAAATGACCCAACCCTTCGGTGCGTCCCAACTACCGACATTTGAGCAGGCGTCTCCGTTATTCTTAGAATTACAACCAGCGATATGGCGCTGTTCACCGCTTAGTGTAACAGTGCGAAAATGCGGATTGGACTGAGTCTGCGCCAAAGATACATTTGCGCTGATCAGGAGCACGAACACAGCGAAGGCGCTCTGAATGAAAACGCACACTGGCAGCGAGTTCTTTGTGGAACCATGGCCCTGAATCGGGCGCGATACGCAATTTGCGGACATAAAGGTCGCCTCCTTTGTACCTTTTTATACGTTTTCTGCCAGACGGCAAACATTAAACCAGCTTGGAACTTCGAAAGCTAGCAACAGGCTGGCGGGCTCCCATTATTTCCTCCAAGCCCGGCAGCTCGCTCGGGCGGAGTGTCAGCCATTCGCTGTCCTCGCCTACCAATCACTTTTAATATCAAAACTCCGTTACGACGGCCTCGCCAACCTGAATGCCTTCGAAGCCTGACGCGCACTTCCAGAGGCCGAACGGAGAGGTTGGTACCATAGGAATCGATTCACGCCTTGCACATAACCTGTGCCCTTCATCTGCTGGCCACTCTTGGGCTGCCGAAGCGGGCCCTCTGTAGATAACGATAGTTGCGTCGTCCGCACTTGCGTAGTTTCCCGTTCCGGTCCAACAGTCTCGAATCTCTACGTTGGCGTAGTCCATTTCTGCTCTTACGACCGGGTAGCTCATTTTTGACCCTTTCGAAAAATATTCAATCGCTACACACACTTTTCCCTGGCGCCTCCGCTCTATTGCCTTAGCCCTATCGAGGCACTGAATCGGAATTTCCGTTTTAGCTCTCAACAGCACCACAGTGTACACCCCTCCAGCGATTTCCAGCGCACTCTTTTTTCTTTGGCTGGGCCCAGGGCCCGCCACGCGGTCCGGTCTGGCCCAATTCGAGTCCCGCAACTGCTGACCACGGCCTTTCCATCCGTCAAAGCCGCATGAATACTGGCGTTGGCCCGATCATACGGCGGTCTAGGCCAAGTTCAAAAAGGAAATGCGGGATAAGAAATCCGCTGGCAAAACGAAAAAGGGCACGGCCGAAGCCGTGCCCGGGCGGAGAATTATGTCGTCAGTGCTTATTGGACGGATTCACCTGGATCTTTGCCATCATGCCACCGTCCTCGTGGTCGAGAACGTGGCAGTGATAAACGAAGGTTCCGGCAATGTTGGGATCGCGGAAGTCCATGCGCACCGTGATACTCGGATAAGGGCCGCTGCCCGACCAGTTGGGGATGGAAAAGCTATCGTAAAGCTCGGGATTCGGCACGGGCACGCCGTTGATCGCCATCAGCAGAAAGTGGACCTGGTGAATGTGGAAATCATGCGCTTCGCCGGCATGGTTTTCGATGGTCCAGTCCTCCACCGCGCCTATGTTGGTCACGATGGCGGGCGGATCGTCCATGTGAAACACTCTCGGCTTCTGGCCAGAGACAGTGATGAAGTACTGCGTAGGACCGTTGCTGCCCACCGTCTGCTCGGAAAAGAAGAGGTTTCTGGTAGTCGTAGGCTGCTGCGTGAGCAGGCCGGCAAATCGCTGACGATCGGCAGGAGGTTTGGCCGGAGGCGGAGCGGGATGCGGCTTCGCTTTCGGGTTGTCAGTACCGTTAATTTGCAGGAACTGCTGCGGTAGATTGGGGTTGCCGACCGGACCAGTGGCATAACCATTGGTAAGGAATATCCCTTCCTGGCCGGAGGGCAGACCGGGCACGATGAATTCAACCCGCCCCGCGGGCGGTACCAGGATCTGGGTTTCATAGATCGGCGACTGTAGTGGAACGCCGTCCAGCG
>Ga0181521_10004247_pt1 | contig 16434 bp, 21 predicted proteins | sample PEATcosm2014_Bin_32_FD_119764 | JGI IMG/M metagenome (GOLD analysis project Ga0181521, IMG submission 119764) | Peatland microbial communities from MTU Mesocosm Facility, Houghton, MI, USA - PEATcosm2014_Bin02_60_metaG | ecosystem: Environmental > Terrestrial > Soil > Wetlands > Peat | place... | reverse complement strand
CTCCACAAGAAGAGAGACAAGACATAGACTTCAGAACTTGAGCCAAATTCCCTTTCAAATGTCTAAACTGCAGGCCGCGCTGTCTCCTCCGCTAGTCTAGGAGCCGTCACCTTACTTGGAACTGGCCGGTCACACACTTCCCATATCGTGCGTTCACCATATCTGCGGCCCTCTCAGGTGGAATCTAAAATGGCTATTCGCGAGCTTTCCCTAAACTTCCTTGAATTCATCCGCAGCCAAGACCAGATCATGGGCCGCTGCCCACTATGCAACGGATTCATCCGCGTGAGCGAGATGGAACTCTTCTACATGCCCGACAGAAAAGAGGATGTTCTCCAGGTGCTCCGAGACAAGGAACGCGAGCTCAAGGACCAAGAGACCGAGATACGCGCCGACGCCGCAAAGAGGAGCAGGGCAGCGCTGCTAGGCAGTCTCATGGAGCAGGTTGGGCCACTCCTCCCAGGCTTCAACTATGATGTCAACGACCTTAGAGCTCTCTGGGACCCAGTGGACTTCGTGGCCTTCAAGGGCATAGGCGTCGACCGGAAAGTGGACTCCATCACTTTCATCGACATCAAGACAGGGCAGGCCCGCCTAAGCTCGGTGCAGAAATCCATCAAGGAAGCAGTGGAAGCAGGCAGGGTCCACTTCGATACTGTACCACGAGACGTTGGCTGAACTCCAGAAATACTTGGACTGAGCTTGGAAGTAAATAATTCAGTCCTGGCCTGTTGAAGATGTTGAACGATGAAGGCCATGATCAATAATTCTACAGAGACGATCGGCGATATACTTGTCGGAGAAATCGACGCGACTCCTGACAAGAAAATCCTTCAATCAATCGCCTCTGATATCGATTTGAAGAAAGGAGTGCTTGAGCTAGTTGACAACGCAATCGATGAATGGAAGCTGCGCGAGAACCCGAGCTTGACGGTGAAGTTGACTTTCGATGTCAGCAACAAGCTCCTGATCTATTCGGACAATGCTGGTGGAATTAAGGAAGAAAACCTCAACATGATAATTCAGCCTGGCGGGACTACAAGGAAACCCGATGAGGTATCCATTGGAGAATTCGGCATCGGAAGCAAACGAGCGATTGTTGCGCTGTCTGCACAAGCGGACGTTGTAAGCAGATTCGAATCAAGAGACACTTTCAAGATAGTTGTCGATGACTCTTGGACTTCCTCGGATTCATGGAAAATCCCAAAATACAAAACAGCGCCTGCTTCACCAGGAAGTACGCAAATATCCTTCAAGAGAACGAAGTTTGATCTCACCCTTGAAATACTTCAAGAAATTAAGCGTCTTCTTTCCGAGACGTATTGCTTTGCGCTATCGAAACGTTTCATCCTCATGGTAAACGGAGAGCCTATCAAACCAAGCATTTTCGATAAATGGTCATTTCCGCCACATGGTAGATACCCGCGCACCTACAAGACTTTCATCAGTGTGGACGGAAGAAGGGTAAATGTTGAGATCACTGTGGGTCTGATGCTCAAATCATCTCAGACAGGTGAATACGGCTTCGATATATTCTGCAATGACAGAATGATATTAAAGAACTACAGACATCCTGAGATAGGTTTCACGACAAAAATTCTCGGCTATCCGCACGCTGCAATTGCTTGGTTCAAAGGTGTAGTGCGAATAAGCGGTGCGAACAGGGATATGCCCTGGAATAGCACAAAATCTGGATTGGACTTCTCGAATCCAATAGTTCAGTCTCTAAAGGACAAGCTTGTGAAATTATCAAGCCCTTACGTTCAGCTTTCGCGAAGACTGGGTGGAGATAGTCCAAGGCAGATTGCCGCTTATCCTTCGGGGCGCATTAAGAAAGTCGATTTAACCTCTCAAGAGGAGCTTGTACTATCCAAAGAAGACCTGCCCGACCTTCCGCCAGGGAGAAGGTCTCAAGCCGATGTCTTACTCAACAGGAACCGCGCACAGATAAGAAAATTTCCTTGGACACGCGCCCTAGTGGAAAACATATTTGTCGCTGATCTAATTCTCAAGAAAGTCAAGCTAGAGAACAAGAATCGATTTGCTCTCATACTCTTAGACTCATGTCTAGAGGTCGCCTTTAGGGACTATCTCTTCCGGGTTAAACGTCTCAAATACTCCAGAGAAGACAGAACGAAGTTAATTGAAAGAAAGAACCTCTATTCCGCTATGAAAAGCAATTCAGACTTTCCTGACGAAATCTGGAACTCTATCGAATTTTTCTATGAACTCCGCAATTCACTCTACCACGAAGTGGCATATCCAGAGATAACCACCTCGGATATCGAACGCTTCAGAAACCTGGCTGGAAACGTTTTGCTTTCACTACATGGCTTAGTTACCGACACGAAATGACAGTTCAAGGAACCGAAACAAGACGACGACTGAACACTCACCTAGTGAGATCGATTGGCCAAAACTGTACGACAAGAACACGGTGACTACTCAATCTACTTGTAGAGTTTTTCGAAAGAGTCTTCAGAGTGTCTAACCAAGATCTTCCTGTTGTCCGCGAGCAGTCTTAGCGTTGCAGAATTGACAAACTCTGACCTCTTGAAGAGATTCTTGTAGTCAAAGAAGCTGTCGTGGTCAGCCGTGTATTCCTGAATGTAGGCGTCGATATCTGGTACTAGCAGCTGCCATAATTTGGCTATCGCTTCTTCTAGTCGTGGGGGATCTTTGACAGATTCTGTTGGGTCAATCATGAATTTCTTCCCAAGTGGATCGTCTTTGAGAACCTCAGCCATGAGGTGAAGAAAGAAGAATTGGGCAAGTCCATACCCTTGAATTTGGGGATTCTTGAGACTTGAAATGTTCTCTCGGATCGTTATGTAGATTAGGTAGGCAAAGAGAATTTTCGCTGCTGTTATGTGCCTGGAGAAGATGTCGTTGTACCGCTCCCCGAATAGTTTAGCCTTCAAATGAGTGTTTTGAGGGTTTCCTAGATAGAACGCTTCAATCAACTGAGCTGCCTGATCTATCTCTATAACCGCATCAGACCCGGAATCCGGTTCACCTCTCTTCCGTCGGTAACCGACGTGACCTCCGGTGAGTTCTATGAACTGTTTTTGAATAGCCTTCTGAACCCCCTCGTCAGCCTTGAGATCCTGTAACTTAACGGGATTCTGATTGTTCGTATAATAAGTGATTTTGTCTACGAGTGGTGATGTCTGATCCAACTGAATTATCTTCACAAGAAGGTGCATATTGGTTGTGATCTGGTCTCTGTTCTCATAGAGCGTGAGCATGGATTGACAGCCATTGATCACAGAATAGTTTCTTAGGGTTACCATGTCGCCGTCTTGTTCGAGAGAATCGCATACCAGTGTAATTCCATTATGAAACAAAAGAAACTTATCATGTTGGGCCGCCTCGTTCATGGTCTTCTTGATTTCTTTGTTTACCCGAGTCTTGCCTAAACCGTATCTGACATTTCGATAAAAGAGAGTTCTGTCCTGAATCCCTTCTAGTTTTATCAGCTCTTTTGCGGGGATCGCGTAGACCCTTGTGATTATGCCCTCAGGCAGGTTGTATTCGATCTTGGTGGCATTCGTTAACTGAAGAGCAGTGGGGCCTCTCTGTGTCTCAACATCTGCGATGTAGGTATATTCCTTGAATATGCTTGGCAAATCATGGCCTATCATCATTTCCTTGCTTACATCGAGAAACTCCTTCGCATCGGTGTTGAATATTTTGTTGGTCACGAAGTGACTGTACACATGGTAGCCGGACGCGATTCGATCGAATACATTCGTCGCTATCACGTGACTCTTTAGTTCTTCACTTGCCGTACTTTGCAGGAGCGATTCGACCGACTTCGCATTATTGAACCATTGTTTGGCTCCCAGAAAGTTGCGTAGATCACCGTCACCTTGGTCTCTCGCGTATTGCGGTGAGTACTTCGCCTGAAACAGATGGACCTCCTCCTCGTCTTCGTCGACGTAGATTCCGTCGATTCCCTTATCGTTCTGGCTATCACAGACAGCAGCAATTGCATCGTCTTCCTCAAGCCTGAAGAAGTTACGGAGATACCACATCAGAAAAGATGCGCTATCCGTTCTATTTACGGCGGAATAACGCTGAACCTCTTTGCGCATTCTCACGTCAAAATCTTTTTGATCCAATGTGGACCTTCTCTCACAGCTCCGCGGTCGGATGTTTCTTTTAGCGCTTGCGCTTTCAGAATCATCAGGGCACAATAGAAGGAGCGTAAGCATAAATGGCCAGCAAGTTGTCGGGAAAGATTGGATCGGCACCGAAAGACGAAGATCTAGCCAATACTATGCCCAGTCTCTCCCTTTTATGCATCCGCGAAGGACCCTTAGCAAATCTTAAGATCCTGTGGGGCCTATATGATGGGCTATCCGAGGATCAGTCCGATGGCGCCCCTACCTATTTCACTTGGAACAAAACATCGATTCCGCACAATTCTGATGGACCCTCCATGGCGGTTCAAAAATCGCACTGGAAAGATCTCCCCTGAAAATAACAAGCTGTGGCGCTACCGAACCCTTTCCATGAAAGAAATAGAAACACTTCCCATCGAAAAACTTGCTTTACCAAAGTCTCATCTCTACTTATGGTGCCCGAATGCACTGCTACCCGAAGCGTTACAGATTATGGCGAAATGGGGGTTCAAGTACAAGACTAACCTGGTGTGGCTCAAGACTCGAAAAGACGGTAACCCTGATGGGCGTGGCGTTGGATTCTACTTTAGGAATTCAACGGAGCTATTGCTCTTTGGCGTCAAAGGCCGACTGAGAACCCGAAAGGCCGGACGAACCCAGGTGAATGTCATAATGAAACAGAAACGCGAACATTCCAGAAAACCAACCGAGGTCTATCCGCTGATTGAGAGTTGCAGTCCAGGACCGTACCTTGAGTTGTTCGCGCGATCGCACGTTAGGGGATGGCAGCAATGGGGAGACGAATTAGATGCTTACGAGTTTCGTCGTCACATTTCGAATAGGTTGGAGCCAACCCATGACCTTGGCACGACTGCACTTACATGCTGACTGATCAAATCGTGCGATCTGAGAACAACCCCCACAGGGCGATTCTCTCACAACCACTGAGACTCACAACCGTCTTCGACTGTTCCTCTAGCCAAGACTGAATTGATTTGCTCATACCGCCTGAATCCCAGTCCGTGGCATCATCGATAGACGCCTTTACGTCAGCCCACATATCACCGAAATCATCAACTGTTTTAGCGGATCCCCATAAACCGTGATTCTCCCCAAACGTACTCCACCAGAACTTCAGATCATTCTTCGAGAATCCACTGTTTCTAAGCAACCTCGCTGACATACCGGTTGCCACGCGCATCAGTAATGTAGCTCGGGAGATAACTTCGACATGATGGCGCTGATGAGTCATTGAATCCTGCTTTCTTGCTTCATCAATTATTGTTGGATTGCTTGGATCAGAACCACGTGTCAGGAAAGTGTCCCAAGGAGGCCCAACATTCATTTTAGTGAGTGTTTCGTTTATCCTATTTCCGAAATCAACCATGTCTGCGTTTGGTCTCTTCTCCGTGATCATGAAGTATGCCTCTTCTAGACTTAGACGCAACAAATGATTGTCCAGAGTCTCAAATCTCGGGTCGCATTGCAACCAAAGATCGCACATTAGTCGAGCCGAATCGGACCCGGTAAGCGACCTGGGCCCGTTGAGACGAGTTGGTCTGTAACTTGATTCGTTCCGTGCTGCTCTGTCATCGAACAACCGTTCGAGGTCAAATCCCCAAGAGGTGAGCCATGTCTCTCCTAGGGGTCTCATTTGGCTTTCAGCACCAAAGGCATCTAACCAAAGCTTTAGCGGAAGACCGTTCGGCCGAATGACATCAGCCAAAATCTCCGCTGACTCCGCCCGATGTGCCCACGCCTTAAGTGCCAACCATGCCATCATGTGAGTGTTCCAGCCTCCCACGAATTGTTGATTGTTGCTGGGATCGATTACACAATGATCGTTATGGAAGATGCCTATTCCTTCGGCAGCAAGAATGGACATAGCTGCACGCAATTCGGAGTAGTATCCAAGATGTCTGGCAATATCGCTGTCGCCGCTAGCATGACATGACAACGCTCTTCCAAGAAACGACCAACCATCGGCGCAATGAAGCACAGCTGAAGCAGCAATGTATTGCGCCAAGTCATCGTGGATGACTCCATTCGGTAAATCGGCCTCCAATGACTTGACGCAATCACCACGATACCTATTGTCCATGCTTAGCCAGTCGTTTTGAGGAAAATGCTTCTGAAGCATCTGAAAGGCTTGTTGTAGCGCCAGTCCAGATGATTGGCCTACAGTTCTTTCCTGGCTCGAATTAAGATGGGGAGGCAAGAATATCAATACTCCAATAAGTCGAGAACCTGCTTAGCGGTCGCTCCGACTTGTTCATCACTAACCATGGACACTAGGAGTTGGCGCCTCAGCTCCCGGTAACCTCCACTTCCTCGAAATACGAGCTTCTTGGTTTTCTCCTCCGTAACGAGACTTGGATCGGAAGATGCACGCCAGTCAAATTTCGCGATAGCGGCAGCTAAGTTCCTAAGAAATGACACAATTCGACCATTCTGCTCAAACACTTCGAGAGATCTAGTTACTGCTTTTTCATCCGCAGCGCTTACATCCTCTTCCTCCTTGAAAATCTCATCAAGTCCCAGCTCGTCGGATTTGACATAACACAGGTCATTTGTGACATACAGGATACCTCTGATACCTTGATCGGTATTCAGTAAGCTGAAGTTTCCAAGGAATGCTGGATCCCATGAATCTAATCTTGCGGTGCCTTGTCTGAGCGCTTTCACCCATTCCGTGTCGGTAGCGGTGATCGCCTCACGAATGCTTCTTCCCATCAAGATTAGGAATGCTGCCTGTTGGGCTCTGCTCCAGCGTAAGACTTCCTGATCTTTCCCAAGGCTTCCGCCGAATAGACCGCCTATAGCAGTCATTCTGGGTTCCCAAGCTTTCACGTAAGTAGCCATCAGTGACCTAATCCAGGCAGCCTGCGACACAGGTCTGGGTTCGTTCGGTATCGGGGTTGGTTCTCCGAGCATATTGATTCTGCGATACCAAGGGCTCGCTGGATGAGACCAGAGAGCTTCGACCAATTCTTGGGATCTGGTCTCTCTGTAAACGAAGTAATTCTCTTCATGAGTTAGCCAATCTTCCATTCGCAGCAGCGGGTAAAGATCGTACGCCAAGCTAGGGGTGATCCGCTTTGGTCTAATATTGATCGTCCAGAAAAGGTATGCCTGCCAGCTAACATCAAGCCCGTGGAATGCAATAATTGGGAGCTGAAAATCCCCTTGTAACTGTGGATCATCGAAGGCCCACAGACGATGCTGACCGTCGATGACCTCAATTGGATGGAGTTCAGTAGGTGCCCAATCGATTCCAGAAAAGCTCTTCGGAAGAGTTATCAGGGCTGAAATATCGTCTGCCTGTTCCGAAATATTGACGATATCACGGTCATTGACCTTGCGCTTGTATCTTAGGTCGTCTGGTTTCAATACGTTGACTACAATAGCAGTCGGCAGCCAGCCCGGCTTCCGGAGGTCTTCGAATTTGCCAGATTCTCGCTTTAGTTGAGTGAGAGCTGACCATGGATATCCGTATCGTACATACGCTGCGATTTGTTCTGAGCGGTCTGATTCATGACGACGTTGGATTCCGATATCCTTGTACCTAGGGAGCCCCTTTTCTGTCGTGCGTCGCTGAATTCCAGTCAGTGCTTTCAGTTCATTTGCTTGTAGAGTGAATAAGTAAAACTGCGGCTGTGGCTTCCCCCGGTGTTGTTTCGGGTCCCAAGTTACTTTTTCCCATTCTTCCAACCATTGCTTGATCTTAAGAGCGTGAACTACTTTCGGCAAGTATTACTCATGCAAGCTGGGGCAATCAGCCTTAACTTACTTTCGGAATCGGTGCCATGAGTTACATCTTCTTCAGAAACAGGATGTGTTCTGATCGCATTGTGTTTTGGACTCCTTCAATTGGTCGCGCGAATTTTTGAACGAGGCCAAGACCATGCTTCTTCCCTAGAGTTATGAGTTCATCCTCAAGTCTCATCCCCGTTGCGTCTTCCACCTTTTCCAATTGAACGGTGTTCGTACCCACAATCATGGCCGCATAACGCGACAGCTTGAGGACTCTAGCCATCTCTCCAAGGACATTATCCATGTCGGCTAGATAGTTGAGGACTTGATTCCGCAATCCCGAACCTCGGAGACCCAACATATTGTCACGCAGGGTTGAAAGGTCGTATCCGAGATACTCCAGTTGAAGGTTGTCTCCTTTGAGGTAGTCAATTGCAAATGAGTAGGGCGGCGACGTCACAATTCCGTCTATTGAAGATGATTCAACCTTTGTCTTTAGGTTACGGGCGTCGAACTGTTCGACTTTGGTGTTTCCGAGCTTGAGCGACATATCATCGCGGACCGTAATGAAATTCTTAAGAGCCGAAGTATAGCGATTGAGAACTATTGGAAAGAGCTCCTCAATCTTTTTTGTTTTGACTCTTCGTGAATAGCCGAGAGCATCAAAGTAACATAGCAAAAGGAGTGGATGAACTTCCTTTCGGGACATCGAAATCTGTCCTGGCTCACTAAGCTTTTTTTGTGCTTCTCGGGAGTTCAGCGTGATGAATGCTGAGGATGCTTTTGATTCGAGGTTCTGAAGCTCTGACAGATTCATGGCAAGTGCATCAATCTTCACACTTCCCATGAACACTGCGAACGGATTCATGTCGAATCCGAGAGAATCCAATCCGATGAGTGAGGCTTCAATATTGGTTGTTGCGCTGCCTGTCATCGGATCTAGAACCCTGTCGCCTTGTTTCAGGCCGATGATGTTCATAATTGCCTTAATCAGTTGGGGATGGAATTTACCGCGATATGGAAATAGACCGTGGGTGGCATAACTGGTCTTGTAGCGGAAAACCTCGAAGAATGCCCTTAACCTGAAGGAGTTGTTTCCAACCTGCAACGGAGCTGAACAAAGTCTATAATGATTTGTCTCCCGGCCATCTATTCTTGCAAAGTATGCCCCTCTCTGAACTAACTCATCCTTGGACAGCGTCCTCGCCTCGGAAAGGGCCAGCTCCAATTCGTAGATGCTGTTTAGCCCGGGAAGCAACTCATAACCTAACGGCAGAACCTTGGACTCGACATCAGTTATGAGCGGGCCCTTGTCGAGCAATTCTTGGGATTTCAATTCAGCCAAGTCCAGCCTACGTTACAACAACTCTTAAGTCTGCGACAAAAGGTGAGGAGGTAGTCAGTAATTGGATTATCTTTCACTTGTTGGGCTGGCATTTTGAAGCTCGTCAAGACCGAAATATTGGTTGACAAGGGGCAATTCTCCTCAAGCAAAGATTGGTTTCGCATTCGAAATGACATTGAGGGCTCTATAAAATCCATGGAATGGCCTCCTGGAGCCGGGAAGTTTACACTTTATGCCGAACAAGGCAAAGAGAGAGGCAAAGGCAATGGAGTGAAACCGATCAAACAATTGTTTGCACAACTCCTCTCGCGGCGAGGTGGCTGGGCATCTGAGACAAAAATGCTGATTCCAGCGAGGGTTAACCCTGGAAAGATTGATTTCACGACAAACGTAGGGACTAAGAAATTTGGAATTGAGTGGGAAACAGGTAACATCTCCTCTAGCCATCGCGCTATGAATAAGCTTGCGATGGGATTGCTCAATGGTTTCCTCATTGGAGGCTTCTTGATAACGCCCACGCGAAAGATGTATGCTTACTTGACGGATAGGGTCGGCAACTTTGAGGAACTTTCTCCGTATTTCCCGATCTGGAGATCGATTCCCGTTGACGAAGGCTTGTTGGGGGTAATAGCGGTTGAGCATGATGATGTGAGCTTGGAAGTTCGAAGATTTCCCAAGGGTACGAATGGTAGAGCGCTGGTTTAGATTCAATTCAGTCGACATCAACGCTTCTCTCCTGAACATTCAAAGTACATTTCTCAATTAACAGTTCGAGCTTGTTGAGTACCATGCCGATCTCTGAAAGCAGCCAAATTGTCTCTGATGGAAGCCGATTGAATCCCGATGAGTTAGATTGCTTAATGGAGAACTTTCGGTGGCATTCGTTGCATCGGATGCGTTTTGAGATGCCATATGCGTTGTATCGATAACCGGTGCCGCTGATATCTAGAGATCCGCAGTAGCGGCACTTCAGCGGACGCTCTTCAGCGTCGTTTGAGCCTGGGCATATGGTTGCGGAGACTAGTTGTGCTGCAAATCGGTGCTCGCACTCTTCCAGTTGTCGGTTGCAGTCACAACGCCACTTGCCATCCTGAATCTCGGCAAGGAATGATCCATGATCAGTGCCATTTGGGATTAGAAATTGGGTTGGGGTCAACCGCCTAACTTGGCCAGATCGATATATCGTGAACCCTTTTTCTTTCATCGAGATGCTTTCTTCGGTCATTTTTCATCCCGCAGACTAGATATAGAGGCTACACGGAAGGTCATATGGAGGCTACGTACATGCCACTTAAGGCTGAGACCAAGATAACGAAGAACCCGAACGCCAAGACATTCTACCTTACCATTCCAGCTTTCTTGGCTCAGGACAGCGCTTTTCCTTTCGAGGATGGGTCGGCTGTGGAAGTGGAGATTGTTACCGAGGAACAATCCGTTGGCAAAGGTAATCTTATCGTACGAAAGGCCCAAGCAGCCGCTCAGAAAAGAAAGTAGAATCAATTCATAGCGACCTCGAACTTTATTCCCTCACCTTGAGAACACGCGCTGCGGTGGGGGCAGTACTTGCATTGTGAACCCACTTCAGGCGTGGGCTCGGTTTCTTTCGTGAAGGCTTGATGCAGTTGACTTGCCCGCCGGATCATCCATTCTCTCCGATTCCCGAGGGGAATTTGTATTGGCACGATGTCCTTGTCATCGACGTAAACGAGCACTAGGCGATCGACGGGTATTCCGTAGTTCTCAAGCATTGTTGCGTAGCATTGTACTTGGGCGATGTGGCTGTCTCTTGGTATGAAACTCTTCTCAGCTTGCCACTTCACAAATCTCGTCGTTTTTAGGTCATAGATGGTTGCGGTCTCGGGGTCATACGCGTCAATGAAACCAATTATCGTGATGTCTTCGGCTCCGATCTTGATGGTCAGTTTGACGGCGAGTTCGTTCCAGCCTAGAGACCGACCGGCATAATGTAGAAGCGATCCTCTGAGCTTTGCCCAAGCTGATTCAACAGTTTCCTCAGCAGGGATGACAGTGTCTAGGTAGGCTTTCCTCAAACAAGTCGTGAGCGAAGTAACGTGAATTGTGTTCTCTTTTGGCGTGAATCGTTTCCAAGTTAGACGATTCCAGAATGAAACGGGCAGAAGTTCAGTGCACGCGGGGCATTCGAGGACATGACTGCCATGGCTACAGGTGAGTTTGGGTTCCGTAAACTCTGATAAGATGGTCGTCATGGTAAACCATATGGTTACCACATACGCAGCACATAAGGATATTCGCACCCAACTTCATTCAAACGATTAGACCCTAAACATGTAGACCATTAGAACCTAAGCAAAATCTAGCCTACGCACAAATCTCGAATTTTCCGACAGGCTGACCAGTATTATGGAGCCTCGGGCGGGGTTTGAACCCACTGCCCCCAATCCGAAAGGTCGTTTCGCTGGATTGCGGGCGAGGTCGGAACCTGTTTCTTTGTCAGTCATTGCCTCTCACTCTCATGTTTGTGTAGCAGGTACCCAACGAGCGCCAATATGACTATGGGACTGTAAACCTCCGAAACCCCGTATAGGCCAGGTCGAAGAGGAAGAGCTTCTTCGGCTTCACCTGAAAGTATCACAGCAAAATGGAATAGAAAGTATAGGCCCAAAACGAAGGCGAGGACCATTAAGCCGTAACCTAAAGAGTTTAGCTTGGTCATTGATCTTTCCTCTCGTATGTTTGGATTAGTTGTTTGAGTAACTTTGTATCTTCGTCTATCTGAGGTAGAAACTTCTTAGCCCTAATCGCTAGGACACGAATGTTTAGGGTTTTTTCCCCGTCCTGTTTGAGGTAGGCTTTAGCCTGTTTTCGTTCTAACTCGGTAAGAACTCTCGTGAACATAACCCATCAAGTATGATACTGTTTTAGTAACATTTAAGTCTGGCCCGTACGTACTATTATAGTAACAAGTGGTTCTGATGGAGTTTTGGATTTGCGATTATGATGTGCCCGAAAAGCCCCACGCCTTACGCATGAGGTTCTACCGAAGATTATGGAAAATCCTAGCTGAACATCACATAGAAACGAACAGGTCAACCCAATCTGTTTGGATTAGCCAAGATAAGGAAGTAGTTGAATCAATCCACGCCCTAGCCCTGCAATATGGGCGGAGTAACCTGTACGAAGCCAACAAGCTTCAAGACGTTACAGCCGTTACAGAACCTTGGGTTACAGGTGTTACGTTACAGCAGTAACGGCGTTTTATCACTAGGAGAAACAATAGAAATTATTGGGCCTTCGGCCCAGTCCGAAGCTCAAGAGCCAAATCGCCAGCGGATTATCGCAAAGGCTTTCTCGTCAGTCAGTACATGATGCCTTATGCCTTTTTGCTCGAATTGTGGCAGATACTCAGAGAAGGGCAAATTCTGTTCTAACTGCGGAGCGGAATTGTTGGCGGCTCCCAGTAGTGTTCAGCCGAATCCTGTTCAGCCCACCGTTCAGCCCGCCCATTCGGGTGGGAGTGGAGGAGCTATAACCGCAATCATATTGTTGGTGATAATCGTCGGGGCGTTTCTATTCTTCTCGCAGCCGCATGGTTCAGGGACGAACCCAATCGGATGCTTTCCTCATCAGGAGACTGTATACGTCGGAGAAGTGGACACTGCGACCCAGACTGTTCAGATTACTCAGTCCAACAGAATAACTCAGGTGTCTTACGATAAAGGAGTACTGTTGTACACTGTTTATCTAACCAATGACCAAGGACAGCAGTTCACATATCATTATGTGACAGGATACAATTTGACACCCACAACTATTGTGACTGGCTGTTAAAGCAAGTCGCAAGCCTAGCGATGTGAGACATTTGGCGAGTCAACAAAAGAAATTTGCCTTTAGCATGTTACTCGCTGTCAGCCTGTTGGCTATTGCATCGGTGGCTCTCTCAATTTACATCGTAAATCAGCCCCAACAGTCGGTTACCACCTACTTACAGATTGGTTTGCAAGAGGGTGGCACGACTTTCACAGAGTCATGCGGACCAGGTTGCATCGCTACTGTAGGTAACCCACAGATTTCGACAGCAGCCACGTTTACAATTCCTCCGTCGGATACACCTGCCGTGGGTTTCGCAAAAATCCTCGTAATCATATTCGTAGGGGCCGCAATCGCCTTAGTGGTCGCATACGCAATTATCGAACACACCAAACCGCTGTCAAGAGATATGCAGACGAACCTGAAACAATTCACTGCCCCACTTACCAAGCCAGCCGAAGTGCCGAGGACCAGAACGAAGCTCTGTGCTAACTGCGGAAACAGCCTTGCGTCGGATGCGAACTTCTGTAATGAATGCGGCTCGAAACAGGTTGATTAGTCCGCTCCAAAGCATCAGGCGTTCAATTCATGAATGAGAGGTTGTTGAATGCAGCGTTGCATTTCTCGCTCTGAAAGGTACAATATTTTATACAATTCTGTCGAAAACTATTAAAGTGCGATAGGGAGTTTACACCGTTCCTTACCTTTTGAGAGGCAAGAATCAAATTGGTAGCCCACGTTCAGTCATCGAAAAGGAAGGTTTCATCGAACTTGAAGGTGATTGTTGAATCATAGGCGAGAAGTAGAGGCGTCTAGGAAGAGCCCCCTCAGGCAGCTTTCCACGGCACCCGAGAGGACCCCTCCGCAACGACACCGTTCTGTGTTGTCTGCTTGTATTTAGCCGCTTCTACTTTTTCGCCGATTACGTCACGGAGGTGAATGGCGAGAATGTCACTGAATTATGCAACTTACTCCGCTGTTGTGAGAGCAATGTTCTCTCTGCGAGCATTTGACCGTGTGCGCAGGAAAGCTACCAAAGCAATTGCCGACGCAAGCAACCTGCCGCAAAACACTGCCAGAGACGCCCTGAAGAATCTGGAACAGGCGGGCTTGGTGGGGAAGTATCCAAGCGCCCAGCAGAAAAGGGCGATTTGGGTAGGAAGAAAAGTGAAGGGCAAGCGAACCACATCATACCAGCACACTCAGTACCTGTCTGATGCCACTCATGTCCAAAGTCTTGCGAATACTGATGCTAATGCTAAAGCACTACTTGGCCAAACCAATTTGGCCCAGCTGAACATGAAAGACAAAACACACAGAAAACTGTTCAATTCAACAATCGATGCACTCACTCAAGCTGGCCATATTGGACTGCCCACTTACGACCTCGTAGCGGGCAGTTTCTATTGGTGGCTAACAACCACTTCACGGTCGGCAGCTGGTAAGGCAATTCAACAGTTCAAGGGCACAGGGCAGCCACCATAACTAGCACTGTCCGAGAACTTCCGAAACTCCTTAGGTGGCCATACATTGCCACCTTTTTTCCCACTTTTCAGCTCACCCACGGTCGGCGGTTACGTTGCAGTATGATTAAGTTTCGACTATGTGCCCCTAACTTGTGCGGGTGCGTGTGAGTGTGTCACAAATGATAAGGGGATTGGCCCCTATGGGGCCATTGGACGGCTCTATGTTCTCTTAGGCTTCCTGGCTTGTTTCTTAGCGGCTTCACGATTCTTAACGATATTGTCCCAGTCGGTCTTGGTCAGCTCTTTAGCCTTGAGAAGTATGGCCTTGTCTGCCTTGTCTATGTACCTCTCAACTATCATGCGTCCGTTCTCGAACCTTTTCAAGGAACCGTATAGTTCACGGTTGACCGCCCTACTGAGAGCCGACGCTTCTATTTTCTTGCCCGCTGGAATTTTGAGAACCTTGCCCGACTTGAGTAACTCTAGAGCTTTTGCAGTTTCAGCTGGTAGCGCCTTAGCTGTCTTAACTGCTGTTTCTGGGAGCCGTTCTAAGGTTGTGAATATTGATTCTTCTGGCATATTACATTTCACCTCTGTATCTGATTTCTAAGCTCCATATGATGGACAATGATATATATGGTTTATCTATTGGCCTTCGGCCATGCCTGAACTGGGGGGGAATTATTCATGGCTCGAAGAGCCAATCAACTATATCATACCTACATAGATGCACACCACATAACCACAGATCACCCCCGATTAAGACAGCTCGTAACCCTACGATAATGCCCTGCCCCTTATGTCACGACTACGGACCGATAACCCCCATTTACCCACGGCCTGCTAAGATAGACTACCTCCCCAAATATGGTGGGTGTGCTCAATCCTATATAGCAAAGCCCTAATTGTGTGTACCCGCACGAGTCACTTCCGTGGTGGAGCCTGAACGGGCTGTCTGGCTGGTATCTATTTGTGTTGGCGCTATGCGCCAAGAACTGATACATATCGGATATTTCAGCATGAAAATAAGGGTAGTTTGCCAGAAATATGACGTATAGATAGAGTATTATAGACAAGAGACAAATGATTCTTCATCTACTACTATTCATTAGTACACACGCTATACCCCTTACCATATCGTACCCATGATCTTCATAGTCCACGCTAGGCTGATGTTGACTATCTATAAAACACATTGAGCCCTTCGGGCTCACGATACGATCAGCTGTGGTTGTTCCAGTTCATGCCGAGTCGGGCGGCTTCCTCGGCTGTGTGATAGCGGCCATCGCTCAAGCGTCTTTCCTCAATCTGTGAGGCAGGCATGTACGACGGCGGGGGCCTATAGGCCCGCCTGCGCTTGAGGGTAGTTTCGGCTTTGGCGGGGCTGGGTTGAAAGTTATCGAGCCGTATGAATAGGTTGCCGTCCTTGCCCCTGTCGAGGATCATATCGAAGCGCATAGGCATGTTGAGGCCCAGCTCTTTGAGGCTTGCTATAATCTTGCTGGGTAGCGTGATAAGTACAGTTCCATTAGTATGGTTGAGTATAGTTAATCTGTTATAGGCTTTCTTGATATATGGCATAATATTGGCCTTCGGCCAGTCGTGATTGTTAGTATGAGGCGGGAGATAGCTGCTTGAGTCTATGACTCACCCAGCTTCATATAGGCCCGAGATAATCCAGGAAAGCTGGCCCTGCCCGCCTGTCCGTTATTGTGAGGCTCGACGGCTCGGGCGGTAGGACACCCGTGTGTCATCGCCATACGGCAAAGTCTGGGATGCACCGCATCCGTTCCCGTAATTATGGGTAAGGCTGGGTTATGAGGAAGTGAGTTGGAGACGCCAAAATGACTAGGCGCACCCAGCCGTACCCTGTATAGGTCACGTTTTCACCCGCAACCTATGTTATCGACCTGCCCGAATGGTTGCTCTAGTTCAGGCAAGCTATAACTATTAG
>Ga0181521_10004244_pt1 | contig 16438 bp, 12 predicted proteins | sample PEATcosm2014_Bin_32_FD_119764 | JGI IMG/M metagenome (GOLD analysis project Ga0181521, IMG submission 119764) | Peatland microbial communities from MTU Mesocosm Facility, Houghton, MI, USA - PEATcosm2014_Bin02_60_metaG | ecosystem: Environmental > Terrestrial > Soil > Wetlands > Peat | place... | reverse complement strand
GACTGCCAGGGAGCGCGTTTGCATGATCGACAAAGGGCGCGGAGCAAAAGGCAAAGGGGACGAAGGGACGCCGTCACAGTCTTTTTTGACCATCGAGCAATGGGGCTGGAAGATTGAGCAGGCGTTGAAGACGCCATATGCTGTGGGACCCATTCGAAACATTCATGATTCCGACCCGCGCGAGTTCGACGCGATCTTCCTTGGTGGGGGGGCGGCCGGTCGCTTCGGCTCGGCATATCTTCGCGCAATGGGTGGCCGTCAGCTTGTCCTTGATCGATGGCCGTTTTTGGGTGGGTCGTGCCCACACAACGCCTGCGTTCCTCACCACGTTTTTTCGGAATGCGCCGCAGAATTGATGTTGGCCCGTACTTTCTCCGGAACCCTTTGGTTTCCAGAGATGCTCAACCGCGTGACCTCGATCAAGGAAATAGTCGATCTTTTCCGCCGCGGCCGCACCGGGCCGCATGCGGTGATGAATTACCAGAGCAAAGAACAGCTCGACATAGAGTTCATATTGAACGCTGAGGCTCGGATCATCGACGTTAATTCCGTCGAAGTGGCCGGAGAAACCTTCCAGGCTCGCGCGCTGGTGCTGGCGATGGGGGCGGAGGCGGTTCGCTTGGATGTGCCTGGTTGCAATCTGGAGGGCGTATTTGACCACGCAACGATCGTCGAGAATCTGACCCGCGAACCCGGCAAAACCGCTGTAGTCGTGGGAGGCGGCAAGACGGCAGTCGAGTATGGCTGTTTCTTCAGCGCGACTGGTCGCCACGTGGTGATGCTGGTTCGCAACCGCATTCTCGATTTAATTCGAGATGGCGACACGCGCGCTTACACGCTGGATCGAATGCGTGAGCAAGGAATCGAAATCATCGAAGGGGCGACGGTTTCGGCCATAGCCGGGGACGCCTTGGGCCATGTGTGCGGAGTCGTCGCAAACACGACTTCGGGTCGGTTGGAGATTGATACGGATTTTGTCTTCCTGGCTCTCGGAGAACGACCTCGGTCACGCGCCGCGGTCGATGCGCTCGGCGTCGCCGTCGACGACGCTGGCGCTGTTGTGGTCGATGAGCAATTGCGCACGTCTGTTCCCAATGTTTACGCAGCCGGCGACCTGATCGGGGCCCCGATGGAAATGTTCAAGGCGCGAAAAAGCGGAACCTACGCCGCGCGCGCCATTATGGGCGAGGATGTGAGTTATCGGCCAAAGGACTGGCCGGATTTTCTCCACACGCATTATGAAGTGAGCTGGCTTGGCTTGGGAGAGGAGGAGGCGCGGACGCGTTATCGAAACGTCGTCGTCCTGAAAATGCCTCCTGATAATCCCAATGGCCTGAACATCGGCTTGCCGGCCAGCGACCGGACCATGCTTTACGCCATGGCGCATCCGCATTTGTCGGGATTCCAAAAGCTGGTCCTAGATGGCGACACCAGACGAGTGCTGGGCGCTCATCATGTCGGATACGGGGCAAAGGACGCCTTCCAATACCTCAACGTCCTGGTCCGCCGCAGTCTGACCATCGATGAATTGGGCGACATGGACGAGTTGTTCCTTAATCCTACTCATTTCATCCAGCTCTCGCGCCTCAGGGCCGGTCAGAAGGAGCTGAGAAGCCTGTAAAAGTGGCTGGCTGGGAAAGGGCTTCGGGAACGCTTAGCTGTGACTCGACGATCTGAGGTAAGCGATCAGGCGTGTGCGGGAGAGTCCAGAATGTCAAAGCGACTGGAGGGACGAACAATACTCGTAACGGGGGGCACCGGCGGGATTGGTTTGGCGACGGCGCGCAGTGTGGCCCGGGAAGGCGCGGCGGTGGCGATCCTCGACCTCGACGCAGCCCGAACTGAAAAGGCAGCCTCCGTGTTATATGATCAAGGCGTCAATGCCTATGGGGCCTGCGCCGACGTCACCAACTGGACAGCTGTGTCAGAAGCCTTGCAGAGAGTCGAAGCTGCGCTCGGCCCCGTCGACGGATTGGTCAACAACGCAGGCGTCGCGGGACTTGGCTCGGTCCATGAGGCTGACGCTGGGCAATGGGAACGGATCATGGCGGTGAACGTCACCGGAGTTTTCCTCGTGGCCAAGGCCGTGCTGCCTGGAATGATCGAGCGCAAAAGGGGTTCTATCGTCAATGTCGGGTCGGTCGCGGGCCTTGTAGGAATTCCGGCCATGGCCGCCTATTGCGCTTCGAAGGGAGCGGTAAACAACCTGACCCGCCAAATGGCGGTCGACTATGCAAAATGGGGCATCCGGGTCAACGCGGTCGCTCCGGGGACCGTCGCTTCCACCGCAATGGGCGTCATGCTGCTTAAGAGCGATGCCGACCAACAAGCGCAGGCCCGGCGATTAGCCAAATATCCTATTGGTCGTTTTGGAGAGCCCGAAGAAATTGCCGAGGTCGTGCTGTTCCTGCTGAGCGATGAAGCCTCTTTCGTCACCGGCGCCATCATGACGGTCGATGGCGGCATGACCGCGATCTGACTAATCAGTGCGCCTACATGCATTTTAGGATCGATGTGACGCTTCGGGTAATTGACTGACCAAGGGCGAGACCTAGGTCGAGAGAGTTGGAGACCACATCAAGAGGCCGGCGACAATGAACTAGGGAGGGGGAATTATGAAACTCGGCGGGCAAGAAGTCCTGATTCCCACCAGTATGGTCGGGAATTATCCTAATCCCCGATGGTGGGACGCCTCTTTTGCGCGTCATTTTCGCGGTGATCGCGAACCACCGGATTCGATCAGTCGCGAGGCTCTAGAGGACGCGATCGGCGCTGTCGCGCTCGACCAGCAGCGGGCCGGACTAGACATTATCACCGACGGCCGCCTGCATGGCGACAACTACGCCGACACCGCCGTCTATCACTATCTTCGCTGCATGGGTTACGACCTTCGAAGCGGCGGGCACTTAGGTTTTCCCATTTATAGCCGGCTGCATACGGCGACGATCGAGCATGAAATAAAGCGGCGCGGCGCCATGATGGTTGAACAGGCGCGGGCGCTCAAGCGGGCCACGAAGAAACCAACCAAAATACAATACACCGGTGTTCAAGTTCTCGCGCAGTGCACGAATGATCTATTTTATAAAAGCTCGCGCGATCGGGCTCTAGCTATTGCGAAGGCGATGAACGAGGACATCCGCGAAGTCGACGCGCTCGGCGTCGATTTCATACAGTTCGACGAATTCACCTGGCCCTATTTTTACGAGGATTGGGCGATCGAGGCGTTCAACGCCGCCGTTGAAGGCGTAAAGAACGCGCGCGTCGTCGTCCACGTTTGTTGGGGCAATTGGGGCGGCACGCCGGCGTATTACCCCGACGAAACCGGTAAGCCTGGTGAAATCTACGACCTCACGAAGAGAAAGGAGCAGCCAAAGGCTCCTGACGCTACGCGCGCAATTATTCCCAAGGCTTATGAAGCGCGTATAAATGTCCTCAATCTTGAGAACTGCGGGCGGCGCGTTGACGACATGTCGGGCCTCGAAGCTTTTAAGCAGTTTCCCCTTCCCGCCAACGTCGACTTCTGGGCCGGCGTGATCGACGTAAAAACCACCGTCGCCGAGACCGCGACGCAAGTGGCCGATCGGATCACCGCTTTGTTGAAAGTCATCCCCGCCGAACGGCTTGGCGTCACAACCGACTGCGGTCTCATATTGCTGCAACGCTACATCGCGCAGGATAAGCTGCACGCTTTGGTCGAAGGCGCTAAAATCGTTCGCGAAAGACTGAAGAAAAAGGCGGCCGCCTAAAGAATTTCCAAATCGGCGGCTCCGCGTGAGCCGCCGACAGTCGAGGCGGCCAATATGCCTATTTATGCGATCCTTTGTCCCGACTGCGGCCATGTCGCCAAGAGCCTCGTTCTGGCGGGATGCCGAACGCCGGAAGAATGGGCGTGCTCCTCATGCGGCGGTAGGCGCGCCTGTCCTGACCCAAAATCCGCTCCACAGCCACATCCATGGGAAATGGGCCATGGCGTTGGATGTTTGTGTTGTGGAGGGGCATCATCGTGGGAATCCACGCAAAAGAGCGCTTTCGAATGCACGGAAACGACAAGGCCTAGATACGATGCACGGACGCTGACCGGGCAGCAAGACATCTAGCCTCGCGCAGTTTGGAGCGAGTCATGTTCGATTATGTCATCGTCGGAGCGGGATCAGCGGGTTGCGTCCTCGCCGGGCGATTGAGCGAGGATCCCGGTTGCAGGGTCTTATTGTTGGAGGCCGGCGGCGAGGACGACGCGCCAGCCCTGCGCGCGCCGGCACTTTATGGACGTTTGCAGGACAGCCCTTACGATTGGGCGGATCGAACCATTCCTCAACGGCATCTCGACGGCCGCCGCATTTTCATACCTCAAGGGCGCGGACTCGGCGGATCGAGTTCTATCAATTACATGATCTACATTCGCGGCGCCCGCGACGATTATAACGGCTGGCGCCGTATGGGAAACGCCGGATGGGGTTACGAAGAGGTTTTGCCGTACTTCGTCCGGGCCGAGGGAAACCGTTCGATCGTCGATCATTATCACGGCGCCGCCGGTCCGCTCGCCGTCGGGGATCATTCTCCCGAAAACCCACTCGTTGGACGCTATCTGAAAGCCGCGCAAGAAGTCGGCATAGCATTCAATCCGGATTTCAACGGCGCATTTCTCGAGGGGTGCGGACGCCTGCAGGCGACCCTCGTAAACCGGGCGCGTTGCAGCGCGGCCGACGCTTATCTTCATCCCTGCCGCGAGCGCAAAAACTTGAATGTGCTCACTCATGCCTATGCGACGAAAATCCTGTTCGACGGGAAGCGCGCCATCGGCGTCGACTATCTTCATTTTGGTGCGCTCAAACAGGCCCATGCGGCTTGCGAAGTCATCGTATCGGCCGGGGCGTTGCGCTCGCCGCAGCTTTTGATGCTCTCGGGAATCGGACCGGCAAAAGAACTCGAGCGCAAAGGCGTCGAGGTTCGTCTCGATCTTCCCGGCGTCGGCAAAAACCTTCAAGACCATCTCAACGTCAGAGTGCGTTGCGAGATCAATCAGCCATTGACCTTCGCCGCGCTTCCCGACGAAGCCAAGACGGCCGCGCTGCGCGAGTACGAGGCGCATCGAAGCGGCCCCGTCGGCTCCAATTTTCTGGAGGCGGGCGCCTTCGTCAAAAGCCGCCCGGAAGAGGCCACTCCCGGATTGCAACTGTTCTTTTTAATGACGCTCGCCCCCGATTATCCCGAGGCCGGCCTTCCAAAGCGACATGGCCTGACTTTCACCTCATACGTCAGCCGGCCGTTAAGCCGCGGCGAAATCATGCTCGCCTCAGGCGATCCTCTCGATCGCCCGCTCCTCGACTTCAATTATCTGAGCGAGCAAGACGACATTCGTTGCGCCATGGCCGGCGTGCATTGGAACCTGCGCATTCTCTATGCCAGCCCGTTCGACGACATCCGCGGCGAAGAGGTCGCGCCCGGCGTTCACGCGAGAAGCGACGCAGAGATCGAAGCCTTTGTGAGGCGCAGCGCCTCCACGACCTGGCATCCCGCGGGAAGTTGCAGAATGGGCGCGGACGACATGGCCGTCGTCGACGCTCGCCTGCGCGTGCATGGCGTCGAAGGACTGCGCATCGTGGATGCGTCCGTCATGCCGACGCTTGTAAGTGGCAACACCAACGCGCCGGTGATTATGATCGCCGAAAAGGCGACGGACCTCATCCGCGAACGCCTGCCGGAGGCCGCGCCATGATCTCGCCCGCTCGCCCGCTTTACACCGATCCGGACAAGCGCAGGAGCCTCGACGAACTTGGCGCGCTGGTCGGCGACGGCGCGATCGTTGCGGTCGGCGGCGGCCTTTCCTCGCGCGAACCCATGGCCTTATTGCGGGCGATGTTACGACGCGGCGTAAAAAAGCTGACGGTCGTCGGCTCGGCGCATGGGATCGACATCGACCTTTTAAGCGCGGGGGGAGCGCTGTCGCGCTCATTGGAAAGCTACGTCGGCTTCGAACAGGATTTCGGGATGGCGCCCAATTACCGGCGAGCGCTCGAGTCGGGCGCGGTGGAGATGAACGATAGCTGCTGCTACACGCTGGTGCAGCAACTGCGAGCGGCGATTCAGGGCCTGCCCTTCATGCCCTTGCGATCGATGCGCGGCACGAGCTTTCCTTCGCTGCATCCCGAGTACCGGCGGATGATTTGCCCTTTCACCGGGGAGGAGTTGCTGCTGGCGCCGGCGCTTGAGCCGGACGTGGCGCTCATTCACGCTCAATATGCAGACATCAAGGGCAATCTTGTCATTCAAGGGCCGCCCGTCGCCGACCTTCTTTTCGCCAGGGCGTCGAAGAGCGTGTTGGCGACGGTTGAAGAGATCGTGCCGACCGAAGAGCTAAACAAGCTCGGCGGCGCCGTCGTTCCATACTTTTACGTGACAGCGGTGAGCGAGACGAAGATGGGCGCGCATCCCACCGCCTGCTACCCGTTCTATGCCTACGATCGATCTCACACCGCTTTCTATTATGAAGCGGCGCGCAAGGGGCCGGAGATATTTGCCGCCGAGTACCTCGAGGTTTTTGTTTATGACCCAGCCGATCACGACGCCTATCTGGCGCGCATTGGCGGCGAAGCGACCCGCGCCCGTCTCGCAGCTTGGCGAGACGGCGGCGACCAATGGCGACGTCTCTATGCCGACGAGGCCGCCCGATGACGCAGACCTGCACGCTCGGCGAGACGATGATCGCGGCGCTCGCGCGCACGATCGACGACGGAACTCTGGTTTTCCATGGGTTCGGCTCGCCCCTGGTCCAACTCGCCATGCATGTCGCGAAGCGCACGCACGCGCCGCGAATGATTCTCATCGCCGGCGCAACCTATGGCGTCGATCCCGATCCAGCCTTCATTGCGCCGACAACCAACGATTGGGCGATGGATCGCGGCGCGCTTTGCTCGCTCGGGATTGAAGAGCTGTTCGACTTGGCGGCGGCGGGCCGCATGGGCAGAATGTTCTTGTCGGGGCTGCAAATTGATCGATGGGGCAATTGCAATGTAACAGCGCTGGGTTTTCCAAATGTCACCATGAAGCTACCCGGCGGCGGCGGCGGCGGCAATCTGTCCTGTGATGCGGGCGCCATCACGCTATGGACCGCCGCCCATCGCTCGACAACGGATGAACGTGGAAGACGGCGCTTTCGATTGGTGGATAAATGCGACTTCATCACCAATCTCGGCCATCGCGCCGAGGATGGCCGCGCCAGACGCGAATTGGGCCATCGCGGCCACGGCCCGCAATGGCTGGTGACCGAACTCGGCCTGTTCGATTTCGACGACGAGGGCCATATGCGGCTGCGGGCCGTTTATCCGGACACCAGCGCCGACGAGATCATGGACAACATGGGCTTTGCGCCGAGGTTGGCCGCGACAATCGACACCATTCCGCCCCCGGAGCGAAGGATCGTCGAACTCATCCGCAAACTCGACTCTCTTGGCGTCCATAACAAAGAGTTGCGCGCCGAGGATCGGCGACGCGTCTTCCCGCTCGCAGGCTGAAAGGGAGTGCAAATGCCCCCGCGAATGTCTCAATCATCCTGCAGCTCCAAAGATAGCCGCGCGTCGCTGGCGATGAAATACAACATCATCCCGCTGCCCTATCGTGGCGTGAGCGTGCAGAACTATGACGGTCCCATGAGCCAAGAGGGCCTTATCGGCCATTTCATGGGACGAGAGACATATCGGCGCACAGAATTCATCGTGTTGCGCGCGAAAAGCGATCAATTCGCCGTGATCGCGGTTGACGCGCTCGACCGGGAGCCGTTGTTTTCTCCGATCACGTACGTTGAGGTTCTGGCTCTGCCCGGTTCATGCGTCTATGTGCGCGACCCGCAAACGGACTGCGGGAACCGATCGTCGCTTGCGGCGCTTAGCACGCGTCACGGCGTGGGGGAGCGGGAAACGCTTATTTGCGAAGGAAGATACGATCACGTCAATTTCATCTGTCATCCTCGTCCCTTCTCGCTCAAGGTCATCGAGGTGGCGCCGCCTGAACCGCCAAAGCTTTTCGATCTCGTTTCGCGCGTCCTCGACTATGCTGACCTTCCCCCCATTATCCCTCTTCTTGAGCGCATCGAACTCAAAGAGCTTGTTCGGGGTCTGTCGGCGTCGGCTTTCCTTGTGCCCTGTCGTTCGGGGGGGCTCGATGATCTTGGCGCGCCGGTTCACTATCTCGATGAGCGTCCCGCCGAACGGGGCGACTGGATCTTGATCGGCTGCGAGCGTAGCCTCCAATTCCATCGCCACTTCTATGGCGACGAGCCGCCGCGCGTCGAAATGTGCCCGCGCATTCTCGCGGGAGAGCGGAACGAGGCGACGATTCTGAAATGCTGCCTGTGGGAGTTCGACATTGAGCGCCAAGGCGATGTGATGGTGGTTCCCTGGGGCGCCGACCTCGCGATGGTCGAGCGGGCGCTGCGGGAGCTTTTTGTTGGCGCCGTCGCGGGAGGCGTCGCATGACCGAATCCGGATTCAAATCGCCCTGGGAGGGAGTGTGGTCCCTCGACGCGATCATCAAACGCCGGATTCGGCGCCCGCGGTCGATCGGCGTCACAATGGTCATAGACACTGGCGTCGGCCCAGTGGGCTTACGGGACCTTCTCGCCTTGGCGGGCGATCACGTCGACCATTGGAAGTTCGGTTTCGGCACCTCCGCTTTAGTGCCCCTTACGGCGCTTCAGCAGAAACTCGAAACGCTTCGTCAATACAATATCCTGACCTATCCAGGCGGCACCCTGCTGGAAGCGGCCGTCGTCCAAGAGCACTGTCGGGTCTTCATGATGCGCGCGGCGAAGCTGGGCTTTGGCGCTGTCGAGATTTCGGAAGGGACCATCGATCTTCCTGGGGAGCGTCGTCGACGGATGATCGATTGCGCCCGCAACGCGGGGCTCATCCCCGTCACCGAGGTCGGCCGCAAGGACCCTTTACGCCAACCCAACGCGGATGAACTCGCGGAGCAGGCCTTACTAGACTTAGCCTGGGGAGCCTCATGGGTGATTGTCGAAGGCAGGGAGAGCGGCCGCGGCATTGGGATCTTTGACGAAGCCGGGGAGGTTCGCGCCCCCTTCCTCACGAGGATCACCAGCCTCGTTGGAGACGCGGCGTCCCGCCTTATTTGGGAAGCGCCGCTACGCTCCCAGCAGGCCTATTTGGTTCGTCACTTTGGCGCCAACGTGAGCCTCGGAAATATTGCTCCGCAAGATTGCCTCTGTCTCGAAGCTCTGCGCTGCGGACTGCGATTTGAAACTTTCGAGGCGGTCGCCCGACATTCCGTCGCTACGGGCCAATGGGACCCGGCGCAAGTGGAAAACGGTCCTCCAATCCGGGTCGAGGAGGAGAATGAATGAGCGAGGTCCCCCCGCCCAAGGCCCCGGCTGCCGTTGTGCTGGAAATTGGGGAGCGGCTCGTCGAAGCGCCGTCGAGAGACCTCACGACGATCGCCTTCGCGCGCGAACTAAAGGCACAGTTGGGGCTTGCGCGGGCAATCGGTTGGGTCGATCTCGCTCATGCTCTATCCCTCGCCAAGGCCGGACTTATTCCGTGCGCGAGCGCGCGCTCCCTTATCGCGGCGCTGTTGGAACTCTCGACCGCGCCATCTTCGTTCGCTCCGAAAGCGGAATACGGCGATCTCTATACGAATCGCGAAGCGTGGCTCGCCCAACGCACCCCGGCCGCTGGCTGGCTAGGCTTGGCCCGGGCCCGGCGCGAAGCGCTGACGACGGCCTATCATCTCGTGCTTTGCAACGAATTGCTTGCCCTCGGCGAGGCCTTGACGGGCTTTGTCGAGAGCTTGTGCGACGCCTCCTTGCGCTACCGAGAAAGTCTGGCGCCCGACTATACCTATCTGCAAGCAGCGCAGCCGACGACGTTTGGACATTATCTGCAATCTTTCGCATGGCCAGCGCTACGCGACCTCGATCGCTTAGAAGGACTCTATCAGCGGGTCGACCGTTGTCCGGCGGGAATCGGCGGTGTGAACGGTTCGGCAATTGCACGCAACCGACGCGAATTATCCGAGCGTCTGGGGTTTCGTGAGCCGGTTCGGCACGCTCGCGACGCCATGTGGCAAGCCGATCTTGCGATCGAAGCAGCCGCCCTTGCGGTGACCGTAACTGTCAATCTCGATCGGCTCTCTGAAGATTTAATGATTTTCGCAACCAGCGAATTCGGGTTCGTTAAGCTTGCGGATCGCCATGCCCGCGCTAGCAAGATCATGCCACAAAAGCGTAACCCATTTGCTCTCGCCTTCGTCAGGGCGCTCGCCAATCGACTTCTGGGCATGCAGGCGCAATTAGCCGCCACGGCGCGCACGCCGTCGGCGCAGATGGACAATCGTCTCTTCGCTTATGAAGTTACTCCGGACGCCTTGCGCTCCGCGACTGATGCGGTTCGCCTCGTTAATGAGTGCGTCGCAGAGATGAAATTCGACGAAGCCCGCGCCTTAGACGCTCTGCGCGATCGCTCGGTCTGCGCGAGCGATCTAGCCGAACGGCTAATGGTCGCGACCGGGACCGACCATCGGTCCGCCCATCGGGTGGTGGGCTGCCTGCTCCGGGCGTTGGAGGAAAAGGGCCAGAGCCTTGCGCAAGCCACGCTTAGCGACATGCATGGCGCGCTGCGCGACGCGGGGTTGTCTGTGACGTGCGTCACCGAAGAATTGCGGCTATCGGCACTTGATCCGATAGTCTGCGTGGCCGCCCGAAGCGATGTCGGTGGCGCTTGCCCTGCGGAGGTTTTGGCCATGGCCGAAACAGCGGCGGATGCGGCTCGTGAAGCCCGTGGGGCCGTCGCAGCCAAGCGCGCGCATCGCGAAGCCGCCCTCCAGCGGTTGCGCGCGGAGGCGGAAGCTTTTGCGAGGGACGCATGACGGAGTGGTCGTTCGGCTCGGCGATCTATGGCGGCGCATGGGCAACGCCGCAGATGAGAGCGCTGTTCGCTGACGTTCCGCGAACGCGGCGCTGGCTCGAATTGCTCGCGGTGCTCGCGGAAACGCAAGCCGAATATAATGTTATCCCGGTGGACGCCGCGCGGGACATTAGGGTAACCATAGAGTCTGTCGAGGTGGACGCCGAGTTCTTGCGCGAATGTCGCGAAGGCTATGAAGCGACCTCCCATTCGACTGCTGGCTTGATAAAAGCGGTCGCTCGCCGTTGTGTGGGGCCCGGCGCCGAATGGTTTTATTTCGGAGCGACTGTTCAGGATATCGCCGACACATGGCTGATGCACACATTACGCGAGGCTCGGCGATTGTTGGTCGTGGACCTTGAGCGTGCGACTAGGGCTGTGGAAGATTTGTGTCGACGCCATCGCGACACGGTCATGGCTGGTCGAACACATGGCCAGCAAGGCTTGCCGATAACGTTCGGCTTCAAGGCGGCGGGTTGGCTTGTCGAGTTGCGCCGCCATCGCCACCGCTTCGACGAAGCCGCTCAGCGCATGGACGTGGGCCAGCTTTGCGGCGGCGTAGGCAGTCTTTCGGCAATGGGATTCGACGCTCTGGCGATACAGCGACGCTTTCTTGAGCGCCTGGGCTTACGCGAGCCGGACATGTCGTGGACAGCAAGCCGCGACATTCTCGCCGAATGGGGAAACCTTCTGGTTTTCGCCGCCAGCACGGCCGATCGGATCGGCCATGAGATTTACAATCTTCAACGCGACGAAATCGCCGAACTTCGCGAGGGATCCGCTCCTGAGAGCCTTGGCAGCATCACTATGCCGCACAAGCGCAATCCCGAGGTCGCCGAGCATTTGGGAACGCTCGCGCGCGTCACTCGGGCGAACGCCGCGCTGCTATCTGAAAGCCTCGTCCACGACCATGAGCGGGATGGCAGATCGTGGAAGGTCGAATGGCACGCCGTACCCGAGCTCACGATGGCGGCCGGCAAGACGATCGCGCTCCTCGCGACACTTCTCGAGGGGCTGGAAGTTTGCGCAGACCGTATGCGCGCCAATCTGGACGCTGCGCAGGGCTATCCCTTGTCGGAAAGCGTCATGCTCGCGCTTGCGCGTCGAATAGGCAAGCAAACAGCATATAAAATCGTTCACGATCTCGTCCTGTCGGCGCGGCCTCACGGTCAGTCATTCCGCGAAGCGGTTATGGGCGCGGCCGAGATTCGCGCGCATTTGAACGCGGATGAACTCGAACGACTGCTCGACCCGAGCGCCCAGATCGGACAGTGCCAGAAGCTCGTCGACCGCGTCCTTGCGGCAGTGCAACGAGACATTGAAACATGAATCAATGGTCCACGCGCCTTGACGCCCTGCCGCGGCTTTCGCTGGCCGCGGAGCCGACGCCGATCCATCGCGCGACGCGGCTTCGGGCTTCTCTTGGCGGTCCAGAATTATGGCTCAAGCGCGACGATCTTTTGCCCATTGCCTTTGGCGGCAACAAAGTGCGTTCGCTGGGCCTCGTCGTCGCCGACGCCCTGCGCCAAGGCGCCGACGTCATCATCACCGGCGCCGGGCCGTTGTCCAATCATGTGCGCGCTAGCGCCGCAATTGCGGCCATAATGGGATTACGCTGCGAAGTCGTCTATTGGGGCGAGCCGCCGCAACGCGCCGAGGGCAACCATCTTTTGACGCGAATGCTCGGCGCGGACATAGGTTTCACCGGCGACGCCGATCGCTGCTCGGTCGATCGCGGCGTCGACGCCCTGGCCGCCGAGCATCGTCGACGCGGCGAGAAGTTTTATTGCATTCCACGTGGCGGCGCTTGCCCGTTGGCCGTTCTCGCTCATGTCTTGGCCGTTCGCGAAACCCTCGATCAACTTGCTCGCCTCGACGCGAGGCCCGACATCATTTTTATGGCCGTCGGCGGCGGCGCGACGCTCGCGGGGTGGCTTCTTGGAACGGCGCTTTTTGGCGCTTCATGGCGCCTCGAATCCGTTACGGTCAGCCGGCCATCCGACGAAGCCCTGTCGCGGGCGAAGCGCCTTGCGATGGAAGCCGCCGATCTCATTGGCTGCGCCGCAGACCTCCAAGACGTCGAAGTAGCCGTCCATGACGGTTTTATCGGGGACGGATACGGCGCGCCGTCGAAAGAGGGGCAGGAGGCGATCGCCTTGGCGGCGCGCGCGGAAGGCGTGTTTTTCGATCCCGTTTACACTGGCAAGGCCATGGCCGGCTACAGGGCGCTTATTGCGCAGGGACGCTTTGAACGCGTCCGAACCGCGCTGTTCCTTCACACCGGAGGGGTGCCGGGCTTGTTCACCGCGAGCGTGGAGAAAATGCTGTGACGGCATGGCAAGACGCGTTGTTCACCCCGCGCCGGGTTGCGGTCGTTGGGGCCTCCGCCACGCCGGGAAAGGCCGGCTATTTGTTTCTGAACAATCTCGCCAAACCCGAGGCAGGTTTCGCCGGCAAAATCATCGCGATTCATCCTTCCGCGACGGAGGTCTTGGGTTGCCCATCCTATCCGAGCCTTGTCTTGGCGCCCGGGCCGGTCGATCTCGCGATCGTCGTGACGCCGCCGGCTGCGGTTCCCCGCGTGATCGAAGATTGCGGCAGGGCGCGCGTCGCCGTTGCCGTCGTCATCACCGGCGGCTTCGCTGAAACGGGACCGCAGGGCGCCCAATTGCAACGGGATGTGGTTCAAGCCGCAGCCGCAGGTGGGGTGCGGATTGTTGGCCCAAACTGCTTCGGCGTCATCAACACCGCTTCTGGATTGAACGCTTCGCTATCGATCGGTTTGCCTGCGAAGGGGGGCGTTTCCCTCATTACGCAAAGCGGCGCCTATGGCATGGCCGCCTATTCCCGCTCGATCGACGAAGGCGCCGGCTTCGCCAAGATCATCGCGCTTGGAAACAAGGCGGACTTAGATGAAGCCGACTTGCTCGAATTCCTGGCCAAAGACCCGGAGACGAAAGTCGTGGCCATGTTGCTCGAGTCGATTTCCGATGGCGGCAAGCTTTTCGAGACGGCGGCTGCGACACAAAAGCCCATCGTCGTCTTGAAGACAGGGCGCAGCCCCAACGCCCAGCGGGCGGCCGCCAGCCACACGGCGGCGCTTTCCAGCGACGCAACCGTCGCCCTCGCCGCGCTGCGTCAGGCGGGAGTGCATTTGGTCGAAGATGGCCTCATGCTTCTCGACGTCGCCGCCGCCCTTGCAAGACAGCCGCCGCTTCGCGGTCGAAGAATTGGCGTGATCACAAACTCCGGCGGCACTGGCGTCGAACTGACGGATCTCCTCGAATCAAAAGGCCTCTCTGTTCCAGTATTGTCGCCGACGGCCCAGGCGACCATTGCGAGGGCTCTGCCGCCTCACGGTTCGGCGGTCAATCCCATTGACGTGACGACGGAATGGTCGCGCTTCGCCGCGATGTACGAGGCGTCGGTAGACGCTTTGATGCATTCGGATGAAATTGATGCTGTTGTGCCTGTGTTGCTCCAGCGATCGGCGCTGATGCCCGAGGTCGCGGACGCTATAATTGCAGCGACAGAACGCGCGCGTGGCGGCGGCGTGACAAAACCAGTCCATGTCTGTTGGGTCGCGCCGCGGACGGCGGACGCGAACCGCGAAACGCTGCTTGTAGCCGGAATACCGTGCCACGCCTGGCCGGCTGCGACGGCCGCGAACCTTGCGGCCACATCTGCGCACACGCCTCGCCTGCGGCCGACGCTCACTGCGGCGGACCTAATTCCCGTTCCCGTTTCGATCGACGCTGGCGGTTGGCTCACTTCAGCGGAAGCCTTCTCTCTCTTGCAGCAAGGAGGATTCCCTGTGGCGCGCTGGGCGACAGCCGCAGACGCCGGTCAAGCGGTGGACGCGGCGGACGAAATTCAATACCCAGTGGTTCTCAAAGCTGAGCGCTCGGGACTCGTTCATAAGAGCGACTCAGGCGCCGTGCGGGTGAACCTTGCTGACCGCGCCGCCGTGGCTCAAGCGTTCGAGGACTTTTGTTGCAAATTTGGGCCTGGTTCAGCGCTGATTCAGCAGCAAGCGAGACCGGGTGTCGAACTTGTCGTCGGGGCTCGTCGCGACAAAACATTTGGGCCGGTCGTTATGGTCGGCCTTGGCGGAGTGTGGATCGAAGCTTTGAACGATGTGGCGCTGCGCCTAGCGCCAATTGACGACGACGAAGCAAGCAGCATGCTCGATGAGTTGAAGGGTCGCAAGGTGCTTACTGGGTTCCGTGGTCGCCCCGCCATCAATTTGCCGCGCCTCGCGCAATTGATCGCCAGCTTGTCTCGCTGGTTCTGCGCCGCGCCTTGGCTTGACGAATTGGACCTCAATCCGATCATCGCGGAGGGTGATACTTTGATCATCGTCGATGCGCGCATGCGCGCCGTTCCTCATTCGATTCATGCTTGACACAGGACAGCGTAAACGCATTCGAAAACGCCCCGTCCGGCAACCCGGAGACCGGCAAAAAATGAGCGAGCGCGAATGAGGCCGTTCTCTAATCGGCATGTTGATGTCAAGCACTTCGGAAACTGATGCCTTGGCCGGGGCCACGGTTCTCTTCGAGGTCGGCTCTTGGTCGCCTCATCATGGGTGTCAGGGATGAAACGCTGCAACGTGTGAAACGCCCTTTTTCCGAAAAAAGGATCATGGGCAACAGCCTGCTCGCAGTCGTTTCAACCCGCCGTCCCAGCCAGGGCAGCGTCTCCGCGGATGCGGAGCTTGTGGGGTGGATCGGGATCAGGCCTGGGCGGCCTCTTTGGTCCACCAGAACTCAGTGCCGTCGGTCCATATGCATTGGAGGATGACGGCAATCTTGCGCGCTATTGCGACACGAGCCTTCTTGGAGCCTATGCGCCGCGCCAATCGTGTTCCCCATGCCTTGAGCGGCGACCAGCGCTGCACCTTGGTAAGAAGAACGCTGGCAGCTTCATAGAGGCAGGTTCGGGTAAAGCGGTCTCCGCATTTCGAGATCTTGCCTTGTCGATCCGTTTCCCCGGATTGATACCGCCGCGGCGTCAATCCCAGATAGGGGCCAACGTCCCTGGCTCGCTTGAATCTGTCTGGTTCATCGATCGTGGATCGAAACGCCAGTGCGGTCACCGGACCGACGCCGGGCACAGTCATGAAGCGCCGCAACGTGGGATCGGCGCGAACAAGGCTACGGATTTCCTTGTCCAGAACCGCGACCTTGGCGACGGCAACCTCTCGCACCTCTATTAATTTGTCGATGAGGGCTGACAACACCGGGTGATCCTGAGCAAGCATCCGGGCACGTTGGGCGAACGCATTTTTGTTACCACGCCCCACCACCAAGCCAAACGTCTTCAGAATGCCACGGATTTGCCCATCGATCTCTACCCGCATATCCACGAGGCGACGGCGAACACCTAACAGCGCCATCCTCTCATGTGCAGCGAGACTCTTGACCTGAACTTCCTTATACCAGCCCATCTGCACCATCTCCGCTAACCCGCGCGCATCGTTGCGGTCAGATTTGGTTGGACGGACTCCCTCCGTGCCAATG
>Ga0181521_10004239_pt1 | contig 16465 bp, 15 predicted proteins | sample PEATcosm2014_Bin_32_FD_119764 | JGI IMG/M metagenome (GOLD analysis project Ga0181521, IMG submission 119764) | Peatland microbial communities from MTU Mesocosm Facility, Houghton, MI, USA - PEATcosm2014_Bin02_60_metaG | ecosystem: Environmental > Terrestrial > Soil > Wetlands > Peat | place... | reverse complement strand
CTCTTGAGACCGGATCTTCTCCGCAAATTGCTGATAGAGCTGGCGGTAAAGCGGGACTTCGGATTCGTGAATCAGAGATGGCGCAAAATTCATCCATCCATACCATACCATATTGGACTGGATCTAGTAGCGCCGGCGATCTTGTCGCCGGTGTTCTTCCCAGCCCAAACAACCCCACCGGCGGCAAAGGGGGTGCCCCATGGGCCCGGCGCCACGCCAAGCAAGTGCTACAATCCGATTCAAGGCCATGAGAGGGTTTGCGCTGGTAGCGCTGGCATGCGGGGTGGCCCTCGTGGCATGGCCGGCCCAAAGGAAAAAAAAGGACGAAGTCACCCAGACGCTCCAGCTTCCTAAGGAGCTTCCGAGCGCGGTTGTAGGCGACACCCGGCGTCTTACCTTCCACGTCACCCCGCTGTCCTCCAAGGGTCTGCTTTCGCAGCAGGTGCGCGATGCCCTGAAGGCGCTCGCCCGGGAGGCGGGCGGCGACACGGTTCTCAAGATTCGCGCCTTTGTGGCCGGCTCGGGCGACGTGCGCCGTGTGCGCGACCTGGTGAGCGAGTTTTTTGCGGACCGCCGCCAGCCGCTTCCAGCCCTGAGCCTTATCCAATCCGGGGGCCTGCCGCTCGAAGGCGCGCAGGTGGTTTTGGAGGCCATTGCCGAAAGAAAGAAGGAGGTCAATCCCCACGGGCTGGCTTTCTTCTCCGCGCAAACGGCCACTTCGGAGAACCCGCTCGACGCGGTGGCGCCGCTGGCCGCCAGGTCCCTGACGGCCCTGCGGCAGGCCGTCCAGGCCGCGGGTTCGGAACCCTCCGACGTGCTCCGCGTCTCCTGTTTCCTCAGCTCGCTGGACAGTCTGGCGGCCACCCGCAAACTGGTGGAAGCCGAGTATCCGCGGGCCGCACTTAACTACGTGCAGACGCAACGCGCGCCGGACCGCGCGCTGGCGGCGTGCGAGGCCGTGGCGCGGCTCCGCCGCGACGCCGGTGCGCGGCTGCTTCTGATGAATCCCGAAGGCCTGCCGCGCGAGGCCGGCGAATCGCAGATCGCACTGGTGGGCTCGCCCCACGTCGTGCTGACCGGCTCCCAGGTCTCGTTCGGGTACCGGGAAGAGGATGCGCGGCTGGCTTTCGAACGTCTGCGGAAGTCGCTCGATCAGGCCGGCGTCTCGGCCGGCGACGTGGCATTCGCGCATTACTATCCGCTGTCGGCGGGAATCGCGGAGCAGGTGCGCAAGATTCGCTCGCAGTTCTTCGACGACGCGCATCCTCCGGCCGGGAGCCTGGTGCTGTTCGAGGGATTGCCATCCATGGAGGCCGGCTTCGCCGTGGACCTGGTGGCCGTGAAGGACTAGGCCGCCCGCGGTAGAATAGATCTAGCGCCGTGATGCCGATGTCTCTTGCCCGCCTTTTCGCCGCTTTGCCGCTGTGGGGATTTTTTGTCCCGGTTCTCTCGGCGCAGGGCCCAGTGGGCGCCCAGGCAGAGCCGCCGGCCGCCAGAATCCAGGTGTCGGTGAACGAGGTCATCGTGCCCATCACGGTGACGGACGATAGAGGCCGCTTCGTCTCCAACCTGGACGCCAAGGATTTCCGCATTCTCGACGAAGGCCGGCCGCAGCGCATCAAATTCTTCAGTCACGACCAGAAACAGCCCATCGTGGTGGGGTTTCTGATCGACATGAGCAACAACACCCGGATACACTGGAAAACCTATCAGGACGCCATCCTGGAGCTGGTCTGGAACCTGCTGCCGGGAGACAAGAGGTACACCGGGTACCTCATCACCTATGGCAACGACGCCGAGATGGTGGTGAACACGACGTGGGATTCGGACAAGATCACCGACCAGATCAAGAAGCTGAAGCCGGGCGGCGGCTCCTCCCTGTTCGACGCCATTTACATGGCATGCACCAAGCACGAGGTGGTGCAAGGCGAACCGTACGAGCCGCGCCGGGTGATCGTCGTGGTGGGCGACGGCAACGACAACGCCAGCAAGAGGAGTATCGATGAGGTTCTGGAGGTGGCCCAGCGCAACCTGGTCACCATCTATGCCATGAGCACCCAGGCATTCGGGTTCGCCAACGACAACCAGGACGTGCTGGAGCGCATCACCTCGGAGACCGGCGGCCATGTCGAGTACCCGCTGAATTCACTCTACAAAGATGTTTCCGGCTATCTCTCGAACCCCTCCGACGACGGCAACTACGCGCTCACGGTGGGCACCGGCGGGTATGCCGCGGAGATCTCCGGGGCCATCATCAAGGCCGTGGGAGGGATCGGCGGCGAAGTCACCACGCAGTACGTCGTGCGCTACACACCGGATGTGGACCCGGAGGCGAGGGCCAAGGTGTTCCGCCACATCAGGGTGGAAATACCGACTCTGCCCAACGCCAAGATCTACGCGCGCAATGGGTACTATCCCAACGCCATTCCGGGGGCGCAGGGCGGCGGGCAGTAGGGGACGCGCCGCCGCGCTCATGGCCCTCGTTGAAAGGCAAACCACGTCCTGCCGCCTTGGATCCCGGTGGGAAAACCAGATCTTCTCCGCCGGCCCGATCTGCTACGCCACTTTGCGCGACCTTGGCCCCTGGTAATTATCCCTTCAGAGCATCTTTTCAGTGAATCCCGCCCGGAAATGCTCGCAAAAACTCCGCGATTTCGTCAAAGCATCGATGCTGAAGTGGGATGAGATCCTTCGTTGGATTCATGGCCCACTGTAGGCCCAAATAGGGATCTTCTGCCCAGGCCGCCGACAGGATAGATCGCAGGCGCATCTTAGCTATTGATCCGGCGTTCGCCCACCCGTTGACTCCCGCACAGTCTAGATAAGAATCGGCGCACTGATTGATGGCGGGGAACCGCGCGGTGACAGATTGCAGAAGCAGAGTCTCTAAACACCCCTTCTGGCTGGCCCCGTTTACGAAAGGAATCATCAGCACAGTAACAGCGAAGTCACATGCCGCCCACTTCACGGTTTCGAGCGGGTTGTCCGGCGCAGGCACTTTAGCTTTCTTTAGCTGGTCGCGAATCAGTTTAAAGGACGCATCGGGGGTATCGTCATTGTCGCTTGCCACGACTACTCCCTTCAGTCGTTCTGCACCAGACTGAGCGGGCAGGCCCTTAAAGTATCTCAGGAACCCAGCGTTTCCCCCGCCGGTTCTTTCTGCCTGGAATCCTTGGATGCCGCGCACCTCACAAAGATGACGAAAGAACGCCACGTCGCCATCTCCCTCGCACACGATCAAGAATTCGCTAGAAATCGAAGTTGCACCCATCTGAACGACTACCGCACCTCAAACCCCTGCTCAAGCGCTGCCTTATAGGACGATCCACGTATGTATTTCACCTCGGAGCGATTGCCGTCGCGAAACACCCTGAGCAACGAAAACGTTTCTTCCCTATCTGCTTCTTCAACTACGGGAATGAGCGACTGTAGAAGTTCATAGCTGTGCGTCGAGGCAATGAGTTGAACATTCTCCTGCTCGCAGAATTTCACGATGCTGCGAAGCATCGGAGTCTGAAATTTGTAGTAGAATCCGTTTTCGATTTCATCTACCAGCACAACCCCACCCCGATTTGAAAAGATACTCAGAATCAACGCAAGGTACTTGTTCATACCGCCGGAGAGAACGGCTACGGGGATCTTGTCATTAATGCCATCCAATGCAGCGTACAACATTATGTCCCCGCCTATTGCTTCGGTGGTGATCTCGCGGACCGCCGGGAACAATTCACGAACCGCTTCTGTTACCTGTTGATGCCTATTAGATTTGCTCAATTCTGAAAATCTCTGGGCGCTAAATGCGGAGTTGACCGTCAGCGGTGATATTAGGTGTATCGGATAGACTTCCTGGGCGCCGCTGATCTTCAATTGGTTTTCTTCAATGTAGACCTTCGTGTCGACAATCTTCTCCTTGGCCTTCCACTTGAAATGAAGTGGCTGTATGGAGAATGTGCTGGTCTCCGCCATGGCTGCCCCGCCCTTTAGTTGTAGAGTATAGGGCTCATCTTCCCCGTAATAGATTCGGAGACTGCGGTCGCCGATATTGGAATCGGTCAATCGTATGACTGCACCAGATTTCTGATCGAACTCAAAAAAGAGGTCTCGGAACAGAGATTCAAATGAGTCCCGCGAACCTTGGAGCCTGTAGTCTCCGAACCCCCGCCAATTTCGAATGCGGAAGTAGATTTCCGGGCTACCGCCCCCCGCCAAGAAGATGGCCTCTAGTAGAGCGGTTTTCCCACTGCCGCCCTCGCCGACAATGAGGTTGAACCGTTTCAGGTTACCTTGTTCCAACTGCTTGAAGCAGCGGAAGTTTTGAATTCTGATTGACGCAAGCATCGGCTTTCCGTTCTCGTTCTTTCTCGGTTCCCGAGCGCCTACAATTGTACCGCGCCGCATGCCCGAGCGCTCAGGTCCTCTCTGCAGCAAGGTGTGGCGACGAATCTCCGTACGGCTCAGGCCGGGGCGCACATCATCGCAAGTCCAACCCAGTGCGGGATTCTCAGGCAGCATCTGGCAACACGCCCCCAGATCACCGATGTAGCGGACGGCCTGGTTCTCGCCCTAGGTGTGAGGGGCCGAAGGTCGACAAGTCAACCTCGCCACGGCGCAAGAAACGAAGAAGGGCCACGGCTAACGCCGCGTCGTGCGAAGCTTAAGGGTCTTCCGGACACAGTCAAATACGTCGCGTTTGGCAATGCCGCTAGCGTCGCCTTCAGCGATAGCTGTGCGCAGGGCAGAAAGCTTCGCCTCGTGCTGCCGCTTCTCGCGCTCCAGCGTCCGGAGCGCGGTGCGCACAACCTCGCTGGCATTTTCGTAACGTCCGCTCTCAACCTTCTCCGGCACGAAGCGGTCCAGCTCTTCGGTCAGATTGACATTTCGCGTGGGCATGGCTGTTCCTTCCCGCCTTGGCGCGACTTGCTCGGGCGCGGCCGGCCCAATCTGCTACGCCACTTTGCGGGACCTTGGCCCTTTGCCTTTCGCCGCCGGAACGAAGCGGATCTCAATCCGTTTACCCAATGCCTCCGCGATACGCCGCAACATCGCCAGCGAGTGCCCTTCGTAGTCGGCGTCTTCCAGCCGGCAGATTACGGAAGCCGTTGTACTCACCTTTTTCGCCAATTGGCGCTGGGTGAGTCCGGCATCCGTGCGCATATCGTAGATCAGTTGCGCGACCTCGATATCCGCGCCGCACTTTTCGTATTCCGAAATGCGCTCCGGATCGTCGCCCACGTAACGATCCCAAAAATACTGGAGCGTGTCGGACTCGAATCGGCGTACAGAAGACATATCAAACCTCCTTGGGAACCAACCTGAAGGAATACCGTTGCGGATCGGCTAGCACGAGCCGCTTGCGTTCCATGGCGCGGCGAATTTCCACGTTTGGAACCTTCTGCCGTTTCATGATCCCGTGCGAAAGCACCACCACGTCCCGATCCCGGTAGAAATACAGGATGCGGTACTGCACGCCCTGGTGGGACGGCCGCAGTTCATAGATTTCATCGCGTAAAATGTCCGCGATCGGCCGGCGAAGCTCATGCCCGGATTGGGCGAGCAGCCGCATGTAGTGGAGACATTTCGCCCGCGCCTTGGTTGGCAGAAAGTCGAGCCAGTCCTCCATCGGAATACGTCCATTCGCCTCGCGAAAGACCAGGATTTCCGTTGCCGGCATTGTACCTTCCAATTGTTCGCAAACGTGCGAACGACTGTCAACTGCCATCAATCGCGGCTAAGCCTTCCGGACCTACATCCCCACCCCGATCGTCTGCTGCACCCTGATGTCGGCCGAGGAGGCGCCCACCATCAGGTTGACTTTCTCGTCCTCCACCACCCACTGTTTCTTATCGGCGTCCCAGTAGGCAAGGTCCTTCGCCTTGAGCTGGAACAGCACGATCTTCGTCTCGCCCGCCTTCAGGGCGACGCGCTGGAAACCCTTGAGCTCCTGGATGGGCCGCTCGACCTTGGATCCCATGTGCGTCACGTACAACTGGACCACCTCCTGGCCGTCCCGTTTGCCGGTATTGCGAACGCCGACGGTGACGCTCATCTGGCCGTCTTTGGTCAGACGCGAAGAGCTGGCGCGGAGGTTCGAGTAAGCGAACGTCGTGTAGCTCAGTCCGTAGCCGAACGGATATAGCGGCTGGCCCTTGAAATACATGTACGTGCGGCCATTACGGAGGTTGTAGTCCATCATGGGCGGCAGATCGTCCATGGACTTCACCCAGGTCTGGACCAGACGCCCGGCGGGGTTGTAATCGCCGAACAAAACGTCGGCCAGGGCGGCGCCCTCCTCCTGGCTGTTATGGGCCATGTGAACGATGGCGGGCACATTCTCCTGCGCCCAGTTGATGGCGAACGGGAAGCTGGCCTTGAGCACCACGATGGTTCGTGGATTGGCCTTGAAGACGTCCTCGATCAACTGTTCTTGCACGGGCTGCAGGTCGATGGCCCTGCGGTCGATGCTTTCCTTGCCGTCGCTGAGGGCTTCGCACTTGGCCCAGCCGGCATCGCAGGTGGGGTGGTTGCCGATGACGACGATCGCCACATCGGAGGCCTTGGCCGCGTCCACCGCCGCGTTGTTGTCGTTGTTGAGGGCGAAGTTCACTTTGACGCCGGGGCCTACCTTGCTCTTGATTCCATCGAGCGGAGTGACCTTATAGGGGAACGCGCCGCTATACCAGTCCCAGGCAACGTCATTGGACCGCTGGCCGACCACCGCGATGGACTTCAGCTTGGACTTATCCAAAGGCAGCAGGTTGTTCCGATTTTTCAGAAGAACGATGGCCTCTTCGGTCACCTGGTGCGCCAGCAGCTTGTTTTCGTCCCGCGTCCAGGGTTCCGGACCGTCCTTGATCTTGGTGTAGGGGACCATCTCGGGAGGGTCGAGCATTCCGAGCTTAATCATTACCCGGAAGCTGCCTCTGATGACCTCCTCGATCTCGGCCATGGTGATCAGCTTCTTCTCCAGGGCCAGAGTGATATTGGCCTTGTATATGCCGTCGAGAAACTGGTTGATGCCCACTTTAACTGCGCCCGCCGCGGCCGTGGGCAGGTCCGGAAAGTACTTGTGAGCCCTCACCATGGCGTCGAGAGAGCCGGCGTCCGTGGTGATGATGTGGTTCACCCCCCACTCCTTGATGGTGATTTCCTTCAAGATCGGCTGGGCGGTCATGGGGATGCCGTTCATGCCGTTGTAAGCGGCCATATAAGAGCGTGCTCCGGCTTCGAAGCCCATGCGGAAGGGCACGGAGTAATATTCGCGCAAGAGCCGCTCGTCAAAATTGGAGGACGATCCCATCCGGCCGTTTTCATTGCTGTTGGCCAGGAAGTGCTTCAAAAGGGCGGCGGTCTGCCAGTACTTGGGATCGTTGCCCTGGAGTCCTCGGACAAAGGCGGCAGTGAGAGTGCCGTTGAGGTATGCATCTTCGCCGTAGCACTCTTCATTTCTGCCCCAGCGGATGTCGCGGCCGAGGTCCGCGTTGGGCGCGCGGATGATCAGCGATTGCGAACCGCCGCGGCTGTATTTCGCGGTCTGGTTGAGCCAGCGCGCTTCGTAGCCTTCCACCGCGGCGGCCTTCTGGAGAAGATCCGGGTCCCAGGTTTCCCCCAGCCCGATGGACTGAATGAAAGTCGTTGTCGGGATGGCGTTGGGGCTATCGGCTCTGCCTCGCGCCAGTCCATGCAGGCCTTCCCCCTGGTTGTAACCTTTGATCCCCAGGCGGTTCAGAGAGGGACCGGGACCGTTACGCCCGCCCAGGTAGTAATTGGCGCCCAGGACATCGACCTTCTCCTCCGGGGTTAACAGGGAGATGATGTTGGTGACCCTTTCCTCCATCGAGAGGTTGGGATTCTGAAATGGATACTGGTACTGGTTTTGGGCGGGAGCCTGAGCGATGGCAGAGGCCGTCGCGAGGCACAAAGCGCTCAACCATACGGTGACGTTTCTCATGGCGATTCCTCCAGTCGGCGAAACATATCAGTAGCGCATCAGCTTCACTCGGAAAATGGCTCCTTGGGCCGGGAGCGGGACGCTGGGCGGCGTGTACGATCCCTGGTAAGTCCGGCCGCGGTTGGTCGTTTTCCAGACCCCGTTCGCGTAGACTCCTTCCTCGACCTGAAAGAATTGGGCCGCGGTGAAGCCCGATCCCACCGTGGGGCGGATATCGACCCCGGCGTTGAAGCCCATGATCAGAAACTCGTCCGGCCCCAACTCGCCCACCAGCACGCGGGCGGCGGCCGCGGGGGATGGCGGAGGCCCGCCGGGCGTAGGGGATGGCGGTGGCGCGCCGGGCGCGGCAAGGAAACGAACCAGCATGTGGTAGCGGTCGAAGATCAGGTTCTTTCCGCGGATGATATCGTCGGCGATGGCGGCCTTCAGCTTTCCCGCTGCCTGCAAGTCGACGATGGCGGGCATGGCGGCATTGACCAAGCGGTAGTCCGCGCCCAGATCGACATAGCCGGCCGCCAACTCCGCGCTGGCGCCGGAATCCACCCCATAAGCGCCGAAGCCGATGGCCGGGTACTCAGCCAGCGCGTAGAAGAACGCACGCGCGCCCGACATGGTCCGGCCCGCCTCGGGGCTCCAGTAGGGGTTGTCGGGACGAACGTAGCGCGCGTTGATCATGCGGAAGTTGACGAAGGGCTGCACGGAGGTGTCCGCGGAAAGAATGTCGATGTCGGGCGCCACAGCCTTCCACAGGTCGAGCATGTGGGATACCGGCCCGCCGCTGGGGTAGCTCTCGCCGGCGCGATCGAAGGTGTCAAACGCGTCGGCGGTGTCCTCGCCGCCTTCCCAGGCATTGACGTAAGCGGCCAGCGGATAGACTTGCTTGCCGGCCTTGGCGATTTCGTTTATGTAGGAGGAGAGGTAATAGGCGGTAAAGGTTTCCTCCGCCAGCCGGCTGCCAAAAACCTCCGTCCAGGTCCCCGGCTTCTTCTTCAGAGCCGTCACCAGCGAGGCGGGCACCGGGCCGTTGAACAGCTTGTTGGACTCCGCGGAGTAGTCGCGGATGCTGCCCAGCAGGCCGGATTCGTTCTCCACCTGCATCATGATGACGGTGCGGTCGGCCTCGTCGACCTGGCGCAGGTGGGTCATCATGGCCACGTAAGCCTTCTTGTCCGCTTCGAGCGTGGCCCTGGAGTGCGGCGAGAGCACGCGAATCGGTTTGCCACCCGAATCCAGGACGCGCGGGAAGCGCTTGACATCGGATTTGACCCAGTTGGGCGCCCAATCCATGGCCCCGTTTTTCCAGGTGCCAAACCAGAGCATGACGACGCGGAAGCCCTCGGCGCGCGCGCGGCGAAGGATCTGGTCGAAGTCGCGGAAATCGAACTGGCCCTCCTCACGCTCGATTTCGTTCCAGTAGACCGGGTACTCGACGGTGTTCGCGTTCATGGCCTTGAGCTTGGGCCAGGCGCGCTCCATGCGGTCCGGGAAGGCGCTGTCGTTGTTCACCTGGCCGCCCAGGATGATGAACGGTTTCCCGTCCACCATGAAGGTGAACCTGTCGCCCTTCTTCACCAGTTGCGGAATGGGCTTGGCTTGCCCGAAGGCAAGGGAAACGGCGGCTGCCAGGACCAAAGCCAGACGGATGATCCTGGGCAGCGGAAAACCAGTTGTTCGTGTCATGTGGATTCAAGCGTTGCGGCGTAGCCGGAATACTCGATGTTGACGCGTGGCAAGCCCAACGTCAAGAGCCGGGCCCAAAACGCAAACATCCACTAGGGCTGGCCGCTCTCTGTTTCGCCACAACGCGCTCCGGCAAGAGGACCGCCAAGGAGAGATCCCTGGACTGCTGGGCGAGCGGGACTGGGGCATGCACCCGGCGGGACGCCGGGAAAATTCAGGCTGAAGAGTTGAATCGGACCGGCCGCCGGAACGCTCCCCTTGGCGCCATACCACCTGCCGGAATTAGTCGAAAGCGCGAAGGCCTCGACAACCCGTGGAACCAGGTCCTCCCGGAAGCGCAGAATCATGAGGTGTCCCGAGTCGGAAGCGCCATCTTGAGGGTTTCCGCCACATTGCGTGGTCCAATCGAGTTGCTGCCAATTCGCGAAGAGCTCCAACACTTTTTGCCCCCGCGCCGAAGAGGATTGTGGGAAATTGCGCTGCCAGTACCACCCGCCATCGCTGGCTGGGTCGATCCAATGCCCCGAAAAGACGGCGGTGAGATTGGTAAACGATTTAAGCCCGTCCTGCCAGGTGGCATCGCTCCCGTTCCACATCTCATCGGCGCTGTTGGAGGCGGGCGCGGCCCCCAACTCGTAGGCGTCGGGGCCCCAGCAGCTATTGGGGCCGCCGGTTCCGCGACACACCCGGTTACTCGGGGCGTTCGGATCGGAGGAGAAGCTCGCCTGATCGGAAAGGTAGGAATGCGTGGTGATCCAGCATTCGTGGTCGGGATGAGCGTCGTGAACGCTCTTGGCCCAGTTCAGAACCTCCGACCGGGGAAAGAACTCCAGCCCAATTATGAGGATTCGCCGGTTCCCGATGTTCATCGTGGTGTACGTGTTGGCGCCAGTGGAATTGTAAGATCCACCCCAATACGCCATGTCGTCCGAGCCGGCCAGGGACATGCCGGAGCCGAGCACCGAAGCCAGCCCCTTGGCGCTGAACGGATTGTTCCCCGTCCATACCCCATCCAGGTGCGCATCGCCGCGAGCAAAGCCGAAACCGCCCCCGTTTTCCCAGTCGTGATTGCCAGGCGCCATCTGCTTGTGGATGCCGGCCGCGTCCAGACGGCTCCAGGCCTTGGCCGCGATCAAGCTTTCTCCACCATATACGGGATCGGCGCAGTTCACGCAGTCGCCCACGCCAATGGCTGCCTTAATGCCGAGCGGCACTCCGTTCACAAGCAAGTTGCGATTCTCGACAATCCAGCTCATCAGATTGTCGTAGCCGGCCGGTTGATTGGAACAAACCGAAGTGGCGGCCATGTACTGCGGATCGGGCACCACCACAACGCTCCACGGAGCCGCCGTCCGGGCCAGAACTCTTTTCCGGGTCGCGAGAGCTATCGCACCCGCACCGGTGGCTGCCCGCATGAAGCCACGGCGCGTGAATTGAGCGCCTCGCTTCTGTCCAGGAGGAAGATGAAGCCCACGGCTGGCTGCTACGACTTCATGGGTAAACCATGTCCTCATGCGTTGGCTATGGTACTACGGCACAAGTCCCTGCGCAAGTAGGAGTAGTTCCGATGTCCCTTCTCACTACGCTGGTTCCTTCTCGATAATGCCTTCGTCGTAGGTGGGCTTCACGCGCCAGCCGGGCGGCACCACGAGAAAATCGTTTTCATCCCAGTCGCCGGCCACCAGCCGCTCCAACAGGCGCAAATCGCCGCGGATGGTTTCGAACTGCCATCCACGGCGAGCGGCTTCTTCGCGCGCCTGCCGCTCAAAACTGCCGTCCGGCTCCAGCCCGGTGGCGATATATGCCAGTTGCCGGTAGTTTCGCTGGTATCCATTGAACTCGTCGAATAGGTAGCGGCCGTTGTCTTCGCCGTAGCGCGCGATGAGCAGCGCCGCCTGGTCCAGGTCCTGGCCGCGCTCCAACCAGCCAGTCGAACGAAAGAAGACGCCCGGGTGGTTCTCGAAATAACTCCGGTACCGGTCGCGCCCGCCCATCAGCAGTGCGATGCAATCGTGAGCGCGGGGAATCACCACGGGCAGAGTGCGGCTCACCAGTCCGGCAACGCCATTGCCGCACAGGGCGTAGCCCAGGAGCACCGCTTCGTACCGGGTGGCGTCCACGCGGTCGGCGGCCTCCTGAAGCCGGGCGCGCATGGAGGAACTGCCCTGGTCGTGGAGACCCTTGGGCAGGAATTCGACGTCCACCTGGTGCGGCGAGCGGGCCGCCGCGGCGCACATCTCGCGGTACAGCACCTCGCAGGAAATCAGCTTCAGGCGCACAGCTTGCGAGCCAGGGCCACGGCAACCGCGGCATTCTCGCCGTAGCCGTCGGCCCCGATTTCATCGGCGTAGCGCTGCGTTACAGGAGCGCCTCCCACCATGATCTTCGCCTGCCCCCGCAAGCCGGCCGCGGAGAGCGCTTCAATCGTGGTCTTCATCGCGGGCATGGTCACGGTGAGCAGCGCCGACAGGCACACCAGGTTGGCGCGGTTGGCGCGAACGGCGTTCACGAACTTCTCCGGCGCCACGTCGGCGCCCAGGTCGGTGATCTCGAACCCGCCGCCCTCCAGCATGGAAGCGACGATGTTCTTCCCGATATCGTGGAGGTCGCCCTTCACCGTGCCGATCACCACCCGGCCGGCAGGCTCGGCGCCACTCGAGGCCAGCAGCGGCCGGATCAGTGCCAGCGCGGCCTTCATGGCGCGGGCCGCGAGGAGAAGTTCCGGCACGAAGTAGTCCTCGCATTCGAAGCGGCGGCCCACTTCATCCATGGCGGGCACCATGTGGCTTTGCACCAGATCGAGCGCCGTGACGCCGGCCTCCAGCGCCTGGCGCGCCGCCTCGGCCGCCGCGGGAGCGTTGCCGTTCACAATCGCATCGTACAGCTCGGACATGCTGCCTCTTGTGGCGCCGGCGCTACCCTTCGTACTTGCCGGCCACAATGATGGCGAGCGGTAGATCGCCGATCTTCACGTTGAGCACCCAATCGTGGTCGCCTTCCTTGGTGACCTCCGGGAACGTCGAGCCTGCGGGCGTCTCAATGGAGAGCACCGCGGGGTGCGGTGTACCCGACGCTTTGGCGCTCATCTGAACCAGAGCGTCGAAGGCCGGCGTGGCATTGGGGTTGGCATCGTTGGCGATGGGCGTGAGCAGCACGAAGTCGCGCTGCGGAGCGACGCCCACGTGAGCGCCGTCCACGGGATAGTTGCTGTAGCGAAGTGTATAGACGCCAGGCTGGATGGTCTGGCCCCGGCGGTCCGCTCCGGTTGCCGGGAAACGAAGGATGCCGACCAGAGTGCCCTGCGCAATCGGGAAGACGATGGCACTATCGGTGGGCTTGGCGCCGGCCGGAAGGGATTTGCGGAACCAGATTTCGCACCAAGGGCCACTCGGGCCGGTAATACGGTATCCCCCGGTCTCGATCACAGCGGCATACGCCGCCGGCAGGCCGGGTGCCGCGGTGGCAATGGGCTCCACTTTATAGTCTTGGGCGAGGACCAGCGACGCCGCCAGAAGGGCGCCAGCGAGCCATAGAAAACAACGCTTAATCATGGCCAATCCGGAGGGTAGAACCTTGGAGCGGGAGACGGGATTCGAACCCGCGACATCGACCTTGGCAAGGTCGCACTCTACCAACTGAGTTACTCCCGCCCGCCAGAAACTCCCATTGTCCTTCAGAAACATTGGAACTGTCAAACGTTGCGGGAAAGTTGTTGAAATGAAGGCTTTTATAAATTTGTTAGAAAGCTTTGACGCTGTGGTAGACTACTTTTCGGCTGACCAAAAGGTGCGGACTGGCGACTCCGGCGCGGCTGGAGCGAGCTTCGCTGGCAATTCTTCCGAATTGAGCACCGGCTAATCCCACGCTGTTGTGGAAAACCGTGTGGGAAGTGTGTGTTTGTGGTGTGTAAAAGTTGATGAATTCCTGGGATCGAATCCGTGGTTTCTTGCAGGAGAAGGTGAGCGCCGAGAGCTACGACAACTGGCTGAAGGGCGCCGTATACGTTCGCACTGACGGAGCGACTCTTTTCGTTTCGGTACCCGACCGCGAAACTCGCACAATCCTGGAGAAGGAGTACTCCGCTTTGGTTCGAAGCTCCCTTCAGGAACTCGGGCTGCCCCTTGAGCATGTTTGCTATGAAGTACAACTGATACAAGGCGCCAAGAACCAGGCGCTGGCGGCGGTGGAAGGCGGCGAGTTGGAGTCCACCCTCAATCTGAATCCAAAATTCACGTTCGATACCTTCGTAGTGGGAGCCTGCAACCAGTTCGCACATGCCGCCGCGCGGTCGGTGGCTACCAATCCCTCGCGCAGCTATAACCCGCTGTTCCTCTATGGAGGCGTGGGGATGGGAAAGACCCATCTGATGCATGCCATTGGCCGCGAACTGATGGACAAGTTCGGCTCGATGCGGGTTATCTACACCTCCAGCGAGCGCTTCATGAACGAAATGATCGCCTGCATTCGGACGGATCGTATGCCGCAGTTCCACCAGCGCTATCGCGAGGCGGATGTTCTGCTGGTCGACGACATTCAACTGTTGGGGAACAAGGAGCGCACGCAAGAAGAGTTTTTCCACACTTTTAACGAGTTGCACGATCACCAAAAGCAGATTGTGATTTCCAGCGACGCCACACCGAAGGAAATTCCAGGCCTGCTGGAGCGGTTGCGGTCCCGATTCGAGTGGGGATTGCTGGCCGATATCCAGCCGCCCGATCTTGAAACCAAAATGGCCATTCTCGATAAGAAGGCCGAGGTGGAGGGGGTGAAACTGCCGGATGATGTACGCTCGTTCATGGCTGCGAAAACAAAATCCAATGTGCGCGAGTTGGAAGGCGCGCTCATCAAGCTCATTGCATACTCCTCCTTAACCGGTACACCCATTCATTTGCAAATGGCGCAGCAGGTGCTGAAGCACCTGGTACATGTGCAAGACCGCAAAGTGACGATCGACTTTATCCAGAAGGCGGTCGCGGAGCGGCTCCAGGTGAAGCAGTCGCAGCTCAAGGAAAAGAGCAACACCAAGAAGGTCGTTTACCCGCGGCAAGTAGCCATGTACCTGGTCAAAGAGCTCACGGATGCCTCGCTGCCGGAGATCGGCCGGGCCTTCGGGGGGAAGCATCATACCACTGTGATCCATTCCGTAAACAAAATTGAGAAAGCACGTCATATCGACCCGGAATTGAACAGGCTACTCCACAGTCTAATGGATTCATTACAATGAACTTCGTCGTTTTTTCCACACCAGCTCCTAAACCGGTGGGAGGAAAAATGTGCAAAACTGCCGCACAGCCTTTTTTTCCGGGTTTTTTAACCTAGCGATCCTCAAGTTCTAGTAGAGAAAAGTAGCTGATTTTAGTACAATTTAGGTAGTCTTCAACAGCTTGCACAGGCCCGATGAATACGATTCTTTAGAGTATTCATTTATATAGCCTGGGAAGAATAGGAGCTTTGGCCCCATGGAATTCACCGTTAGCAAGTCCGATCTGGTACGAGAACTGAGTCTCTCGCAGGGCGTCGTAGAGAAGAAAACCACCATTCCCATCCTCTCGAATGTGCTGCTGGAGGCTGAGGGAGACCGTGTAGTTTTGACGGCCACGGATCTTGAACTGGGAATACGCTGCTCTTGTCCGGCGCGGGTGAAGAAAGAAGGGGCCGGTACGGTGCCCGCCCGAAAATTGCTGGAGTATGCGCGGCTGCTGCCGGAAGGCGATGTAAACATGAAGTTCCTGGAGAACCATTGGGCTAGTATTATATGTGGGCGCTCCAAAACACGCATCGCTGGGATGTCCCGTGAGAGTTTTCCCGAACTGCCACAGATGCCCGAGCAGATTGCTGAGATTCCCGTCAAGCTACTGGCATCCATGATTGCACGCACGTCATTCGCAATCTCGATGGAGGAGTCGCGGTTCACATTAAACGGAGCTCTCCTGTTCCTGCGTCCTGAAGGTCTCACCATGGTTGCGACCGATGGGCACCGGCTGGCATACGTGCAAGCGGCGTCCGCCGATAGCGGTCAAACCAACAAGCAATTTCGGGCGCTGATCCCGAAGAAAGCGCTGGTTGAATTAGTCAAGCTGGCCGATGAGGCGGAGCCCGATGCCAAAGCCATTTTTGCCGGGGACGATAATCACTTGTTCTTTCAGTTGGGTCACCGGCTTCTGATCACGCGCAAGCTTACCGGCAACTTTCCGGATTACGAACGCGTCCTGCCCAAGGACCACCAGTTTATGGCGAAGCTGCAAAAGGATGAAATCCGCTCTGCCATTGAGCGCGTCGCGCAATTTGCGGACGAACGGTCCCGCTCGATTCGGGTACAGTTCGCCAAGGATGAAGTGCGCATCTTCTCTTCCTCGGTGGAAACCGGCGAGAGCGAGGAGAGCGTGACGAGTGAATACCAGGGTCCCGACCTTGAGATTGGCTTCAATGCGCAGTACCTCCTCGATTTTCTTCGCGTGATTCCTCAGGACCATATGGCATTCGAATTGAAGGATCAGAAGAGTGCCGGCGAAATGCGGCCGGCGGGCGACGGCGTGACGGACCAGTACCGCTACGTCGTTATGCCCATGAGAATTTGACCGGCTATTTTGCAGTAGTAAGAAAATATGGCCAATGAAGTGAATACCACCGCTCCCGACGTTTACGATTCCACTAGTATCAAGGTGCTCGAGGGTCTGGAAGCAGTACGCCTCCGTCCCGCCATGTACATCGGATCCACGGGTGAGATGGGGCTGCACCACTTGGTGTACGAAGTGGTGGACAATTCGGTGGACGAGGCGCTGGGAGGATATTGCACCGAGATCACGGTCACGATCCACGATGACAACTCCGTCACGG
>Ga0181521_10004226_pt1 | contig 16502 bp, 19 predicted proteins | sample PEATcosm2014_Bin_32_FD_119764 | JGI IMG/M metagenome (GOLD analysis project Ga0181521, IMG submission 119764) | Peatland microbial communities from MTU Mesocosm Facility, Houghton, MI, USA - PEATcosm2014_Bin02_60_metaG | ecosystem: Environmental > Terrestrial > Soil > Wetlands > Peat | place... | reverse complement strand
TAGAAGGCGGGTGTCGCCAGCACTTCGCCCGGGGTGAACTCGTGGGTCGTCGCCGCCGCCTTGGCCGCCGGCTTCGGCGCCCAACCCGGAACCTTGTACCCCGCAGGCGGGTTCTTCAGCAGGAATGCGCCGATCAAGGTCATGACCAGGAAGATCACGCCCAGGATCTGGAAGGTGGTCGCTAGCCCGTAGCTAGGAATCAGCTTCAGGTTGGCCAGCGGTCCGAAAATCGCCGAGCCGCCACCGTAGCCAGCCACCGCTAGGCCTACAGCCAACCCGCGTTTGTCAGGAAACCACTTGGCCATGACCGGAATAGGCGTAGCGTAGCCCAATCCATTGCCCACTCCTCCGAGCACGCCAAAGCACACGTACAGATAATTCAGGCTATGGGTATAGGAGCAGAGGAAAAAGCCTAAGCTCACCAGCACTCCGCCGCTCAGAGATATCCAGAACGGCCCGAACTTGTCCTGCAGCCGCCCCGCCACGATGAAGGTCAAGGCGAACACCACCACCGCAATGGTGAATACGTTCGAGGTCTGCGCCCGCTTCCAGCCAAACTGCTTCTCCAGCGGTGCCACAAATATGCTCCAGGCATACAACGTCCCTAGAGCCAGGTTCATCGACATGCCGCCCACCACCCGCCACCAGCGGTTGATGGACGTGCCGGACTGGAATGATTGTGCGGTACTCGCCATGAGGTCACTCTCCTTCGTGCTTTGGAATTTGGCACTGGAACGGGCCTGACATCATCATCAACGCCGGAAGGGCCACCGCGCCCACTAACCCGGGCCGCCGCCGGACGCACCAGCTAACCCCTCCTGGAGTCCGCACCTCGGACTTGGACCGCGTAAAAACGAATCCACCATCATCTAAAAGGCCGGCTTGCCCCATGAGCCCTCGATCCGGGTCGCGCGTTCGTAATCTGGAGCTGGGATTCGGGATTGTTAAGAAGAACAAACATTTGTGCAGTGACCGCCGTCACAAGCAATTGTGACGACCCTTCCCTGGCCCCGCAGCGGAGGCGCTGCTGCCCGCTTCCGGGGTGCCATCCTCCGACTGTCCCCGCGCCGGCCGGGAACCCCGCATGCAATCACAAACATTTGTGACAACGGTCACAGACAGCCGGGTATCGCCCGAGGAAAATACCCGGGCTTTGCATCCTGGGACCTTATCCGCCCCCAGGAACCCGCTATCGCGTTTAAATTTAAAAGGGATCGTTGCAAGAGACATTTCCTGTGCCCGCGCGTATGATGGCCGGCGGGTAAGGGTATGAATTTGGGCCAACACTTTTCCGGCTTCCAGGTTTACTCTCATGTGTTCGCGCTCACGGCTTGGCGCTCGTGTACGCGGCCTGCAGCAAACGGATCCAAACTGCGCACCACGGTTCGATTTTTCTGACGGCACTTAGGAGGCTCGACATGGCCGATACCAAAGTCCTACCTTGGCCGGCGGTACCCATCCTCAAGCCCGAGGAAGTTTATGCCGGGCTGAGCGACCAGGCCAAGGAGTATCCGCTCTTCCTGGAATCGATTTGTCGCCAGGAACACAACTTCGAAAAGCCGGAGGCGCTTTCCCGCGTCCGCGTTCTCGATTGCACCACCAGCATGATGATCGGCCACTGGTGCTCCTCGCAGCTTTCCGAGCTGGGCGCGGAGGTGATCCAGGTCGAGCCTCCGGGCGGCGACCCGCTTCGCAAACTGACTCCCTTCGGCCGCAAGGAGTACATGTTCAAGGACAAGGAGTCGGGCGAAGAGTGCGGGGCGCAATTCCTGCATGAAATGCGCAACAAGTTCTCCGTCACCATGAACCTGGAGACCGAGCAGGGCCGTGAACTGCTCAAGCAGCTCGCCGTGCAGGTGGACGTGATCATCGAGAATTCTCCGCCCGGACAATGGGACAGTTGGGGCATCGGCTACCGTCAGCTCCGCGAGCTCAATCCCCGGCTGATCTACTGCTGGGTGGGCCAGCGCGGCCAGTGGGGCCCGCTCAAGGACAAGCCCGGCATGCTGGATCCCGTGGCCCAATCGGCTTGCGGCTTCGTGCACGGCACCGGCGATCCCAAGGAATTCGGCGGGCAGCCGACGCGCTCGGCGCTGTGGATGGCCGACCACGTGGGCGGCAGTGCGGCGGCCATGGGAATCCTGGCGGCGCTGCTCTACCGGGAGAACGTCAGCGGCGAAGGCCAGTTCGTGGAGGCGACTTCCGCCGAGGCCATCATCCGCATCCTGGACTACAGTTGGGCGTGGTATTCGATGGATGGCAGCATCCGCCCGCGCTTCGGGAATTGGGACCTGGCCATCAACATCTACGCCGTCAACCCCTGCAAGGACGGGTACATGATGGTGGGCGGCGGCCACGATCGCCTCTGGTACCGCATCTGGCGCACGGTGGGCGATGCCAATCCCGAGGTCGAAGAAGACATCCTGGGCGATCCCCATTTGCGGGAAGTGGCCGATCGGCTCGCCTACAACCAGCAGGTCAAGACCTACACCATGCTGTGCGAGTGGTTGAAGGACAACTCCCGCAGCGAGGCCGAGGCCAAACTGGGCAAGCAGCAGGTAGCCTCGGGCGGTGTGCTCTATGTCAATGAAGTGGCCGAGTACCCGCACTTCAAGTATCGCGGCCACGTCGCCGAAACCGATTCGCCGCATTACGGGAAGATCCTCTACGGCACCACTCCTTACCAGCAGCATAAGACGCCCGGCCGCCTGAAGTGGCTGGGCCGTCCCACCGGCTACGACAACCAGGACATCTATCGCCGGCTGCTGGGCTTCACCCGCGATGATTTCGCCCGGCTCCAGCAGGCCAAGGTAATCTGACGCAGGAGGAACACTCATGGCAACGACTGCAACCAAGAATGGGCAGAGCTTCGAGGAGTTCTGCCAGGAGACGTTCAACCCCAAGAAGGAATTCACCAAGCCTGAAGCCCTGAAGGGGTATCGCGTCCTGTCGTGCACGCAGTACATCCTTGGCCCCTCCTGCGCTTCCTACCTGGCTGAGTTGGGCGCCGAGGTGATCAAGATTGAAGCCCCGCGGCGCGGCGAAGCGATGCGCCACACCACCCCCTTCAACGAACCGTTCCTCTATCCTCTTTCCCGGTGGGTTCCGGAGCGCGGGACGGGCTTGGGGTTTGTGGGTGCGAATCCGAACGAGTACTTCATGTCGCTCGATTTCCACCGTCCCGAGGCGCAAGCGATTCTCAAGAAGCTGGCAGCCAAGTCTGACGTGTTCGTCGAGAACTATCGACCGGGCACGTTCGACCGCTGGGGCATCGGATACCGGCAGCTCAAAGAGATTAATCCCCGGCTGGTGTACTGCTGGCTGGGCGGTTTCGGGGGCTGGGGACCGGGGCGCGTGCGCGCCTCCTACGACATCCTCGGCCAGTCGCAGGGCGGCAACTTCGGGATGACCGGCAAGCAGGAGATCTTTGGCGGCGCGCCCGCCAAGCACACCATCTGGCTGGCCGATTATTGGGGCGGCATGATGGGTGCTACGCAGATCCTGGCGGCGCTGTACTACCGCGACAAGATCTCCGGTGAGGGCACCTTCACCGAGTATTCCCAGGTGCACGGCGTCACCCGTCAACTGGAGTACGCTCTCCCCCTCTACGGTCGTCACGGCATTACCCGCGAGCGCTGGGGCAACTGGGACACGCAGCTCTGCGTGCACGGCATCATCATGTGCGGCAAGTCTTCGTATCCCAAATCCGAAAACCCGCAGGAAGCCGAAGAAGGCTACATTATGGTCAGCGCTTACTCGGACCAGGACTTCGCCCGCCTCTGCCACACCGTCGGGGATAGCAGCCTGGCCACCAAGTATGCCAAGGCCGACGTCCGCATCAAGGCCCAGAGCCAGATGGAAATCTATCCCGCCCTGGAGAAGTGGGCGGCGGACAAGACCAAGGAACAGGTGGCGCAGATCCTGGACGCCGCCAACATCATCAACCAGCCGGTCTGGAACTCCAAGGAGGTTGCCAACCAGCCCCACTTCCAGCAGCGCGGCGCGGTGCGCTGGCTCGACGATCCTACCTACGGCGATCTGCTGCACCAGGGGCCGGCCTACCACTTGTCGCACACTCCGGCGCGCCTGAAGTGGGCCTTGAAGCCGGTGGGCGCCGACAACGAGTACATCCTTGGCAAACTGGCCGGCTTGAGCGCGGAAGAGATCAAGCGCCTGGAAGAACAGGAGTGCATCTAGGAGACCAACTATGCTGCTCACATGTCCGAAGTGCAAGACTAAGAATTTCCTCGATCCTTATCCCTTCTGGAATTTCAAAGGGACGACCAAGTGCGCCGGGTGCGCCACCGTGTACCGCCTGCAGACCTCGAACGGCGCTTGCGTGGCCGGCCCGGACCCGGCGGATGGCAAGGTGGATCTGCTGCCTGGCTTCGCGGAGAAGCAAGACTACAGCGGGATCGACGGACCGGGGCTGACCCGCCCGGCGCCCCGCGCGCGCAAAGACTCGGTGTGCAAGCCCATCCCCATGAGCAAGAACGTGCGTGGCAACCCCATCAGCGGTCATCCCTTGAAGAAGGACGAACTCATCGGCAGCACGGCGAAGTTCATGGTTGCCGGAGCTCATTAGAACTGGAGGCAATATGGCCCACTACAACGCGAACTGCCTGTGCGTCCATTGCAAGCACATGCGCCCGGCATTGGATTCCAACATCCAGAAGGCGTACCTGGGAAAATGCATGAAGCGCGAATGGCCGTTTACCCTGGCCATCACCCTTCAGGGCTGGACCGAATGCGATGTGTTCGAGGAGAGCGGCCAGAAGTACGTGCCGCCCGATCCGATGGCGCCCAAGGCCGCGGCTGCGGCGGCCGCCGCCAAAGGGCCGAAGCGCGTCGAGTTCTACTACTCGACCGCCCAGAAGCCCGGCGAGACCTTCCCCTGCGACATTAATCGCGCCCTGGAGCTGGTGAAAAAGCTGCAGGCCGGTGGCGTCGAGGCCAAGGCCACTGATATGGCCGGCGTCAAGGATCCGTTCCCGATTTATCACAAATCGGTGAGCGGCCCGGATGCCTCCGTGCGCCCGGTGTTTGGTTTCAAAGGCGCTCTGGTTCCGGACTTCGGGACTACGGTCCCGGCGCTGCTGGTGTTCGAGGGCGACCGCTATCCGACGATGGCATTCCCCCGCACCGACCAGAAGCGCGGGACCATTCGCGTGGAGCAGGCGCTTGAGGATCTGCTCGCCGAGTGCGCAAGCCCCGCGAAGGCCGTGGCGCGATAACCAAGGAGGGACATCTTATGGCGGAATATCTGCCTCCGCGCGAAACGTGGCCGGCGCGCATTTACACGCTGCCGGAGTTCCAGTCCTATGCCGAGCGCTTCAACCCCACGGAAGAACTGCTGGGCAAGGCGGTGGCGGCCGGCCGCGGCAGTCGCGCAGCGGTTCTCTTCGATGACCAGACCATCACCTACGGCCAACTGCTGACCCAGGCCAACAAGTTCGGCAACTCGCTGCGCGAGCTTGGAGTGACGGAGGGCGATCGCGTCATCCTGCGCACGCCCAACATCCCTCCGGCGCTGGTGGCCAACTTCGGAATCCTCAAGCTGGGAGCGGTGGTCACTCCCACCTCGCCGCTGTTCTCTCGCACCGAGATCGCGCACGTCGCCAACGATGCCGAGGCGGTCGCGATCGTGGTTAGCGCCATGCTGCTCGGCGAAGTGGAGGCGGCCAGGGAGAACTTCAAGACCGTCCGCGAGATCATTGTTATTGGCGGCGACGTCGCGGAGGTCAAGGCCAAGGGGTTCCGCCCTTATGCGGAGCTCGTGCAGGCTGGATCTGCGGAACTCGACCCCGTGCTTCGCAAACGCGAGGACGTCGGCCTGCTCTTGTACACCTCCGGCACCACCGGCCGTCCCAAGGGCACGGTGCACTTCGTGGAGGAGTTGCTGGTTATCCCCGACAGCTTTGGCAAGTACGGCTGGAAGGTGACGGAGAACGACGTCATCGGCGGCTCGGCTCCGCTGGCCTTCGGCGCCGGATACTCCAGCTACGCGACCATTCCTTTCCGATTCGGCGCGGCGGCTTCGCTCATCGCCAAGTTCGATCCGGAAAAGATGTTCGAGACCATCCAGAAGCACCACATTTCGATCCTGACGCTGGCTCCTACCGCCTACCGCAAGATGCTCCAGGTGCCGGACGCTAACAAGAAGTACGACCTCAGCAGCCTGAAGGTTTGCACCGGTGGCGGCGAGAGCCTCACCGCTCCCACTTACCACGCCTGGAAGGAAAAGTTTGGCCTGGATATTTATGAGGGGCTGGGCACGACGGAGATGATGTACGTCTTCGCATCCAATGTGGTCAGCCGCAAGGCGAAGGCCGGCTCCTTCGGCCAGGCTGTGCCCGGCTACGAACTCAAAGTGGTGGACGAGAACGGCAATCCGGTGGCGAACGGCAACATTGGCCACTTCATGGCCCGGGGACCGACCGGGACCATCTACTGGCGCGATCCGGACAAGCAGCGCCATGCCATCACCAAGGACGGCTGGAACCGCGCTGGCGATTTTGTGTACGTGGATGACGACGGCTATTTCTGGTTCGTTTCGCGCGAGGACGACATCATCAAGAGCTCGGCCTACCGCATCGGACCGGAGGAGATCGAGGTCGAACTCGCCACTCACCCGGCGGTGCTCGACGTGGGCGTAATCGGTGTCCCCGACGAGATCCGCGGCCAGATCGCGAAGGCCTTCGTGGTGCTCAAGCCGGGCGCCTCGGCTACCCCGCAGGAGTTGCTGGAATTCTGTAAGGGTAAGATCGCCACCTACAAGCTGCCGCGTGAGATCGAGGTCGTCAGCGAGCTGCCGCGCACGCCCACCGGCAAGCTGCTGCGGCGTGTGCTGCGGCAGCGCGAGGTCGAAACGCAGCAGGCCAAAGCCGCTTCCTAGGCTTCCCCGCACTCGGAGAAGCTGGCACGTGCCGCAGCAAACCGGCTGCGAGAAGGTGCCAGCTTCTTACGGTGCCTCCCGGCCGTGACATCAATGCCTGACGGCGGTATCATCTCCCACCTATGCCCGGCGAACTCGATCCTGACCGGCTCTGCCGCAACATCATTGACCACACTCCAGTCGCGGTTGTTTTCGGCGATCGCGAAGGTGTCATCCGCTTGTGGAACTCGGGCGCGGAAACCATGTTCGGCTACACCGCTCAGGAAGCCGTCGGGCAGTCCATGGACATCATCGTTCCCGAGAAACACCGGGCCAAGCACTGGGAAGGCTACGACCGCGTCATGCAGACCGGTGTGACCAAGTATGGCCGGGAAGCTCTTGCTGTTCCCGCGCTCACCAAGAGCGGCCAGCGCATCTCCATCGAGTTCAATATCGCGCTGCTGCGCGACGATGCCGGCCAGATAATTGGCGCCGCTGCCACCATCAGCGACGTGACTGCGCGCTGGGAACGGGAAAAATCTCTGCGCGCGCGCATGGCGGAACTGGAAGCCAAGGTCAAGGCGCTCGGCGGGGCTGGTGAAGCCAAGACCACGGTCCAGTAGATCAGCCCATGTCTGCCCAACCTTGATGATCGAGCGCTGCCGTCAATCCGTGGTCGCTGGGATGATCTGCATTCTCGCGGTCGTCGCTCCAGCACAGACGCGCCCTACGGCGGCGCCCGCCGAGAAGCCGGCGGTAAGTGTTCAGCTTATCGCGCTGCATACCAGTGATTCGGTTCGGCTCGATGGCGTCCTCTATCAGCCCCTCAAACCCACTCCGGTTGGACTGATGCTGGTGCACGGTTACGGCGGCACTTTCTACGGGGCTTATTTTCGCCAACTCGGACAAGCCGCCGCAGAACAGGGAATCACCACGCTGGCGCTCAACATGCGCGACCACGACACCGGTCCCAAGGTGTCCGATTTCACCGACAACCAGACCGACATCGCCGCCGGCATCGCTCACTTGCGCAGCCTGGGCCTCCGCAAGATCGTGCTGCTGGGCCAGAGCATGGGCACCAACCGCGTCCTCTACTACGAGGCGGCTACGGCCGACTCGATCATCGCCGCCACCGTGTTGGTGAGCGGGCCCGGCAATCTCTTCCAATGGAACGTGTGGCAGTTCGGCCGGGAGAAGGCCCAGGAATCGGTGGATGAGGCGCAGCGCCTGCGCGCGGCCGGCCACGACCGCGATCGCATGCTGGTGGACCTGGGCCCGCTGGGCAAGGCGCTCTACACTCCGCGTTATCTGCTCAGCCTGCGCGGTCCCGAAGCCAAGTCGGACCCTTACCAGAACATCTCCAAGGTGAAGAATCCGGTGCTGATCTTGCAGGGCAGAGCCGACAAGCTGATTGAGCACGATATCGCGGAGCGTCTGCACAAGGCCGCGCCCGACAATCCCAAAGTGACTGTGGTCTACGTCGAGGGCGCCGATCACGGCTTTAGCCAGCACCAATCCGAGCTGGCGGAGCGTGTGCTGGGCTGGATAAAGTCGGTAGTCCCGGAGTGACTTTAGGTACAATGCGGCGGGCTTCGACTCCATGAGGCGATCATGAACCTGATTCACGTCGAGGATCTCAAGGCCCCCGACGGCCACAGCATTCCAGCGCTGCTGCTCGCTCCCGACGTTGCCCCGCGTGGCGGCGCCCTGGTGATGCATCCCTACGGCGGAACCAAGGAGCAGATGCTGGGCGTCGCTCTCGGCCTGGTGGAGAAGGGAATCGCCTGCCTGCTGCCGGATTTCTGTGGTCATGGCGAGAACCACGCCGAGATCGGAGTGGGCATGTTGCAGGAGATGGAGGCCGGCGTCCAGCACACGCGCCGCTTTGGTCCCACCACTGCCGTGGGCATCAGCCTGGGCGGGCGCCTGGCGCTGATGTCGTCGGCCGATTGCATGGTGGCCATCTCCCCAGCGGTGGTGGCCGAGATCTCGCCGCAGGGCAAATGGATGTTCGAGAATTTCCCCAGCCCCGCCGTCCGCGAGCCCTACTCAGGGTACGTGACCGAACTGTTGGACAAGCTCGGTCCCGTCCCCAAACACGCTCGTCCGTGCCTGCTGCTCTATTCCGAGCGCGACATCCCCATGATCCTGGAAGGCGCTGCGGGGCTGAAGGCGGGCCTCTCCGGAGCCGAGCTGCGTTTCGTCACCAGGGACATCCGTCCCGATATCAAGCACGATAACGGCCTGGTTCGTTACTTGCCGCGCTGGTTCAATCATGGGGAATTGAAGTTCAATGCCGAGTGCGTCGAAGTAGCCGCGGAATGGGCTGCTGCGCGGTTGCCGCAGGTGCAGCACGCCTGACAAGTCCTCTTGGTTGAGCCGGGAGGCGGATCGGAGCCATATGAAATGGGAATACTATGATCGCATGATCGTTTTCGAGGACAGCGAGCAGGGCATGGTCAGCGGGCTGGATTCGTGGATCAACGGAGCCGGCGCCGAGGGATGGGAACTGGTGAGCGCCGTCCCGCTGATCGCTCCCAACAAGGACGGCATCGCCTACGGCACGATTGGCACGCACCTGGTGTTCAAGCGTCCCGTGGCCGAAGCCGCCGGGGCCCCCAGCGCGGGTCTTTAGCCCGCGATGGGGTGTCAGGGGTGAGGTGTGTATGCCGGAATTGCACGGGCGCGCCCTGATCGAGAGTCGCTTTGGGCGTCTGGGCAAGGGGCTCGATGCGGTCGTCATCAACGACGCCGAATACGACCTCGACACCCTGCTGGCCCGCATGGACCTGAAGCTCGAGGATACCTGGCCCATTGACATCGTCGTCGTCTCCGAGAACCTCTATTGCGTGCGCTACTACGATGGCCAGGACCAGCGCGTCGTCGCCCACGAATTCGATGGCGAGTTCCGCTTCGTCCACGAGACCCGCGGCCACATCGCCGAATGGATCGGCGACGACGCCTACTATGAGTGGATCAGCAGCGCAGCCTTCCGTTGCCCGCTCGTCCCCGGGGACGACTTTTGATCTGACCACGTATGCCTGAACTGCACGGCCGCGCCTTGATCGAAGCTCGCTTCGGGCCCTTGGGCGCGGGCGCTCAGCGGGTGACCATCGCTGGGATCGACTACGACCTGCCCGCCTTACTCTCCCAGATCGGCGTCGAGTTCGACGACGCCAAGCCCATCGACGCCCTCGAACTGCCGGACCGCTTCGTCGTCCGTTACCTCGACGCCCAGGACCAGCGCGTGGTGGCGTACGAATTTGACGCCGAGTTCCACTGCCTCGGCGAAATCCGCGCCCACATCGCGGAATGGGAAGGCGACCAGGCCTACTTCACCGAATACAGCGGGCACTAGAAGCCATCTGACCACCTCATCAATGTCTCGCTAGGCTAGTTACTGGTGGCGATTAATGAGATGGTCCGCCGCGTGATCAACCTGCGATAGTGGTTGGATCACGTGGGAAGAGGGAGGATCATATAGCGATATCGAGATAGCCAGCCAGTTATGGCGTAAATCGGTACTGGGCTAATTGTGGAATTAGCCCAGTACCCGTAAATCACGCATGCATGGCTCGGTGGCATTCCGAACAGAGGCTGATGAGATTTTCTTCAGAATCTTCGCCTTGGTGGCTCCTACGCTGAATGTGATGGACCTCGAGCCCACGCATGGAGCCGCAAGCTTGGCAACGCCAGCCATCTCTTTGGAGGATTTCCTGATGCAGCGTGCGGTAGGCATCGGCACCCAGCGGAATCCGGCGGGGTTTTGCTGAGGACGGTTTCACGCAGCCTCGGTTACCTGCTGGAGGAATTCCTGCCTCAGGGTCGCGGGCAGCAACCGGAAGAGCCGCATCATGGATAGCAGCAGGATCTTGGGGTTTCCGCCCTCCAGATGCGCCCCCGCCAAGAAATCCGCGCAGATCATCTCCAGACAATACCCCCGCGCCTTGTCCGATCCGAGCATGAGAGCCGCCGTATCGATCGCCTGTTCGATTACCGGCGCCTGGCTCTTGTAGACCTTGAAATAGATCAGCTCGCTGGGTTCGGCATCCCGCCCGGTCAGTTCCTTTTCCACCTCCCGCGTGAACTCTTCCCTCGGCATGGAGCGGGCTTTGTGCACCCAGGGTGCACAATCGAACTGCTTACCTTCCGCCCGCGCCAGCTTCGCCAGTTCCCTGCCTTTCGTCCAGCCGATATTCTTCAGTTCCTTCCTCACTTGTGGTGGCAGGTGTTCGTGGATGGACATCAGGTAGTACGCTTTTCTCCTCGACTCCGGAAAGCGCCTTTCCAGGAAGTCGTCGAACGAACTGAGGTTTTCCAGTCGCCAGTACTGGCCCGCCCGCACCTCGCACAAGTACCTTCCTAGTTCTACGAATCGCGTGTCGCGCTCGGCCTCTTTCCGCTGCTCCCAGGCGAGTATCTCGTCGATCTTGGAGAGCACGAACAGGGCCCGGCGGCGATTGAGTTTGGGCGGCATCGGTGCGTCCCTAGAAGTCAAGCTGGTCAAGCCAACCAAGATCGCCTCCCGGGCGGCGGATAAGCCGGGCATCCACCATGTCCTGCTTCCCCAGGCAAAGCCCCAGGTGCGAACAGCTCAAGCACCCGTTCTGGGGAAAGCGGATGCCGCTGCGGGCAGGGAACTGGGCGGCTTCGATCTGCCGAATGGTGCTGGCGATCATCTCCCCGAAGCGGTCCCGTTGCTCCTGAGTCACGGTGGCGCGCAGATACTGAACCTCCACCAGCCGCTTGCGCACGAAAACTACAAAGCCCACGTTGGGTTCTCCGGTGATCCAGGAATAACAGACGAGTTGGGGATCCAGAGCCAGCAGACCTGCCGGGTGGTCGGGGTAGCGCGCACCAGTGGTTTTCCAGTCAATGACCGAACGTTCTCCGTCGAGCTGGCCAATAGCATCGACGTACGCGACGAATTCGTTGCCGTTTCCGATAGGGCGCGTGAACTTGATCTGCAGATTACGGCGGGGATTCCGGATTTGCACCAGGCCATCCTGAACAAATCGCGTGAGCAAGTGGATCCCTTGCTCAAGCATCTGATCCCAGGTTTCGCTCTTGGGGTATTCCAGGGGAGAATTTTTGTACTGCGACCAAGCCTCGAATAGGGCACAGCCCGGATCTTCGCGGCGGAACAGCGCAGCCAATGCTTGCTCAAACGCACGTCCGAACAGCAGCCCGGCCCGGGTTTCTTTCTCCTGCCAGCCGTCCAGGTAGCGATAGCGGTATCGCAAGGGGCAGGCGAGATACTGCGCGAGTTGGGTGTAGCTGTAGGTCATGAGGCCAATTCCGAGCGCAGCGGGGGAGGAGCCGGCGTAGAAATCGATTCCCAGGCGCTTGCTGGCGCGAAGGCGTCCAAGTTGACCAACGTGCGACCGTTCACTACGGTGTGGGAGAGCTTGACCACCCCGCGGAGTCCGATGAGGCCCTTTTCCTCCACCTCATCCCGGCCGAGCAGCTCCGGGTCATAGCCGAAATCGCGCAGAAACCAGCTGAACTTCCACAAGGCCTTAGGTGTGCAACAGAGCCTGCCGGGGAAGGTGCGCCCGGCCAAAGGTTCGGGTTCGATCACGGAGAGCCGAACGGTATAAAACGGCTTCTGGTGCTCCTTCGAGTACCGGACCTGATCGACGCGGACCAGGAACACGCCGTCGGGAAACTCGGTGCTGGCTTGCGCCGTTGAAGCCAGGCCCTGGAAACGCCGTTTCATGCGGCACCCGCCTGCTGGGCGAAGCTGTTGAGCTTGACGAGCAATTCTTCCCTGTCCCGGGCTGCGAATTCGGCGATGTGCTTAATGAAGGAGGCGACCTGCTCACGGTTGGCCTGGCGGAGGTCCTTGGTGCCGCAAAAATCGGCGGCGTACTGCTTAACCAACGCGGCATCCAGGCGGTGCTGGCGGATCAACCGGCAGAGCTGGTCGCGGAGTTTGGGTTCGCCATTGCCGTTGGCAGGCTGGGGCGGAAGCTTCCTTACATTCGCCTCGGGCTGGCCGCGAGCGGGCAGGGATCCGATCTCTTCGACCGAGCAGATCCCGATTCCATATGCCTTGCGGAGAGCGCGGTTCACGGCCCGGGTTTCGGCCACGCGCATCTCCGCGCCGCGGACCAAGGGAGAAACATTGGACGGATCGGCATCTCCATAGCCGACGAATCCTTTGCACCGCGGTGACTTGTAGACAATCGCCCTGAAAGCCCAGCGCGACGCTGCAGCATCGCAGAACTGCACGGCTGGCCGGACGTCGATTCCGACGCAGCGATTTCGCCGCGCTAAACGCAGCAAGCCTGTGTGAGTGACGTACCAGCTTCGGTCGAGCAGCAGAAGATCACCGTGAGCGACCGAGAACTGGAATTGGTTGGTGAGGGCGCTGAGCAAATGGCGCAAATGGCGGCTGAGCCGGTCCGCCCAGAGCGATTTCGCGACTCTCAGATTAGTGGTTACGGAGGCGTTATCCTGGCTCATGCGCTCCTCCTTGTTTAGTGGACAGGACTATTAGTCAAGTCCATAATATCGAGGACCGGCTCGCTTGTCAAGTCTTTGCCGCGGCGTTAAGCTCCCCAGAATGACCATGGGCGAGATGATCCGCAGCGCCAGAGAGCGACTGAGGATGTCGCGAGCGGAACTGGCGAAGCGAGTCGGGCGAGACTACACGACTATCGTAAAAGTCGAGAAAAATCAGCGGCTTCCCAGTGCAGTACTCGCCTCACGAATGGAACAGGCTCTTTCGCTGAAACCGGGGGATCTTCTGAATCAGCTTCTGCAACAGAAGGAAAGGACCAACCGAGAGCGGGAAAAGAAGCGAGAAATTGTTTACAGGTCCGCTCTCACCGCGGAGGAGATCGAGAAAGTCCTTCGCCGCCATGAGGAAGCGAAATCGAAACGTATTAAATCACGGCCCGGTCAGCCACGCTAAGAACTCCTCATCGATGCACAATGTTCTTCTTTTATTCGCTCATGGTTTCTGCCATAAATACGGCGATTTCCGGGGGGCGAACAATTGGCGATAATCCAAACCTGTGCCTGCCCTCGCAACTGCACAGAGATGGATATAAGGAGAATCATCGAGCGCCGGAAGAGGAGGGGAATTACCAAGGAAACGGGAACTCAAGCAGTTCGGAGGTCGAGAGCGCGTCCCGGACCAGCGCTCAAAAAGTGCACCCCGGGTGCCCCTGGGATCCTCTGGAGAGCAGGCCCGCGCTAGAATGCGAGTCGCTCGGCCGCACACCGAGTTCCCCGCCTTTCCTCTTGCGCAACTCCATAGATGGATGTATATTCCTCCATATATGGAGATGAGCTCCATGGCGACACTACAACCGCCACTTGCCGGGTTTTCAACGCAAAGGACTGCAGATCTTTCCAGCCGCGATGTTCAGGAGCGGCTCAGCCGTTCCGCTATTCCAGCATTCTTCAAGCTCGCACGTGCCTGGCAATTGCGTGACGAATCAACTCGGCAGCTCCTGGGCGGTGTCTCCAATGGCGTGTTTTATCAGTTGAAGCGCGGGCACAAGAAAACCCTGGACCAGGACAAGCTGACCCGGATCTCTTTGCTCCTCGGGATTTTCAAGGCGCTCAATATCCTGTACAGCCGGAAATTGGCTGATGCCTGGGTCAACTTGCCCAACTCGAATCCGATGTTTGAGGGAGAAGCGCCTCTCCGTTACGTGATCAAAGGCGGAGTCCCCGCCCTTGTGCGCGTTCGCCAACTCCTTGACGCGCGCCGCGGGGGCCGGTGACGCCGAAACTCACAACAGCCCGGCAGGATGATACCCACCGACTTATTCCATCCCGCCACGGCGACGAAAGCGTTTTGGGAAGGCTTGCCGCCGCCGATCAGCTACAGGAATTATTCGAGCTAGACGGCGCCACCAATGACCGATTGCTCGGAGAAGCTAACCTACTTCCGGGCATCAGTGTTCACGAACTCCTGTTCGGTGTCGCGTATGCGCACATCGTGAATGCGGCATTCACACATGCTCATCCTGCGGGCAGCCGCTTCAACGGTCCCGAACGCGGAGCTTGGTATGCGGCGTTCGAGTTGGAAACCGCCCAAGCCGAAATCGCATTCCATAAGGCTCAGGAACTGCGGGAGATCAACTGGCGGGAAGCGGAGACATTTACATTCCACGATTACCTAGCAGATTTTCGTTCTGACTTCCACGACATCCGCGGCGATGCCGACTATGCCGAGTGCCTGGACCCGAACAGCTACGTCAGCTCGCAGGGGCTTGCCAGGGAATTGCTGGCCGCGGGATCGGCCGGAATCGTATATCCAAGCGTCCGGCATCCTGACGGCACTTGCCTCGTATGCTTCCGTCCCGCACTCGTCACCAACATTCGCCAGGATCGAACCGTTACGCTTGCGTTCCTCGACGCCAATTCGCCGCCTGTCATCAGCTAGCGCGCTTGCTGAAACCGCGAATCTAACGCCGGAGATGATGCCATCACTCAAGTATTCCGTGTTCGGGTCTGCGTTGGTGTTGACGAAGGGGAGGCACGGCCAGTGAATCGATGGCGCCACCCCGCGGGCGCAAAACAGCAAACCAGGTCCCCAGCGCGAGCAGCGCCACCAGGGCGACGCTGCCGGCCGTCAGAGCCGTCCTTCTGCGCCACCTCCGTCTAGCTCCCGCGTTCACGACTCCGCTCAGCGCAGAAACGCCGAAGTGCTCTTGGCTGCGCCCGTTCGAAGCTCAGCTTCCGTGATGACGCTCACAGCAATGTCTTCTCGGCTCTGAGCGAGTAGGTGTTTCAAAACGGCTGGGTTCTGCTTAAGCGCATAGATACAGGTATCGGTGTCGAGGAGGAACTTCATCCGAGCGAGGTCCTCTTCTCGACGTCGCCCTGTGACGGCCTAGTGAAGTCGTCCGGCACTCCGGCGAAAGACTCGACGTATCCTTCGGGCAACTCGTCGACCGGCTCCACGACGACCGCTTGCCCTTTGCGATGCACGAGCACGGGCTTGACGACCGCCGCCGCCGGGGTACATGATTCTATGTCCGCGCGGCTCAACACACGAACCGATGCAAAGCAAACCAGAGCGGAGCTAAGCGGAGCGGAGCTGAAGCGAAGCTGAGCGACTCGTGGCGGAGCTGAGTAGTTGGGCCCCAGTCGCAGCCGGCCTACCGCAGCCAAATGAAATCGAACGAAACCTTGGAGGCCGCTTTCGGGCGGCCTTCTTATTTCTGACCTTGGCCGCGCGACTCCGCTTGGCGATCTGCCGACGGGGGTGAGGAACCGGAATCGAAGCGGTGTATTTCGGCCGCGGGATCGCTTGCGCAAGACAGAAAGTGTACGCGGCGCGGGGCTTGCGGAAGGGCGTCTGCGTGATTACAATGTAATTACGGAGGTGCCTGAGGCAATGAGGACCGAGCTGGTTCGTATCGGCAATTCCCGCGGTGTTCGCATTCCGAAGCCTCTCATCGAGCAGTGCGGGTTGGGGGACACGGTCGAGTTGCGCGTCGAGAACGATTGTCTGGTCATTTCTCCAGAACGCCGGCTCCGCCAAGGCTGGGAGGAAGCATTCCGGGCAGCCGGACCGGCCGCAGACGACGAACTCCTGCTGGAGACCGGGGACCCCAATGAGTTCGATCGCAAGGAATGGCAGTGGTAGGCCGGCCGCCCCAGC
>Ga0181521_10004225_pt1 | contig 16505 bp, 18 predicted proteins | sample PEATcosm2014_Bin_32_FD_119764 | JGI IMG/M metagenome (GOLD analysis project Ga0181521, IMG submission 119764) | Peatland microbial communities from MTU Mesocosm Facility, Houghton, MI, USA - PEATcosm2014_Bin02_60_metaG | ecosystem: Environmental > Terrestrial > Soil > Wetlands > Peat | place... | reverse complement strand
CCGAAGCGCTGCTCTGCACTCCCGGAACCACCAGGTTATTGAGATAAAACTGAATGCCGGTGCTGTCGATTCGTTGCAGCGGGACGGGGGGAGTTTCACCGGTATTGAGCCTTATGTACCCGAACAGCGTCGGCGCCAGCGCCAGCATGACCAGTGACAGGCGGCGCATTACCGTGTGCTCCCCTGAGCCGGTTGCTGCGATCGAAGCCGGGCCGCTATGCGGTTGTGCAGTTCGGCGCTGCTCATTCCTTCCAGCGTACGGATCGGCGTTCCGGTGGCAGTCCCCTTGCCCTGGACGATCTCGATACTGCGCAGCGACGCGCTGGCGTGCAGGATATTCTTTTCATCCACCGTATACTTGCCCTGGCCCCATCCTGTGGTGCGCAGATATCCGTTCGGCACGCGTGTCAGAAATACCAGAACCTTTTCGCCGGTCTGATAGCCAACCGTTCCCGCCACGCTCATTCCGCGGTCACCCACGATACCTCCGACTTCGCTGACGACGGCCGTGGCGCCGGGCGTGCCTTTATGCGCGGCGGATACGGCTACTTCGTAATGCGTCCAGATGAATTTATGCTCCGAATCCCACTCCGCCCAGGAGCGCGTGACCTGACCCGAGACAATCAAATCCGAATGATCGATGAGCTCTTCAAAGGAGAGCTGAGGAACGCTTGTTGCGCCGGCAACGCACGTCAGGAGCAAACTGGACGTAAGCAGACCAGCCCAGCGTCGAAATGGATACCGCATGTGTACGGATTATGCCACAAGTGTCGGACTCCGGGAAATACAACAACAGTTATTTCTTCAGCGTGCGAATGAACGCGACCGTGTTGTCCACATCTGCGCCGGCGATGGCGACGGGCTTCATTTTTCCCGTGCCCGTCGTGATGATCGTCTTCAGATCGGCATCGCTCTTCTTCTGCACCTCGTCCGAACTGAAAGGTTTGAGATCGACGTTCATCGCCTTGGCTATGGCGGGATTGCCCTGTCCGTCGGCGCCATGACAGGCTCTGCATTTGGTGGCAAAAAGCGTCTTCCCGGCCGCAGCGTCGGCGGCCGAGGCTCCGCCAACGAACAGGCTGGCGAGGCTCAGTACAAAAAACACGGAAAGGATCTTCATTCCCGGATTGTACCTTTTGACGCCGTCTCGTCAGAACGCGCTCATTACGCCAGGCACATCTTCGCGTACTCGAAACAGCGCGCGATTTCAGTCACGGCATCGCCCTTGGCGCGGGCGTTATATTCATACTCGATGTTCGCCGGGATATCGTACTTCTCTTTTTTCAGGAGCTGCAGCACTTCCCCGCCGGATCCCCGCCAAAAGAACCTTGCCAAAGTCTTGTCGCGACTGGATGGTCTTACTCCTTACCCGCTGTCTGCCGGTCGTCTTAGAATAAATAAACTGACTCGTCAGCGAAAAGGTGCCAAATGAAACGTCTCGTGACCATCCTTACTGCCGCCCTGGCTGGCATCGCCGTGATTGCGACCGCACCGGGCCGCGCGCTCGTGCTGGCGCAGAATCGCATGAACTACTCGATCATTGGCGAGAACAGCGGCCATGTCGCACTCGGCCTCGCGATTCGCAAGCTCGGCGTTTCGGGCACCTTCATGCAGGCCCCGGCACATCCCGACGACGAGACCAACGCGCTGTTCGCGCTGTTTGGCTATGGAATGGGTCTTCGAACGATCGACCTCCAGAATAATCGCGGCGACGGCGGCCAAAATGAAATCGGCCCCGAACTGTTCCGCGACATCGCCGTCCTGCGCACCGCCGAACTGCTCTCGGCACATCGCATCGACGGAGCCGAGCAATACTTCACGCGCGCCATCGATTACGGCTATTCGTTCGACCCCCAGGAAGTGATTCAGAAATGGGGCCGCGAAGACATCGTCGGCGATTATGTCCGGCTTATCCGCACTCTTCGGCCCGACGTCGCGCTGACGATGAACATTCAGGGGCGCGGCGGCGATCGCGCCCATGAGGCGACGACTGTCCTGTTCCGCGAAGCATACGCAGCGGCCGGAGACCCGTCGAAATATCCGGAGCAGCTTCGCGAAGGACTAAGGCCGTGGCAGCCGAAGAAACTCTACTTCGCCGCGCCGCCCGCCGCGGGTGGCCGCGGAGGTCCCGGACGCGGCCTCGGCGACGGCGCTCCCCAGGCGGCTGCGCCAGCCGCGCCCGCCGCACGACCTGTGAAGCTCACTCCCGTGAATACGAATGCATACGATGCGCTGCTGGGCCGCACCTACGCCGAAATCGGCACGGACGCGCGCAGCAATCACAAATGCCAGGGCACTGGCGGCCTTCCCGCGTTGCCCGGATTCAACAATGGACGTGGCGGCGGTTTGGGCGGCGGGGGTGGATACCAGCTCATCGACAGCACCATACCTGGACAGAATGACAAAACCGAGACTTCGCTTTTCGACGGCGTGGACACGAGGCTGGAAGCGCTTGCCCAGTATGCCGGCCCCAACCCGCCCGCTGCCCTGGTTTCAGCCATCGGCGCCATTGCCGCCGACGCTAAGCTCGCGCGAGGCGCCTTCGACTCCGGCAACGACGCAGCCACCGCACAGCCCATCGAGGCTGGCCTTGCCGCTATCCGCGCCCTGCGCGCGCAGCTTGGCAAAATGGGGCTCGACGACTCGGCGCGCTATGAAATCGACTTCCGTCTGCGCCTCAAAGAACGCGACTACGAGGACGCTGTCCTCGCGGCGCACGGCCTTTCCTTCGACGCCGTAGCGGACGACGGGCTCGTGATCGCCGGACAGCCTGTGAAGCTCTCCCTGCTCGCCGTAAACCGCGGCGCCTCGGATGTCAACGTCACGGAAGTCTCGATCGCCGGCTTCGACGCGCCCGTCGCCTGCAACCCGGGCGCAGTAAAGAAAGATGCGGTTTATACCTGCGCCTCCGACGCGCATGTCCCGAAGGACGCCAGGACGACCACGCCCTACTTCAGCGACAACTATTGGAAGCATCCTGAAAACCAGGCCATTCAGATCTTCGAACCGGGTGTCGAGTTCGGCGTTCCCTTCGCGCCCACGCCGTTCCGCGTAACGTTCCATATCAAGGCTGGCGATGCTGAGGTTACCCGCGAGGTGCCGGTCGAATTCCGCTATGTGAAGGACATCTACCTCGGCGACAAGCGCATGGAACTCAATGTTGTTCCGGCGTTCTCGGTCAGCGTCACGCCGGGGCTCGCCGTCATCCCGGCCTCGACGCCGGTCAAACGCGAGATCCACGTGTCGGTGACAAATGGCGAGAAGGCTGCGGCCGAGGCCCTGGTGTCACTCGAGCTGCCCCCTGGCTGGAAGGCGACGCCCGCAAGTGTCCCGCTCAGTTTCGGCCACGAGGATGAATCGCTGTCGGCGCGGTTTGAGGTCACCCCTCCGCCCCAGGCCAGGGTCGGCCAGTACGCTCTGCGCGCGGTGGTCACCTCTCCGTCGGTCCCGAATGAAAAATTCTCCGATGGTTACGAAGTCATCGAGTATCCGCATATCCAGCGCCGCAACGTGATCAAACCCGCCGAAGCCGCGCTCAAAGTCGTGGATGTGAAGGTGACGCCGAACGTTAACGTTGGTTACATCGTCGGCGTGGGCGATCAGGTGCCGCCGGCGCTCGAACAGCTGGGCGCGAAAGTGACTTACATCGACGAGGACGAACTTGCCTGGGGCGACCTGTCCAAACACGATGTGATCGTGACCGGCGTTCGCGCTTATGAACGGCGTGCCGATCTCCGCGCCTACAACCGCCGTCTGCTCGATTACGTCTCGCGCGGCGGAACCGTCATCGTGCAGTACAACAAGACGGAATTCAATGATGCGGAGTATGGCCCGTATCCGGCCAAGGTCAGCGGGAACCGCGTCTCCGACGAACTGGTTCCGGTCAAGTTACTTGCCCCGGCCGACCCGGTCTTCAATTTTCCGAATAAGATCGGACCGTCGGCGTGGGCCGGATGGGTGCAGGAGCGCGGCCTTTACTTCCTCGGCGAGAAGGATCCCAAATACATCGATTTGGTGTCGATGACGGACTCATTCAAGGACAATCCGGGAGAGAAACTCGGTGCCATGGTCGAGGCGAAGTTCGGCAAGGGCAGGTGGATTTATCTCGGTCTGGGACTATGGCGTCAACTGCCCGCCGGAACCGACGGCGCCTATCAGCTGCTGGCCAACCTGATCAGCCGACCGAAGGTGAAGACCACCGAAACGGCGTCCCGCTAGCTTTGGATCAGGCAGCCAGCGGATTGATGGTGCGCAAGCTCCGGAATCGCGAGAAATCTCTGTCGACCGAATAGAGCGTTGTCACTCCGTGCGCCTGACACAGTGCCGCAATGCGCGCGTCTTGCACTACGCCCCCCGCGACCTTCGCCGCAGCGATGGTCTCCTTCAGAAACATCCAGTGGTCCTTTGTCTCGCCGATCAGTATGAGCGACGGTGAACCGATCCACGCCTCGACTTGTGCGGTTGCCACGGCCATGGGGGAAGGAGTGCGAAAAATGCGGGGGTTCGTAACGACGGCGAGAAACTCGTGAACGCACGGCCAGGCAATGGCCCAGGCCGCGGACGCTTCCGCCAGCCGCCGGACGCAAGCCTCGGCGGCGTCGTAAAGCGGCATCTCCTCGCGATGGGCATAGACCAGAATGTTTGTGTCGACGGCAATCACTCGCCCCGCCCCTCGTAGACGATGGAGTCGTGCGCGTGGGCGTACCGCTTCGCATCGCGGAAAAGGCCATCGGAGATATCCACTGTGGTTTTCATACGTTTCGTTTAACTGTCTATATGGGTCCGTGAATTCGTCCAGTTCCCTTACGCTCCGAGGGGGTGCAGCAGATTGCGCACCCGCGCCTCCAGAACCTCCGGCCCAAATGGCTTCATGATGACGGCGTCTTTCTCGGCCAGCCATTCCATTTCATTGGCAGAACCCTCCGCGCAGCCTGTCATTAACAGCACTTTCATGGAAGGGCAGACAGCATTCGCCCGTGTCGCCAGTTCCGAGCCACGCATCCCCGGCATCATGATATCGATCATCATTAAATGGATGCCAGCCCCGGTCCGCTCAATAATCCGAAGCGCCTCCGCTCCATTCCGGGCCTGGAGCACGGAATAGCCGTACGTGCGCAGAGATTCGACCACGAATTCCCTGACGACGTCCTGATCTTCCACGACGAGCACCGTTTCCGATGCAGCAGGATGCACCGTAGTTTCCGCCGCCGGCGCATTCGGCTGCGAGTTCGCACTGAGGGTCAGAGGCAAATAGATGCTGAACTCCGAACCTTTACCCGGCGCGCTTCCGACGTCGACAAATCCCTGCCATTGACTCACGATGCCATGCACCGTGGAAAGACCGAGCCCCGTCCCTGTGCCCTTCTCCTTTGTCGTGAAAAAGGGTTCGAAGATGCGCTGGCGGGTCTCCTCGTCCATACCGACGCCGGTATCGCGCACGGTCAGACGAACGTGCGGCCCCGGCGCGCCACTGCTCCCGATGGGGATGTCCCGCGGCCTCACCCCGGCGTTCCCTGTCTCGATCGTGAGCTTTCCGCCCGCGGGCATGGCGTCGCGCGCATTCACGGCCAGATTCATCAAACACTGCTGAATCTGGTTCGGATCGGCCAGTACGGAGTCGGGGGATGCCTGCAGACTCGTCTTCATTTCGATATGCCTGCCCACCATGCGTTCGAGCATCTCTCTCGATTCGGCCACGATGGCATTCAGATGCACCTTTTCGGGATGCGTCACCTCCATCCGGCTGAAGGCCAGAAGCTGGCGGGTCAGGCTCGCCGCCGATTCTCCCGCCTTGTTGATCTGCTCCGCGTACCTTCTTTGCGGGCTGTTGAGTCCCTGCATCAGCGTTTTGCTGTAGCCGTTGATCACGGTCAGAAGATTGTTAAAGTCGTGAGCGACGCCGCCGGCCAGGCGCCCGACAGACTCCATCTTTTGCGCCTGATTCAATTGCGCCCGCAACCTCGCTTTCTCCTCCGCAGCCTGCGTTTCCCGGATCTGATTTTGCTCAAGCGCATCCGCCATCTGGTCGAAAGACTTAGCCAGCACGCCAATCTCGCCCCTGTACTCGAGTCCGGTGCGCGCATCCAGGCTGCCGGAGGCCAGCCGGTTTGCAGTCTCGATCAGTCTGGAAAGGGGACGTGTGAAGTACCGGCCGCTGCCGAGCCAGGTCAGCCCCAGAACCAGCAAACCTACGATCCCGAGCCCGCTGAGATGCAGAGCCAACCGGCGTTTCGCGGGCCGGTAAATCTCGCTCAAGCGGATCTTCATTACGACCAGGAGATCATCACCGGAGCGTACTCTTGCAACGGAGTAGAATCTGCTGATGCCGTCGTAACCCTTCACTTCGCCGTCGAAATCGTTTTTGCCCACCAGGGTTCGCTCTAAGGGTGGCGCGGGCGTGCCTGCCGGCCAGTCCGGGGATCGCGGATTTCGCGCAATCTCCCTGCCTTGTCCATCCATGACCAGGAGCGTTGCCTCCGCGGGTATCTGCATCTTATTAATCTGCTTATCCAGCCAGTCCAGATCGACCGTGACGAAGACAAAGGACCGAACCTGATGATGATCTTCGTCCATAACCGGGCCCACCACAGGAACGACTCGCTTTCCGGGAGAGGTTAATACAAAGTCGCCAACTGCGACCTGCCCGCTTCGGCGGACTCGGTCCAGCAGAGCAAGGTCTTCCGGGTAGTCCTGGAGGGTACGCACATTCATCGGATTCGACGCAGCGCACAGAACCCGGGAATCTGTGTCGACCACAAACATGTTCACGAACTGCGGAAACGCAGGCTTCAGCGCTGCCAGCTCGGCGTCACACGATCCAGCAGGATCCCGGATCACTGAGTACCGGCTGAGTCCCTGCACCAGATCGCTGCTCGACTGGATCACGCGATTCAGGTCCAGGGCGACGAGACGAACGGCTTCCCGCGAATCGGCTCGCGCCCGGGCTGCGTCTTTTCTGCCGTTATCCACCGCCAGATAAACCGCCAGCAACGCAAGGGGCGCGATTGCGAGTAACAGAATCAATGCGATCTGGTATCTTATGTTGCCCAGGGACCTCAACAGGCGAAGACCACCGAAACGGCCGCCCGCTAGCAGCACTTGTGTCTGGCGCAGTGCTCGCTCCACGCCGCATGCGCTCCCTCACACTTATTCATCGAGCTGAGCACGGCCGCAAAGTTCATAGCGGCCTCGTCGGGCTTCGCGGCGGCAACGCTGATTTGAAAGGACTGCGCACCCTCTACCATTCGTCCAGCGGCTTTGAGAACCATACCGCGCAGCCGCTCGTTTTCTTCGCACTGTAACGTTTCATTTTGCATTGGGGGCAAGAGCTCGTCTTCGCCGCTCATCTCCGGGCGGGCGTGCTATGCGGCACGCAGCCGCGTTCGATTACACGCCATTTGATATCTCGGCGCGGTTTCCTCGCGCGCTTTACGCAAAACGCAGCGGGCCATGAAAACGAGCCAGTCCGCGCGCGGGGGACGGTCCCCCTGACGCGCGCTGAGTGCGGCCAAGGTCAGCTCTTTCCGGTCGTTTTCAATCTCGATCCGGCGTACGCGGCCAGCAAGGCCGCGTACGATATTCTCCGCTAAGGTCTTTTTTGGCGTGCCTTCATGCCAGTGTGCGATCAATATATCCCATTCATTATTCCGCGCGGCTTTCAGCACGTCCTCGTGTGTCGCTACCGGAAGGGTCACCGCATCATCTCCGAGCAAGCGCACCATTTCCCCGAGGACCTCGGCTGATTCAGTCGAATCGGTCAGCAGCAACACGCGAAGGGGCTTCGGCATACAGGGCCTTTTCATCTCTCAAATACACTATGCGATTTTTCGGGCGCTCCGTCTATCGGTTGTATTACCCATCGTGTCTTATCCGTCTCCTAAGTAGAACAACCGCCGGATCGTCAAGGGCAGTTCCTCGTTCAGTCTTGCCTTGCATAAAACGGCGTCGGCCGAAGAGCGCCGCGCGGCTTCAAGCAGTTCCGCTCCGTCGTGAATAGTCAGCAGAATCATCCTGACTCCCGGAAAAGGCTCTGCGAGCCCCGCCACATCCATGTCCATCATGACAAGGTCGGGCTTCAGCGAGTCGATCTTCGCCGCGATCGGTACGGGATTCGCCGAGGCCGAAACCACATCGATCCGATCGATCGTTTCCAGCAGCCGGACGATCGCGCACAGCACCAGCGCATTGGTTTCGGCGACGGCAACTCGCAACCGTTCACGGGGCGGCAAGACAACCGATAGTAAACACTCCTTGCGCCTGTGACTATCGGGAGAATTCCCAGGCTCTCCCTAAGGGGAACGAACTAGGCCTCGGTGATGTGGTTGCGCACGGCCCAGCGGACGAGATCGCTGAGCGATTCCATTCCGAGCTTATGCATGATGTTGGCGCGGTGCGCTTCCGCTGTTTTCACGCTGATCCCGAGTGCATTGGCCACGTCCTTATTACTCTTGCCTTCCGCCAGCAGCTGCGCGACTTGCCGCTCACGCGGGGTCAGCGTCGCCGGGCTGTCCGTGACGCGCCCCACAGCCGCGGCGCTCGATACGTAGCCCTGCACCACCATCGACGCCACTTTGGATGTGAAGAATGTGGCGTGGCTCCTCACCGCGTCCACTGCCCGCACCAGATCCTGGGCCGCATCCGATTTGAGCAGATACCCGCGCGCGCCCGCCTCCAGAACCTCCCGCACCAGCTCCTCGGATTCGTGCAGCGTCATGATCAGAATCTCGGTCCCCGGAGACTTTCGCAGGATCTCCCGCGTGGCTTCCAGCCCGTTCATTTCCGGCATGCTGATGTCCAGGACCACAACCTCGGGCGCCAAACGTTCAACCATCGCCACAGCCTCGCGGCCATTCGCCGCCTCTCCCACCACCTTCCACCCAGTCTGCGCCTCGAGCACCGCGCGCAATCCACGCCGCAGCACTTCGTGATCGTCGGCGATGACGATGCGCAGTTCGGCGGTCACGCGTCTGTTCCGACCGGCAGCAGCACGATCACGCGTGAACCGCCCGCGCTCGACTCCACCTTCAGCCGTCCTCCCAGTTGCCGGGCTCGTTCCTGCATGCCCGCCAGTCCCACCCCAAGCGTGCCCCGTCCCCGCCGGCAGCTATCGATCACCTCCGGCGGCATGCCCCCGCCCTCGTCGCGTATCTCGAGCGACACATGGCCGCCTTCAAACCGCACGCTGACCCAGCATCGTCCGCTGCCGGAATGCCGATGCACGTTCGTCAGGCTTTCCTGGATGATCCGGAACAGCGCCAGTTCGACGTCGCGTCCGAGGCGCACACCGTTCTCGGGCATGCTGAATTCCACCTCGATTCCCGACCGGCCGCTGAAACCCGCCACATATGCCCGCACCGCCGAAAACAGCCCCAGTTCGTCCAGCAGCGGGGGATGCAGCAGATAAGAGAGCGTGCGAATCTCGCTCAGCATCCTGTCCGCCAGGGCCACACTGTCCTGAGCCACCTCCGCGAGGTCGGCGGGCAGCCGTACGTCCTGCAGACGCGACAGATTCAGCTTCAGCGCCGCGAGGTTCTGGCCCGTGCTGTCGTGCAGGTCACGGGCGATGCGCCGGCGTTCTTCATCCTGCAGCCGCAGCAGACGGTTCGTCAGATCGTGCAGACGCTCCTCCGCGCTCTTGTGCTCCGTGATATCGATCGCCATGCCGATCCCATAGAGCGGCGCGCCGTCGGCATTGCGAACCAGCGTAACCGCCACATCCGCCCAAACGACGCTGTGATCTTTTTTGAAATAACGTTTCTGAATCCGGTAGTTCGCGACCTTTCCATCGAACATCTCCCGCGCCAGCCGTGCGTCCTCGCAGGCATCGTCGGGATGCGTGAATTCTGTAAACGTCGCTCCCCGCATCTCCTCTTCGGAGTAACCCAGCATGTCCGCCAGCGCACGATTCACACGCAAGATTCGCTGGTCCTGTCCCACGATGCCAATTCCCACCCGTCCGTCTTCGAAAACTCTGCGGAACCTTTCTTCGCTTTCCCGGATCACTGCCTCGGCGTTTCTCTGATCGGTCACGTCTTCGCCGATACCGACATAACGGACGATTTTTCCATCCGCCTCCGCGACCGGGAAGCGCCGGTTCTGGATCCAGCGAATCATGCCGTCCGGTCTGACGATCCGGAATTCGACCGCACCCGTGAATCCGTGCTCACTGAAATTGTCAAAGGCCAGTGCGAATCTGGCCAGATCTTCCGGATGGATTCTCTTGAATATCGCGGTCGCATCCCGATAAACTTCATCCCGGCTCATTCCCCAGATTTCATCGAAGACGGGACTAACGTAGAGAAAGCGTAACGGCGAAATCTCCGCCAGCCAGAAGATCTGCCGGACATTCTCAGCCAGCTGTCGAAACTGCTCCTCGCTTCTGCGCACGGCATCCGCCGAATCCGCAGCCTGCTCGAGCGCAAGCAGAATCATTCCCGCCGCCAGTCCCATCGGCAGCAGCGCATTCAGCGACGCAGAGAACACCGAGTACCTTGCCGTGTATGCGGGGAGACCAGCAATCGTCGCCGCCAGAAGCACGTTATGGATGGAGAAAGCGATCCCGAAACCCGCCAGTGTCGGCGCTCCCACCCGCCCCGCCATCCTCCGACAGCGGATGAAGGCCAGAACGAACCATGCCGTCACGGCGGCGTTGAGCGCGGCGCGTTCCAGACGCCAAGCTTCCGATGCCGCATCGGGGCTGCCGGCAGTCCACTGCGTTACTGCCTGCATCAGCGCCAGGATCAACCAGCCCAGCGCGAAGATGCCGACGCTTTGCTTTCGTGTTAACTTCGGTCTCATGCAGTCGATCGCCGCCAGCGCGATCAGCGCAAACTGTGGCGAACCGAAAAGGTAGGGCAGGGCCGACGTGACGAGATGCGTCGTGCCCGGCGGCAGAATCGAGAGCTGCCATGCCAGCGTGAGCCCCCCCACGCCGAACGACAACGCCCAGTAAATTAAATACGATTCGCGATAAACGTAGCGGTAGACCACGGCGATCAGGAACGCGAGCCAGAGCACGCTGGCGACCTGAATCCAACCGAGTGTAATAAAGGCCGGCGTCATGGCCCTGTAGATTAGAGGAACAGCGTCTCAGGCCCTTCCTCATCGGTTCGGCGCCGGCGAAGCGATGCCAACACAATAATGTGTCTCATGCCAGATCATCCTATAACAATGCACGATGCCGCTCAAGCGAGTATCATGCATCAGAAACGGACCCGGCTCTCCAGATTGGCTTCGATCTCGGCCCGGGTGCGCCATGGTGTCCTGAGTTGTTTCTTCGTCAGATACGGCAGCTGATCGGTGAGATGAGGCGAGCCTGGCTGCGACGAGTTCCCGTACGACATCAGCACACGGGCTTTCGGCGGATTGGTGAACTCCACTGTCGACACCCACGTCTCCCCGTGAATCTGCGACCGGGTCCCGTCGTGCAGCGGACCGAACGTGATTACGCGAAAGATTCCGAGGTTCCCGAATCCTCCGTTCGCGGGCAGGTCCACGCCTCCCAGCTGATACCTCATCACCTTGCCCCATTCCACATCGAGTGCGCCCGATTCCCCGATCGTCTGCGCCGCGGCCGCATCGAGCTGTCCGGCCGCCTTCTCCGGATCCTTCAGACCACGCGGCGTGGTCAGCGGGCTCTTCAGGTCGTAGGCGATCGCGAATCCCGCCTGCGAACCCAGCGCCGGGCCCATGAACTTCGTGGCCCAGTTATAAAACAGCACCGCTCCTTTACTGTCGGCTTCCACGTGCCGGTCCCACTTAGCCAGCACATCGGCCGCCTGCTTCGCCAGCGGCGTTCCGTACTTCGCCGCCGCATCGAGTAACTCCGGCAGAATGCGGTCGGCTAACTCGGCCTTCGTCGAGTGCTTCAGCTCGATGAACTGGTCGTAAGTCAGTTTGTCGTGCTCCGTCAGCATGCGCAGAGAACTCTCGGCGCGGAACGAAATATTTACCGGCGCCAGATACGGAGGATACTTCGCCGGATCGAGCGTATTCGGCCACGCCGCGTTCCAGGGCGGATCATTCGTGTTGTGCACAAACCCGTTCGACGGGTCGATTACTTTAGGCAGTTCCTCGTAAGTCAGATAATCGTGCCACAGGGTTTCCGAAGTATCGCCGGGAACGATGCCCGCCCAGTAAGCAAGGTCGCCCTTACCGCGCCGCGGCATGGCCGCGTTCCACAGATACTCGATATGTCCGTCGCGGTCGGCGTAGATAATGTTGAACGTCGGCACCTGCAGACGGCTCACGGCTTTCTGATAGCTCTCGAAATTATGCGCCGTGTCCATCTGCCAGTACTCTTCGAGCATAAAGGGGCGATCGAGCGCGGCCACGCGCAGAGCGATGGAATCGCCGTGATCCTGCTTCACGATCGGTCCCTGCACGGTGCGGCGTATCTCCAGCGTCTCGGTTTTGAATGTTCCGTCGGCCTGCCGTATTTTGATTTCATGCGTTTCTTTTTCGAACGGCAGCACCTTGCCGTCGAGTAAGTAACCGTCTCCCTGCGTCTTGATGCGATACAGGTCCGCCAGATGGGGTGAGTTCACCGTCTGGTTGAAGCCGAGATATTGGCTGAACATAAACCGCAGCACGGGGAACCCTACCTGGCTGGCGCCGTACAGATCGATTCCCGGGGCCATCAGATGGATCTCGTAATAGGTTTGCCAGCCGCCCCACGCCAGGTGGGGATTGCCAAGCAGCATCGCCTTGCCGTCGGCAGTGTGCCCGGGTGCGATAGCCCATGAATTGGAGCCGATCCCCTCAGGCGTGTCATTCAGACTCAGACTCGCCGTTTCATCGGCCGGAGCGGCAGCAGCGGCCGGAGCCCCCAGGCGCAGCGGGGCCATGTATGTGAAATGCACAATCCTGTGCGTATGTTCGATCGGATCGAGTGCCGTGACGGGCAGAACGCGCTTCGCCTCTTCCGACAGCGCGCCTGGATTCTTCGCGGCGTAATCGTTGATGCCTTTGGCAAAGGCTTCGAGATACTTGCGGAACTCCGGCGTCTGTTTCGTCAGCCACTCGGCCGAGCGCTGCGGAACGCTGTTGGTCCAGACCCACTTATCGCCCGCAAGGCCCGACGGACCGAAATACTCCGCCGCGCGGCCTCGTGATTCTCCGTAGAGATGCAGCAACAGATTGCCATGGCTCTGCGCCTGGGCCCAGCCGTAGCCGTAGAAGAGATCTTCGGTCGACTTCGCGAAGACATGCGCGACGCCGAACTTATCCCAGAGAATCTCGGTTCCCTTTTGCGGCGAGGCGGCGAGCGCCGGTACGCCTGTAATCAGGGCGAGAAAAAAAGAAAGAAGACAACGGTTCGAGAAAGCCACGAATACCCTCCGGCGATGGAAATTCGGGGCGAGCGCGGCCCGTCTCAGGACGTTACCCGTTAGTGTAACCCCGCTTCCCCCGGGTTGCGCGATTCATGATAGATTAACGGCTCGAAGGAGATCGCAAATGAGACGACTACGGCTGACCGGCGTCCCGCTCACTGCGTTCCTGCTGACTACGTCGACGAGCCTTTTCGGCGCTGACAACAAATTGACGAGCCAGGAGAAAGCCCAGGGCTGGATCCTCCTTTTCGATGGCAAAACACTCAATGGCTGGGAAGCCCTCGCGGCTGCACCGGCCGCCGCCAACGCCCCGGTTCCCACCTGGCCGCAGGTTGGCCGGAATCCCCGGGCGTGTTCATCTCCTGCCGGCAAAGCCGCTGTACCCGAACGCGTTTCACACTGGGAGGTTGTGAAGGGGTCATCGATCCCTGCAGGGAGCAGACGGGCAATCTGACGACAAAGGCGAGTTACAGGGATTTTGTCCTGGACGTGGATTTCAGAACCGGTGCGGACACCAACAGCGGGGTGTTTATTCGCAACACTCCGGGCAAAGGCGGTTACGAAGTGCAGATATGGAAAGCGCAGCCGGCGGGTTACAACACCGGCTCCATCGTCAACACCGGGAAAACCGACAAAGAATATAAGTTCGTCGCGGATCAGTGGAACCACTATGAGATTACGGCGGAAGGCGACCATATCGTGATCATGCTGAACGGAGTAAAAACCCTGGATGTGCACGATTCGAAGTTCGCCGACGGGAGCATCGGACTACAGTACCAAGAGTTTCCTATAGAGTTCAAAAATATCAAATTGAAGCCGATGCGGGCATTGGAATCGCCGCTGAAGAAGTAGAATGGAATAAAGAAATGCCGAGCCCAATCAACCGCGATCCGTCCCGCCGACTCCCGGTTCGAAAGGAGTTCGTGCATCCCCACAGAACGGACCCCAACGCCCTGGCAAAACTGTTGAACGAGTGGATGCTCGGCGATGAGGCTGAGCAACGCGATACGTTCGAGGTCTTTTCGGCGTTCTCGGGATGAAGATCGGCCCGACGGCTAAAAGCTCTTTTCATGAGCTTGATCGTTCTGCTGGACGCTATTGGCGGAACAATCCTGGAACATCACGCTTGCCGTGGAGCACGTGCAGAACCCTTACGCCTCGCTCGGCGATGCGGTAAACGATAACATACCGCCCGACCACGAAGCTTCGGCAGCCTTGGCTCAGGTCGTCCCGACTGCGCCCGAGATATGGGTTTTGTCCAGTCTCCTGAAGCTGCCCATGAGCAGATCAACGAACCGGTCCGCAGCAGCCTCACTGTCCCCCGCGATATAGCTCCAGATTTCCACCAAATCGCGGCGAGCACGCTGGCTGAGCCGATAAGTCGCCATCAGGCGCGGGTCGGCTTTTTGGCCGCGCGATACTCCCGGCCTTCGGTCTTCAGCTCCTGCGCGAGCTGCGAAAGAGTCGAATCGGTGTAATCGCGGAAGCGGTCAGTTTCCAGGTCGGCTGCGGCCTCATCGAGCGCGGCTACCGTCTCGGCGCGCGACCGCTCATCCTCTTCCCAGCGAGTCATGGCGTCACGCACTGCATCCTCGGCGTCTCGGTACCGGCCGCTCTTGACGGCCTGTTGCAGAAAGGCCTGCTGCTCGGGAGTGAGACGCACTTCCATGTTTTGAGCATATCAATTTCAGTTCCGAGGAGTGATCCCGGCCTCAAGGATTTATCATGAGCAGGATGGCAAATCACGGTCTACTTCGACGCAGGCCATTGAGGAAACGCTGATCATGGGCGCGTCGACAAGCTGGTTGTGAGGGAGGTACCGCAGGCAGACGCGGTTTCTGAGGTTGCCGGCTCCTTAGCCTGCCGCAATGGCCACCCTCCCACGTGGTTGCCGCTGGCTCCCATTCCATCCGCTACGACTACCAATCCGAGATTCGCTTCGGTCCCGCCCTGTACGGCGCGACGGTAGTCGGCCCAATGGGAAGTATGATTTCGAGACACCTCAGCAACCGCATGGTCTTCGCGCCACAATCGCCGTATCATTCGGTGCGAGGGTGGTATGCCTTCGTTGAATAGCGCGGCGATTTGAGCGGACAGGGTTCCTCTGTGGTAAGCATTTTTGATCTTGAACTGGGGAAGATCGTGGCTACTCAGGTGATGAAGTCCGCAGGCTTCGAAGGCTGGCGGGAGGAGTATCCAGCGAGTATATCGTTCAGGAGTATGCCGCATTCCGGCGTTCAGACTGGTTTGCCTGCGATGCCCAAACCGGTACGAAGCGCCTGCTGTTTAGCGGAGGATACGAAGGTCATATCTTGGGGGACGGGAGGCACCTGGTTGTCCTCCACACGCGGACAGAAGTTTTTGCCGCGCTGATCTCGATAGACTCCGGCAGCGTACTCGACTTAAAGAATGCCGCAGACTTTCAACGCTATGTTCAAAACGTGACCGGGCTCGACACGATTAGTTTCGATCCGCAGGCGACTCGTCTAACAAGCATGCTCAACTGGACGAGAACGGACTTCCAAACCAATCAGGTTACATTTGAAAAACTGATCACGATAGAGATCAGCAGCGAGGTGGAACCCGCAAGTTGACGGCTTCGGAATCTGAATTTCATCGTGACCCCTTTTCTAACCCGCCAATCCCGGTACTCCGCCCGCGGTTTTCGCGGCCCGCACCGCCCGCAGCACCGCCATCGCCAGGGCTTCCGCCGCCGCCACACCAACCTCGTCCACCGACGCGTGTTCTTTCCCCAGCGAAATCGCGAAGGTCATATCGCCATCCTGCATGGTGTTGACCGGAGAGATCGTGCGCGCCACGCCAAGGCTCGCCAGCGCCGCCATCTTGTTCGTCTGCACACGGTCCAGCCGCGCGTTGGTCGCCACCACCGCGAGCGTCGTATTCCGCCTGAGCGGAGGAGTGTTGTCGCCAAGGCCGTGCCGCATCGCGGCAGCGGAGTTCACAAATTCCCGGCTTTGCGGGGATTTTCGCGCGCCCGCGACGATCTTCCCCGTCTCCGGATCGATCACGTCGCCCACCGCGTTCACCGCCACCAGCGCCGCCACCATCACACCCGAACCGAGCGTCAGTGACGCACTGCCGATGCCGCCTTTCATCGCCTGTTTCATTCCGAACAGTTTGCCCACTGTCGCGCCCGTCCCAGCGCCTACATTG
>Ga0181521_10004220_pt1 | contig 16514 bp, 18 predicted proteins | sample PEATcosm2014_Bin_32_FD_119764 | JGI IMG/M metagenome (GOLD analysis project Ga0181521, IMG submission 119764) | Peatland microbial communities from MTU Mesocosm Facility, Houghton, MI, USA - PEATcosm2014_Bin02_60_metaG | ecosystem: Environmental > Terrestrial > Soil > Wetlands > Peat | place... | reverse complement strand
GGATCGCGGTGGGAGCCACGCCAGGTACCTGTTTTCCATCCTGCAGGAAAGCGGCGAGATCCCCGATGACCAGAATTTCGGGATGCCCAGCGATCGAAAGGTCCGGTGCGACCGGCACTCGTCCGGCGTGATCCAGCGTCAGGCCAAGGCGATCCGAGAGCAGTTTCCCGATCGGGGACGCTTGGACACCCGCGGCCCAGAGCACGGTTCGCGCCGGGATTTTTGCAACTGTGTCGTGCTCTTTGACCGTGACACCTTGTTCGTCTATGCCGGTCACCAGGGCTCCGGTGCGCGTTCGGACGCCGAGTTTGGTTAACGCGCGTTCGGCGGCGCGGGAGAGCTTGGCCGGATATACCGGCAATACCCGGTCGGCGCCTTCGATCAGAAAGATATTGGCGTCGGCGGGATTGATACTGCGGAAGTCTTTCTTCAGGGTGTCCCGCGAAATTTCAGCGATAGCGCCCGCCAGTTCCACGCCGGTAGGACCAGCGCCCACGATGACGAAGGTCAGGTCCGCGCGCCGGGCTTCAGGGTCCGTGTCGCCATTTTCAGCCGCGGCGCTTTCGGCGCGCTCGAACGCCAGCAGCAGCCGAGTGCGGATTTCGGTCGCATCTTCCACAGTCTTGAGGCCGGGAGCCAGGGCGGCCCATTCGGGATGACCGAAGTGGCTGTGCGTCGAACCCGTGGCGAAGATCACGGTGTCATACGGCACGCGGGAACGATCGTCAAGAACCACTTCGTGAGTCTCAACATGGATGTCGACGACTTCGCCCAGCAGCACTCTGGTATTCTTCTGCCGGTTCAGGACGTAGCGGAGCGGTGAGGCAATCTCCCCGGGCGACAATGCGCCGGTCGCTACCTGGTAGAGCAGGGGTTGGAAGAGATGGAAATTGCGGCGGTCGATCAGCGTGACATCGACATCGGCGTGCTTGAGCGACCGGGCGGCATAGAGTCCGCCGAATCCGCCGCCGACGATAACAACGCGGGGCCTCATGCTTTCAGGTTAGACCGGTGGCACAGGCTTCAGCCGGCCAAAGGCGCCACATTTTGTCTTCGTGGACGCGCTGGGGAATCGGGTTGACGGCGCAAGTTCCATGGAGCGCGGCTGGCGGGGCTATTTAGCAATGTGTCCGGACTATTGGGTTCGCGTCGACCGTTTGATGGCTGAAGGCGACACGATACTCGCCGCGGGCGAGGTGGGCGGGACCATCGACGGCGAATCATGGCGGACACCGGCGGCCTGGAAAGCGGTGATCCTCGAAAGCGCTGTTGTGGAATGGCGGGTATTTGCCGACACCAAGCCGGTTTATGAGATTCTGCGGCGGCGCCGGTAATATTCGTACTCCCACGCATCGCAAATTGGCGGTACGCTGAAACCAGGGAGACTGAATCGTGCGCAAGCTTCTTCTCGTTCTCTTATTCCTGACATTCGGGACTCTTTGCTTTGCCCGGGGAGGAGGCGGACACGGAGGCGGCGGCGGTGGTGGCCGCGTCGGCGGCGGCTTTGGCGGAGGCTTCCGCGGTGGATATGGTGGCGGCTACGGAGGCTTCCGGGGAGGATACCGGGGCGGTTACGGCTATGGCGGCGGATATGGCTACCGCGGCGGATACGGCTACCGCGGCGGATACGGCTATGGCGGATTCGGAATCGGGTTTGGCGGTTTCTGGCCCTACTACGGTTATCCTTACGACTACTACCCTTACGACTATTATCCCGATCCGTACCCCTACCCGTATGACCCGTATGCCGGTGGCGCATACCCGTACCCCGGCGGCTACGGTTATGTCGGTTATGGGTACCCATATGGAAGCTATGGAGCGGCCTATGTTTCCGTCGGCGCGCACCGCTTCATCGGCGACGGCCGATGGCACCGTTTCGGCCGTTGACAGCGAATTCACCTCGTATTTACATTGACTTAGCCTCCCAGCCTCGACTTCGCGCACTATCATCGGGTCGTAGTTGTTTTGCTTCAGCGGGAAAAATGGGTTCGTTTTTGCGAATCGTCTCCGGCAGGCGACCGGACTGAATCGGTCGGAATTTAACTTGTTGACTCTAATAGACCCCGAGGCGTAAGATTAATCGAGGACAATATTGATCCTTGTTCGAGCGCACAGGCCGCAGGGTCCGTTGTGCGCGGCATAAAGATTGATGCTTAAGCTGACCAAAAAAGCGGATTACGGGTTGATCGCCCTGCGCCACCTCGCGTCCATACCGGGTGCGACGGCCAGCGCCAAGGACATGGCGGATGCGTATCGTCTGCCCGTTCCATTGCTGGCCAAGGTCCTGCAGCAATTGACGCGGGCTGGAATCCTCCGGTCGGTGGCGGGTACGAACGGCGGCTACAAACTGGCGCGGGATGCCAATCGGATCAGCGCGCTCGAAGTCGTTCGTGCCATAGACGGTCCGGTGATTCTGACACACTGCTTTACCGAGCATGGGACGTGCGATCAATCGGAAAGCTGCACCGTTCGGGAGCCGCTGCGCCGGGTGCATGAAGCCATTCTCGAGTTATTGAACAAGTTTACGATCACGGATCTGGCGGAATCGCCGGCAACTAAAGTGATGCCACTGACGCCTCTGCCGTTGCCGTTGAATCAACCAGCGCCCGGCAGACATCAGGCTTTTTAAGAAGAATTGAAATGAAGACGCCCATTTATCTCGACAATCACGCGACGACGCAGATGGACCCAAGAGTCCTTGACGCGATGCTGCCCTATTTCACGAAGTACTTCGGCAATGCCGCCAGCCGCAACCACGAGTTCGGCTGGGTCGCCGAGCAGGCGGTGGATAAAGCGCGCAAACAAATTGCCGATCTGATCGGCGCCTCTGCGCGCGAGATCATCTTCACCAGCGGCGCCACCGAATCGGACAATCTCGCCATCAAGGGCGTGGCCGAGATGTATGCCGAAAAAGGCAATCACATCATCACTGCGGCGACCGAACATAAAGCGGTGCTCGATACCTGCAAGAAGCTCGAAAAGAACGGCTACCGGGTGACTTATCTGCCTGTCAAAGGCGATGGCCTGATCGATCTCGATATGCTCCGCGAAGCCATCACGGACAAAACCATCCTGGTGACCATCATGTACGCCAACAACGAAATTGGCGTGCTCCAGCCGGTCGCTGAGATCGGGAAAATCTGCCGTGAGAAGGGCGTTCTGTTCCACACGGACGGCGTGCAGGCCATCGGCAAGGTTCCGGTCGACGTCAACCGCGACCATATCGACCTGATGTCCATCACCGCGCACAAGCTGTATGGACCGAAGGGCGTGGGGGCTCTCTATGTCCGGCGCAAGAATCCGCGCGTGCAGCTGACCGCTCAAATGGATGGCGGCGGGCACGAGCGCGGCATGCGTTCCGGCACGCTGAATGTGCCCGGAATTGTCGGGCTGGGCGAAGCCTGCGCCATCTGCCAGCGCGAAATGCCCGAGGAGACGAAGCGGCTCCAATATCTGCGCGACAAGCTTCGCAACAAGCTGGAATCCGAGCTGGACGAGGTTTACCTGAACGGCTCGTGGGAACATCGCCTGCCGCACAGCCTGAATCTGAGCTTTGCGTATGTGGAAGGCGAATCGCTGCTGATGGGCATCAACGATGTCGCGGTTTCGAGCGGATCCGCCTGCACGTCGGCAACGCTCGAACCAAGCTATGTACTGAAGGCTCTCGGCCTCGGAGACGACATCGCGCATTCGTCGATCCGGTTTGGCATTGGCCGTTTCAACACCGAAGAAGAGATCGACTACGTGGCCGAAAAACTGATCAACGTGGTTCGCAAACTGCGCGAGCTTTCGCCGCTCTACGAGATGGCGAAAGAAGGCATCGACCTGAGCAAGGTCTCATGGGTCACAGATTGAAGCTTACAGACTAGAGGAGATTTCAATGGCATATTCCGATAAAGTTCTCGATCACTACAACAATCCGCGCAACGTCGGTTCGCTCGACAAGAGCGCCGAAAACGTCGGCACCGGCATGGTCGGCGCGCCGGAGTGCGGCGACGTGATGAAGCTGCAGATCAAGGTCAACGACGCCAACGGCATCATCGAAGACGCCAAGTTCAAGACCTTCGGCTGCGGCAGCGCGATCGCCAGTTCTTCGCTCGCCACGGAATGGCTGAAGGGCAAGACGGTCGACGAAGCGCTCGCCATCAAGAACACGGATATCGTGAATGAGCTGAGCCTGCCGCCGGTGAAGATACACTGCTCCGTGCTGGCCGAGGACGCCATCAAAGCCGCCATCGGCGATTACCGCTCCAAGCAGGCGAAACGCGTTCCGGCCGGACAGAAGGCTGAACATACGGTGGCCTGATGTCTGTTGCAGTCGAATCCGAAGTCAACGTCACGCCGAAGGCCGTCCAGAAGATCCGCCAGACGTTCGAGAAGATGGGCGTTCAGGGAGGGCTGCGTCTGGGCGTGCTCGGCGGCGGTTGCTCCGGTCTGAGCTATCAGTTCAAGTTCGACACCAAGCCCCGTCCCACCGACAAGGTTTACGACTTCGACGGCGTGCGGATCTTCGTCGATCCGAAAAGCATCCGGTACCTGAACGGCATGACGCTCGATTACAAGGAATCGCTCATGCAGTCGGGTTTCGTCTTCGAGAATCCGAACGCGAAGAAGAACTGCGGCTGCGGCACGTCTTTCTCGGCATAATGGACTACTTCGAGTTTCTGGAGCTTCCCAGGAACCTCGCCATCGACGCGAAGGATCTTGAGAAGCGATTCTACGCGCTCAGCCGGAAGCTGCACCCCGATCTTTTCGCGCGCAGGAGTCAGGCCGAACGGGACCAAGCCGAGGAATCGACGGCCGTGCTCAACGATGCCTACAGAAATCTGCGCGATCCCATAACGCGCGCCGAGTACCTGCTGAAACTCGAAGGCTTCGACATCGGCGAGCAGACCACAAAGGATGTTCCGCCCGAGCTCCTCGAAGAGGTATTCGAATTGAATATGGCGCTCGAGGAGTTTCATGCGGGAGCCGAAGCCGATGCGCCTCAACTGGAATCGGCGCGCCGGAAGTTCGAAGCTATGCGGGGCGATATCGACGCCGAATTGCGGCAAAAGTTCGCGCAGTGGGATTCAACCCGCAACCGCGAAGCGCTGACCGCCGTTCGGGTCATTCTGAACCGCCGGAAATACATAACGAATCTGATAAGCCAGACCAATGTTCCAGATCGAATTTGACAACGACAAGGTAGTCGGGATCGACCTCGGCACCACCAACAGCCTGGTTGCGTGGATGGAGCTCGCCAAGCCGGCGGTCCTCCCGCTTGTCCCCAGCATCGTGTCGCTCTCTCCGAGTGGCGAGATCGTCGTCGGGGAAAAGGCGCGCCAGGAACTGATCGACCATCCCGATCGCACCATCTACTCGGTCAAGCGCCTGATGGGCCGCGGCATCGCGGACGTCCAGCAAGAGCTGAAGCTGTTCCCGTTCCACATAGCGGACGACAGTGAATCGATTATCCGGGTCAAGTTGGGCGAGAAGACCTTCACCCCTCCCGAGATCTCCGCGTTCATCCTGCGGCAATTGAAACAGAACGCCGAGGCGGCGCTCGGCCAACCTGTCACCAAAGCCGTCATCACGGTTCCCGCTTACTTCAACGACGCGCAAAGGCAAGCTACGCGCGATGCCGGCCGTATCGCCGGACTCGAAGTCCTTCGCCTCGTCAATGAGCCCACGGCGGCCGCTCTCGCATACGGACTCGACAAACGCCAGGAAGGAATCATCGCCGTTTACGACCTCGGCGGCGGCACTTTCGACATCTCGATCCTCAAACTGCATGAAGGGATTTTCGAAGTCCTCGCGACCAACGGCGACACCCATCTGGGAGGCGACGACATCGATCACCGCCTCCTGAGAATCGCCCTCGAAGATCTGCAGTCGGAGTGGGGTGAAGACTTATCCCATGTCGGCGAGGCGGTTCAAACGCTCCGTCAGGAAGTCGTCCGCGCCAAGGAGTCTCTTTCGTTCCTGCCGGACGCGCACATCGATTTCGCGTGGCACGGCAAGCAGTACCACCGCGAAATTACGCGCGAACTTTTCGAGAGCCTGATCAAAGACATTGTCGACCGCACGCTCGGGCCCTGCAGACACTGCATGAAGGATGCGGGCGTCACTCCGGAGCAGATCGATGAAGTAGTGCTCGTCGGCGGATCCACGCGCATCCCGATGGTGCGCGGCGCGGTTGAAGTACTGTTTCGCGCCAAACCGCACACGGAACTGAATCCGGACGAAGTGGTCGCGCTGGGCGCCGCGGTTCAGGCCGGCATCCTGGCCGGCACGGTCGAGAACCAGTTACTCCTCGACGTCACTCCTCTTTCGCTCGGCATCGAGATCTCGGGCGGCGTCGTGTCGAAGATCGTTCATCGGAATTCAACCATCCCGGCCAGCGCCAGCGAAACCTTCACAACCGGCGTCGACGGCCAGACCAACGTGCTCATCCATGTGGTGCAGGGCGAACGGGAACTGGCGAAAGACTGCCGCAGCCTCCTGCGTTTCGATCTGAAAGAAATCGCTCCCATGCCCGCCGGAATGCCCCGGATCGAGGTGCGCTTCCTGATCGACGCCAACGGCATTCTCAACGTGACGGCGCGCGACGCCCGCACGGGCAAAGAGCAGTCGATCGATGTGCAGCCGTCTTACGGGCTCACGCTCGAACAGACGGAAGCCATGATCGATGCCGCCATCGAGCACGGAGAAGAGGATCTGCACGCCGCCCAGGTGGCTCTGGCGCGCGTGGATGCGGATGCGATTCTGCTGGCCGTCGACAAGGCCGGACGCAACGACGCCTGGCTCGAACTGACCGATGCCGAAAGAGAAGAAATCCTGGGCGCAATCCGGCAACTGCAGACGGTTTATCACGGCGACGATCACCACGCCATCCGCGACCGGATCGATCTCCTGAACGAAGTCACGCACAAGCTGGCCGAAAACATGATGAACACGGCGGTCGGCAGCGCGCTAAAAGGCACGAAGATCTGACGTTTATCTGACCGTGACGGCAATGCTCTGCGTCGCGGAATGCCCGGCATCGTCTTCGGCGATGAGCTTATACTCGGTATTTTTTCGCGGTGAAACCTGCACGCAGCGCGTTAGAGCGGGCCATACCGCATCCACCGCGGGTTCCATCCGGACGGTCTTCGCGCCAATCACGCCATAGCAGAGATTCGTTTGGGCGCCGCGCCTGACAGCGTCCGGAGCCGCGTAAAAGCTGAGTATTTTGAGCCCTCCGCCGCCTATGGCATCGAGCTCTTTTCGCTCCTGGTTTGCCTCTCTTTCCGCCTGCGCCCGCGCTGCCTGGCGATTCCCGCTCCAGCGCGAATAGAAAATCCAGCCGTCGTAGATGACGCCGGCCACGATGAGCAAACCGAGCAACACCATTGCGCGCCGCATTTTTCGGTGTGTTACTCCTGTTCTAAGTGCGTTACTTCCTGAGCAGGCGTGAACCGCCGGTGACGAGGTTACTCCTGATCGAAAGCGGTTCGCGTTCGCTGCTCGAAAGTATCCTTCCGCACCTGCGCAGCACATGGGCTTCGGACGCCGCCATCGATCTGGTCACCTGTTACGCGGGCTTGCCTGAGGGTTTCGGACCGGAAACCATCGTTTACCGCGTCACCGACTATGGTTCACCGGAAGGCCGCAAGGAACTCATACGCGTTCTGCGCAGCCGCGAATACTCCGTTGCCGGCATGATCTGCTCGGGCGAGCCGATCATGACGAAATGGAAATGGCTGATCGCGCTGCGCCTCCCGGTGAAGATTTTCATTCTCAACGAGAATGCCGACTATTTCTGGATGCATCGCAGCCAGGCCGCGGCCATCCGCGAATTCTCCCTCGCGCGTCTGGGACTTTCCGGCTCGGGCGCGATCCGCACCCTGGGGCGTCTGCTCGTCTTTCCCTTCAGCGTGCTATTTCTGCTACTGTATGCTTTCGCCGCCTACTCAGGAAGATTCGTGCGGCGTGTTCTCAATACGTCAAAATTATGAAACAAATTCAGGTATCGAAGTACGGCGGTCCCGAAGAGCTGAAACTGGTGGACGCGCCCAAGCCCGCTCCAGGCGCAGGCCAGGCGCTCGTCAAAATCGCGGCCTCCGGCGTCAACTATATCGACGTCTACTTCCGCACCGGACTCAATAAAGCCGACCTCCCGTTCACGCCCGGCAACGAAGCCTCGGGAGTCGTCGAGTCGGTCGGCCCGGGTGTTAACGAGGTCAAACCGGGGGACCGCGTGGCTTACTCAATGGCGCGGGGATCTTACGCGGAATATGCCCTGGTTCCGGCTGTCCAACTGGTGCCGCTCCCGAGTACGGTCGATCTGAACACCGCGGCCGCCGCGATGCTGCAGGGCATGACCGCGCATTACCTGACCCACTCGACCTGGCCGTTGAAGCCCGGCGAGAAATGCCTGGTTCATGCGGCCGCGGGCGGCGTAGGTGCGCTGGTGGTCCAGATGGCGAAGATGCTCGGCGCGACGGTTTACGGCACGGTGGGAACGGATGCGAAAGCAGCCATCGCGAAGGAAGCCGGCGCGGATGAGACGATCGTCTACACTCGCGACGATTTCGCGGTCGAGGTCAAGCGCCTCACCGGCGGCAAGGGCGTCGACGTAATCTACGACTCCGTGGGAGCCACTACGTTCCTGAAAGGTCTCGACCTGCTTCGTCCGCGCGGCATGATGGCTCTGTTCGGAAATTCCAGCGGACCCGTGGAGCCGATCAATCCGGCCATCCTGAATCCGAAGGGATCGCTTTTCCTGACGCGGCCCAGCCTGATGCATTATGTTCTGACGCGGGAAGAACTGCTCTGGCGCGCCGGCGACGTGCTCGCATGGATCGGCTCCGGCAAACTGAAGCTTCGCGTCGAGAAGACCTATCCTTTGGCCGAAGCCGCGCAAGCCCATCGCGATCTGGAAGGCCGCAAGACGGCAGGCAAGCTGTTGCTCATCCCCTGATGACCGCCGAGGAAAATCGCCGCGCGCGTGCGGCATCGCTGCTGGAATACCCAAAACTGGACGCGCTTCTCGTCACCAATCTTCACAACGTCCGCTATCTGACCGGCTTCACCGGCAGTAACGGTTCGGTATTGCTTTTCAAAGACCGGCCCGCCGTCCTGTTTACCGATCCGCGTTACACCGTGCAGTCGCAACAGCAGGTTAACTGCCGCGTGCGTATTGCGAAAGGACCTCTTACAAAATCCATCCTGCGGGAAATCGGCCGCACCCGCGTTCGCCGCCTGGCATTCGAGCAGGAAAACCTCACCGTTGGGCAATTGGAAGCGTTCCGGAAAGAACTGCCGGCTCGGACGCAACTGGAACCGGTAACGGGCCTGATCGAGCAACTGCGCCTGATCAAGGATACGGACGAAATCGAGAAGATCCGCGCGTCGGTTCTCTCGAATTCTGCCGCGCTCGAAGAGGCGCTGAAGCGTTTCAAGATCGGGATGAAGGAATCGGAGCTTGCCGCCGAAATCGACTGTCAGAACCGGAAGCTGGGAGCGGAAGCACCGTCATTCGACACGATCGTCGCCGCCGGCGATCGCGCGGCACTGCCTCACGCGCAGCCCGGCGCGGCCAGGATTACGCCCGGCATTCTGTTGATCGATATGGGAGCATTCCGCGACGGATACGCCAGTGACATGACACGCATGGTTCATGTCGGATCGGCCACCCCGAAATACAAACGCGCTTATCGTGCGGTGCTCGAAGCGCAGCTTGCGGCTGTGGATGCTGTCAAACCCGGAGTGACGACGAATTCCGTGGATCGCGCGGCGCGCGGCACTCTCAAGCGGCACGGACTGGAGCGCGAGTTCATCCATTCCACGGGGCACGGCCTCGGGCTCGAAATCCACGAACTGCCGCGCATCGGCCGCAAGGACAAGACCAGGCTCGAAGCGGGCATGGCGATCACCATCGAACCGGGTGTTTACATCGAAGGTTGGGGCGGCATTCGGATTGAAGATACGGTGCTGGTGACGGCGGGCGGGTGTGAAGTCCTCACACCGACCACAAAAGAACTTCGCGAAATTTGATGTGTTTCGGCTACGCGCGAAGGGCGCTGTACACGCCTGCAGCCGCGTGGACCTCGGAACGGCTCACTTCGCCTCGGCGGCTCCAGAAGTACGCCGCCAATAGAGCGACTACCACGGTGAAGGCGATCCCGAACTCGCCGGAGATGTATTTCGTCCGGCCCGTGTCGGTCGTCATGGGGTCGAAGAAATGCTGGATCAGCCGGTTGCTGGTGGCGTGCAGCAGGACGCCGGGCCACAGAGTGCCGGACTTCAGCCGAATCCACGTCAGGACGAAGCTGAGACCAATCATATTCAGGGTGACGACTGTCAGGCCGTACCAGCCGGTACCGGCATTGTAGCCGGCAAAAAGAATGATGGGGTAATGCCACAGCGCCCAGATGCAGCCGGAGATGACTGCGGTGGCCGTAAAGCCGGTGCGGCTGGCCAGCTCCGGTACCAGGAATCCTCGCCAGCCGATTTCCTCCCCTAATGTGGTCGCGCAATTGAGCACCACTCCCAGCGTTGCTATGAGGGCGAAATAGAGGATCATGCCCGCCCACCGGGGCATGGGGCCGAGGCCCAGGAACTTGGATAACGCTGCAGCGGATTCGTATTTGACACCGCCAAGCCCCGTCAGCCAGACGACGGAATAAGTCAGCACCGAATAACCGAAGGGGATCAGGTAACTCATGACCTGGTATCGGGTTTCTCCCCATTTCCACCCGAGACTCCCCACGTCGCGGCGGAGAAACCTGCAGGTCAGCAGCGCCGCGGCGCCGGGGCACCACATCAGCCCGGTTACATAGTCGGCTCCGGCGCCGCTGTGCGCGGATTTGATCATGAAGAAATAGAAAACCGAGCTCAGCGTCCAGGTGGTCAGGAGGAATACGGGCAGGGCGCGGCGATCGTCACTCGAAACCATGAGAATGAGATTACAACACAAACGAACATGCGCCTAAACGCTCATGGCTGGCCTGAGTGGGACGCAACGGATTCCGATCAAGTTCGCCGGCGCCGCTCTTGGCATTAACATCCACGTCATGGATCGATACGGTACGCTCAAAACGAGGCGCCATGGAGAAAAACATCGCACTCCCGGAAGACCTGCTCACGGCTGTCGCGGAAATCGCACGCGCCGATGGCAAGACGCCGGAAGAGGTAATCGAAGACGCTACCCGGCGAATGCTGAGAATCCGCGGGCTCCGCTCGTTGGTGGCTGAAAACCGGCGCAGCGCGCAGACACAGGGATTGACTGAAGCGGACGTGCCGCGCCTGATCGACGAATACCGCGGAGAATCTCGCGGGCGTTGAGTGGAGGAAGAAAGAACGGTTGTCCTGATCTCCACTTTTCCAGTCTCCGCTTATTTCGGCAGCAGGTGCTTCTGGATCTTCCCCATCGCGTTGCGCGGTAGCCTCTCGACGGCGATGAACTCTCTGGGAATTTTGAACGAGGCCAGCTTTTCGCGGCAACGGGCTTCAATCAGGGCTATATCGATTTCCGCCGCCATCACCACGTACGCAATGGGCACTTCACCGCGCATTCGGTCCGGGAGCCCGACCACCGCAGCCTCCGCGATTTCGGCTTGCTCCTGCAGAAACTCCTCGATCTCGCGCGGATAGATGTTGAAGCCTCCCGAAATGATCAGATCGCTTTTCCGCCCGCTGAGCGTAAAGTAGCCGTCGGGCGAGCGCGTGGCAAGGTCGCCGGTCTTGAAGTAGCCGTCGACGAACGCATCGCGGGTGGCGTCCTCGCGTTTCCAGTAACCCGCGAATACGTTCGGCCCGCGCAGGTAAAGTTCCCCCGTTTCGCCATCGTTCACCGGTTGCAATTCGTGGTTCAGCAGCCGCACGGAAACACCTGGCAGCGGAAACCCGACAGTGCCCGGACGCCTCTCGCCTTCGTAAGGATTGCTGATATTCATGATCGTCTCGCTCATACCGTAACGTTCGAGGATCGTGTGTCCGAACAGGTCGCGGAACTCTTCCAAAACCTGTGCCGGAAGCGGCGCGGATCCGGAAACGAAAAGGCGCATGAATCCGCCGATCTCGCGCGCGGTTGCGCGGTTCGTGGCCAGCAGGCGAACGTAAACGGTGGGCACGCCGAAGAAAAGGGTCGGACGAAAATCCAGGAACTCGGCCGCCGCGGTTTGATGCTCAAAGCGTTCCAGCAGCCGCATCCGGCACCCGCTCACCAGCCAGCAGTGCAGTCCGTTTCCGAGGCCGTGTACGTGGAACAGGGGCAGCGCGAGAAGAAACCGGTCGTCCGAGGCGATCCGCCAGCAGGCCAGCAGGTTCACCGTATTGGCGGCGAAATTGTTGTGCGTCAGAACCGCGCCTTTTGAAGTTCCGGTAGTCCCCGAGGTGTAGATGATGCCCGCCGGAGAGTCGCCGTCCAGATCCGCTGCCGGGCGGATATCTTCCATCAGAGCCGCTTCCCGGGTGAGATCCGGGGGCGTCCAGATCGGGATGTCGGCCGCAATCGTCGCGACATCTTTTGAATCGGCGATGAGCGCGCGCGGTTCCGCATCGGCGAGAATATGGGAGATTTCCCGGTCGCGATACAGGATGTTGATCGGCACAAAGATCACACCGAGTTTCACGCAGGCCAGATAGATGTCGATCATCTCGACGCAATTCACGAGATAGACGCACAGCCGGTCGCCCGTCGTCAGTCCCTTGCCGATCAGGAGTTGCGCCAGACGGTTGCTTCGCGAATCGAGTTCTCCGAACGTGTAAGTCCGGTCGCGGAACTCGAGAGCTGCGTTATTGCGGCGCCCTTTGAAAGACAGGTCGAACAGATCGCACAGAGTCATGATTCGATTCGTTGAATTCTTTATCGCCACGTTATCATGGGCAGTTCATGCGCAATTTGTTTCTCGCGATTCTGATTTCGCTGCTTGCCGCAGCGTGCCGGAAGAAGCCCGATTTCACGGTCAAAGTTCTGATCGGCGCCACCACCATCGCCGCTCCCGGAGAGCAGCCTATTGCAGATTCCGTCATCGTGATTGCAGGCACGAAAATCCGTTCTGTCGGGATGCGCAGGGATGTGCCGGTCCCGCAGGCCTCCGACCGCACCGATCTCACCGGCGAGTGGGTTGTACCGGTGGAAGGCTCCCGCATCGAGGCCGGCGAAACCGCGAATCTGCTCGTCCTCAAACACGCGCCCAACGGAATTACGCCGGCCACGCCAGCCGATACGGGCGCGCGGATTGTGGCTGGCGAATGGAAAATGCCTGGCGCGCGATGAGAGAGCGTAGGGCAGATGGCCAATCCGCGGCCGATTGGGAATCGGCCTCATGCTTCGCCTGCACCCGAACAGCGCCGGTAACCAACCGGCGCGCAGGATGGGATTGGATTGGCATCCTCCGCGGGGTTGGCAACCCCGCTGTTCGGGCACCGAGCAGCCCCACGGCCTGTTGCCAAGCTGCCCCGCAAGCTCGGACTACGATGAGTTTTCATCGCGATTACCAGAATTGCGAGGGCCCGTTGGGATTCTGTTGGATAGGCCTCTCCGAATCGTCACACGCTTGTAACCGGCAGCTTCGCGCAGAGTTGCTAACATCTTCTGAAAGGACATTCCAACCTATGCGCACGATGCTTTTGCTGGCTGCCCTTGCGGCACTTCAGGTTCCCGCGACGTTGGCACAGAATGCCCCGCTCGCGTGCGACGGCGATTTCGCCATCGTCCGTGTCTCGGCGATCAAGCCGGGCGGCATGCCGGGCTTCATGGCTGCAGTCGCTGCTCACAAGGCCTGGTACAGAAGCCACGGCTTTAACGACAACGTAATCGTTGCGTCCCGGGTTGTCCTTACCGGCGACCACTCCGGCACAATGAAGTACTCGGACACGGAAGTGGTTACCTATCATGTCCGCCCTCCGGATGGGGACCAGGTGGAAAACAAGAGGGACGCGGCCTGGGACTCATACGTGAAACAGTACCGGGACACTTCCGAAATCAAGAGCGAATACCTGACGTGCATGCCCCGCCTGGTGCCTTAGCCCCTGAGCCGTTCGCGAAGTCGCGCGGGGTCTGTTAATGCCAGATAGATCAACCCGAACGGTATTAGCGTCGCGCAGGCCAGGACGATCGGGTGCAGGCGTTGTTCGAGCGGCGCCTTGACAGCCCATACGGCCGCGGCCGCAAGAATCGCCGCGCCCCACAACCTTGCCAAATTACCGACGCCTACCGGATCGGAACCGATCCTCCGCGCGAGCGAACGGCGCAGCAGAAGGAACTCGATCCACCCGCTGATCCCGGCCGACGCAGTCAGCCCGGCCACGCCCCACTTGGGATCGATCCCGATCAGATGCGGCAGCGGAATCGCCGCGCAGTAGCCGAGAACCGTGGTGAGCGCCACCCGGACCAGTGCGAAAACAAGCGGTGTGCGCGTATCTTTCAAGGCGTAAAAGGTCGACGAGTAGAGCCGTCCCTGGGTGGATGCGAGCAGGCCCACGCCCGAACCGGCCAGAATTCCCCAGACATAGAGCGCGTCGACATGCCCGAACTTTCCGCCCTGGTAGATCGCGCCCGCAATGATGTCGCCCAGCGCGATGAAGGCGACCACCGACGGAATCACGAAGAACGCGATCCTGCGCAACCCGCTCACGAGCCTGCGGCGCAGGTGCGCGGCAACTTCCTCCTGCCCGCCGAGAGCGCTCGACATCTCCGGCAGTTCCGAGGCCGACACGGACATGCCGAACAAGCTGACCGGCAGCAGGTAGAGGGTCTGGGCATACGCGAGCGCCGAAACAGCGCCGGTCGGCAGCCAGCTCGCAATGATGGAATCGATATACGCGCTGAGCTGGACTACGCCGCGGCTGATGAAGACCGGGCCGAAATTACGGATCACCACGCGAACGCTTTCGAGCTGAGTCGCCAGCTGGATGCGCAAGGCGGGAACCAGCCCCAGGACAACCGGCAACTGCACCAGAAACACCGCCGCGCTGCCGATCACCGAGGCCCATGCGACGATTCCCGCAAGGCGGTCCTGCCCGGCATGGGGGCCGAACCATACGAGCGCCACTATCATCGCGATATTCCAGAGCACGGAAACGCTGTAGGAAAGAAAGAAGCGGCGATGGCTGTTCAGAATTCCGAGGCACCATGCGGAGAGCACGAGCAACCCGGCGCCGGGGAAAAGGATGCGCACAAGCGAGATGGTCAGTTCGCGCTTCGGTCCCGCGAAGCCGGGGGCGATGGCATCGATGAAAATCGGCGTCGCCAGCACGCCGATCGATACGAGCGTGGAGGTGAGCAGTGCCAGGATCGCAAACACGGCCCCGGCGACGCGTCCCGCTTCTTCCGTTTTCTCGCGCGCAACGAGGCCCGCATAAACGGGGATGAAGGACGCTGAGAGCACTCCTTCACCGAACAGTGTCTGCAGGAAATTCGGGATGCGCAGGGCGGCGCGGAAAGCATCGGCTGCGGCGGAATTACCGAAGTAATGCGCGAAGACGCGGTCGCGGATCAAACCGGCGATGCGGCTGAGGAAGATACCTGCGGCGACGAGCGAAGCGGCTCCGCTTGAACGCCGCTTCGGCTTGGTTGGCGCGCCGGGCGTTACGGGGCTGTCCATGGAGGTTTTCAAGTCAAGCCCTCACCAGCATCCCACTTACGCCGGGCGTCTCCCCTCGTAAGCGTTCCTTAACAGCTCCAGAACCCCCGCATACTCGACCGGACGCGGATTCGCATAGGGATTCTGTGTAGACAGCTCCGCCGCCCGCTCCAACCCATCCAGGGGCATACCGATGTCTTTCAAAGCCACCGGCGCACCGATCCGCACCGCCAGATCGAACAGACCCCGCGCCGCGCTTTCGGCGCCCAGTGCCTCGGCCGTGATCCGCATGGCTTCCGGGGCTGCCTTGCTGTTGAATTCCACCGCATGCGGCAGGATCACCGTATGCACCTCGGCATGCGGCAGGTTGAACGTGCCGCCGAGCGTGTGGCAGAGCTTGTGATGAATCCCGATACTCACCGCCCCGAGCACAGTGCCCGCCAGCCACGCCCCATAAAGAGCTTCCGCGCGCGCATCCAAATCCCCGGGGCTCGCAACCACTATGGGCAGCGAGCGCGCCAGCGCCCGGATACCCTCGGCGGCAAACAGGGAAATGATCGGATTGCCATCCATGGCGTAAAGCCCCTCCACGCAATGCGCAATGGCGTTCATGCCGGAAGGCCCGGCAATCCTCGCGGGCAGCGTCAGGGTCAGGGCGGGATCGTAGATTACGGTCTTCGGCAGAACCTTGCGGTCGCGGCCGGTCTTCTTAATGCCGTCTTCGGTAAGACCGTAAATCGGCGTCATTTCCGAGCCCGCGTAGGTGGTTGGCACCGCGATGATGGCCAATCCGCTCTCGAGCGCAATCGCCTTGCCCAGACCGATGGTGGAACCACCCCCGATGGCGACGCAGCAGTCCGCATCGAGCCGCCGAGCTGTTTCCCTTGCTTCGCGCGCCGTTTCGATCGGCACGTGCATCACGGCCCGGGGGTAGATGCCCGCGGCCAGGTCCCCCAATCG
>Ga0181521_10004219_pt1 | contig 16516 bp, 15 predicted proteins | sample PEATcosm2014_Bin_32_FD_119764 | JGI IMG/M metagenome (GOLD analysis project Ga0181521, IMG submission 119764) | Peatland microbial communities from MTU Mesocosm Facility, Houghton, MI, USA - PEATcosm2014_Bin02_60_metaG | ecosystem: Environmental > Terrestrial > Soil > Wetlands > Peat | place... | reverse complement strand
GCGATAAGGTTTACCTGGACCGCGCCGCGCTCGAAATGGTCGCCTACCTGGACAAGCTGCAGAAGCCCAACGGCCTGTTCTATCACGGCCCCGAGTTCCCCTTCTTCTGGGGCCGCGGCAACGGCTGGGTGGCGGGCGGCATGTCCGAACTGCTCGGCGAACTGCCCAAGAACCACCCCCAGCGCGCCCGCATCATGCAAGGCTACCTCAAGATGATGGCCTCCCTGTTGAAATATCAGGATGCCGACGGCGTGTGGCATCAACTAATCGACCATCCCGAGTCCTACCAGGAAAGTTCTGCGACCGCCATGTTCACCTTCGCCATGATCACCGGCGTGAAGAAGGGCTGGCTCAAGGACAAGGCCTACGCCCAGGCCGCGCGCAAAGGCTGGATAGGTCTCAACAAGCTGTTCATCGACCAGAACGGCCTGGTTGACAAGGTTTGCGTCGGCACCGGCCAGACCAACAGCCTGGAGTTCTATCTAACGCGCCCCACCCAGAAGGGCAATCCGCACGGCCAGGCGCCCGTTCTATGGTGCGTCAACGCCCTGCTGAGGAAGTAGCTTCCTCAAAAGCGGTGTTACCGCTTCCGGCGTAAGCGCGCGGACTGGAGATCCCCGAAACCCTCTCGGGTCTCGCGTCACGATGCACTCGCAACCCGCCAATCGTGCCGCGGCCGCGGTTACTGCATCCTCAAAATCGGAGAAAGGTAATTGCAGCGCCTCTTGCACGACGGCGCCATCGACGGCCGCTACTCCAAATACTCTCAGGATCGCCGAGACGATTCGTCTAGCTTTGGCGCTGCTCAGCTCCTTTCCGAGCAGGTAGTGGATGGTCGTCACCGCGTGGGCCGCCAGCATCCCTTCCGAAGCCCCTGCCTCGACCGCCGCCCAAACCGCCGCGCTGGCCTCAACATAGGGTTGCCGATCGAGCAGAACGTCCAGGACGACATTGGTATCGAAGAGGATTCTCTTCATCGGTGTTTTGCCGCCAGATGCTTCCGGTACTCGTCGATGTCCGCATTCCTGAGAACTCCCCGGACCGAACGCAAAATCGAGGCGGCGCCCGTGGCGGGAGAAGGCGGCTCGGCAACCGCAGCCAGGTAGGCTTCAACCATCTCCGATACGGAGACGCCTCGCCGTTTCGCGTATTGCTTGGCGCGCGAAACCACGCGATCGTCCACACTCAAAGTGAGCTTCGCCATATACGTATAATATCAGAAATCCTGTACGTATGAAATCTCCCGTAGTCCGCTAATTCCGTGTGGCTGATCTGGCGGCGACCTCGGAAGAGCGGCCGCCGAGGGATGGCCGCTGGCATTGACGGGAAAACTCACACCGGCCTTCAGCACCGATCTCGGGGCTGTTTACAACACGGACTGCATGAATCTGCTTGCGGCTCTGAAGGATGGCAGCATCGATACCGTATTTGCCGATCCACCAGCCACCTCGGAGCGAAAGGGATGCTGTTCCGGCACTGGATCGCCGTGTCCATGAAGGGCACATTTCCAAGGGGCAGAAAGTTGTATCCAGCCCATTACGCCCTCCTTTATTTCACCAAGGGCGTGCCCAGGATTTTCAACCGCGATCAGGTTCGGCTACCGATTCCAAAATGCCGGCACTGCAATAAGGACGTGAAGGACTATGGCGGCCATCGAAAATATCTTAACCCTTTGGGTCTGAACCTGAACGGGCCTGGACACTAAAAGAAACGGCCATGGCTCTATACAGTTACATCTACGAACGTCCGGCGAGGAAGCACTTCCGCTGGTGGCACAACTGGGCAGTACGGAGTCGGCTGCAACCGATGATCGAGGTGGCGCGGATGCTCCAACGGCGGTTCGAGAACATCATCGCGTACCTGCGGCACCGGATCACAAACGCGGGAAGCGAATCCATCAATGCCAAGATTCAATGGGTGAAATAGAGTCCAAAATGGAATTACCGGTCAAAATGGAATTTCAGGTATAGTCGTCAGGAGGAGGAGCCGGCTATGAGTATGGTTATGGCTCTCCGCCGGGCCCGGCTGGAAGCGTTCCTTGCGGCGCAAGTCGCGGCGGCGGTTCCGGATCCAGCGGCGAAGCTCGAAATCGACGAACTGCGCCTCTATCCCGTTCGTGAGCCGGTCTCGGGCCGAGCCTGGACGGTGGTGAGGGTGGGTACGCGCTCGGGGCTGGCCGGCTATGGCGAGTGCGCCCGTGCCTCCAGCGAGGATCTCGCGGCGGCCCAGCGGTTCTGGTTGGGCCGGCCGGCCACGTCGTACGCCAGTTCGCCGGCAGACTCACCGCTGTCCGGAGCCATGGACATGGCGCTGCTGGACATCGTCGGAAAGGCCTCGAAGGCGCCGGTTTACCGCCTCCTCGGCGGACCCACGCGCAGCAAGGCGAGGGCTTTCGCTTCCATTGGAGGAGCGGGCGGGGCCGAAACCACGGCGGCCGTGAAGCGCGCCATCGAGGCCGGGTACCTCGCCGTGGGCCTACGCGTGCCCGCGCCGGCGGCGCGAAATCAGGGGCAGGCATATCAGCTGGAACTGCGCAAGCTGGTGGAGACGGTTCGCTCCCAGGCGGCGGATTTCGTACTGGAAGGCGCGGGGCTGTTGACCCCCGGAGACGCGGCCAGCGTGGCTGCCGCCATCCAGCACTGGCATCCGCTGTGGTTCGACGAGCCCACCACCATCGGCAGCCTGGAGACTCTGCGCAAGATCGCCGACGAAACCGTAGCGCCGCTGGGGTTCGGCCGGGACATTCGCAACGCCGGGGTCTTTCAGGACCTGCTGCGCGCCGGTTCCCTGGACGTCGCGCGGCCGGACATCCTGCACTTCGGGATCACCGGGTCGCGCCGGATCGCGGCTCTGGCCGAGACTTACTACGTGGCCGTGGCTCCGCGCCACGAAGGGGGACCTATCGCGACGGCCGCCGCGCTGCATCTGGCCGCCAGCCTGCCGAACTTCTTCATCCAGCACATTCCGCTCCCCGCGGCTGGCGAGGACCGCGCCATGCGCGCCCAACTTGCGGGCGGAGATCTCGAAAAAGTGAAGGACGGATTTGCCTCGCTCCCCAACGGACCGGGCCTGGGCGTCACGGTGAACGAAGCCGCTCTGGAGAAATACCATGCAGCGTAGAGGATTTCTGGCGCTGGGGGGATCCGGCCTGGCTTGGGCGGCACGCGGCGGGCGACGGCCCGCGGACCTGTGCGGCTGCGCGCTGGCTCCTCCGCCGGCCGGGAGCGACGCTTTTGAAGGGCTGCACTCGGGGGTCACGATCAGCGGCCTGAAAATCTTCGGCGTCTCGCTGACCCGCGATTCGGACCGCCCGTACGTTTTCGTGAAGATCGAAACGGACCAGGGCGTGGTCGGATGGGGCGAAGGAACCCTGGAGGGCAAAGCGGGCGCGGTGATGGCCTGCGTCAACGACTTCCGCGATTTCCTGATCGGTGCGGACCCCATGCAGGTGGAGCACCTCTGGCAATCGATGTACGTGCAGAGTTTCTACCGGGCCGGGCCGGTGATGGGGTCGGCCATCTCGGGCATCGACCAGGCGCTGTGGGACATCCGAGGCAAGGTCCTGGGAATGCCCGTGTACAAGCTGCTGGGCGGCCCCATCGATGCGCGCGGCGTGCGCGGCTACTATCACACCAACGCCAGCACCAGGGACGAGCTGGTGAAGCTGCGGGAAACGGCGATCCTGCAGGGCATCTCCTGCTTCAAATCGGGCATTCCAGGATTTTACGAATGGATCGAGACGCACGCTAAGATCCGCCGCGCAGTGGCATCGCTGGAGACGATGCGGGAAGGGCTGGGGCCGGATATCGACATCGCCATAGATTTCCATGCCAAAACCAGCCCCAGCGTGGCGCAGATCCTGGTGAAGGAAGTGGAGCCTCTCAACCTGCTGTTCATCGAGGAGCCGTGCCCGCCGGAGAACGTGGCAGCGATGGCGAAGATTGCGCGGCATTCGACCACGCCGATCGCCACCGGCGAGCGGCTGGTGGCCTCCTACGGCTGCCGCGAGCTGATCGAGATGGGCGCGATCGATATTCTGCAAACCGATATCAACCACGTGGGCGGCATTACCGGCTTATGGAAAGCGGCGTCGCTGGCCGGCATTTCGGGCGTCTCCATGGCGCCGCACGCGTGCGAGGGACCGATCGGCGGGCTGGCCACGCTGCACGTGGACGCCGCCCTGCCCAATTTCCTGGTCCAGGAGATCTGCGGCCAGGTCCGGCCCTCGGCACAGGACAAGATCTGGGAGGAATGGTTCGGCTTTCCCGCCATGCGCATGGTGGATGGCCGCTTTCCTCTCCGGGACAGACCCGGCCTGGGGTTCGAGCTGAGCGAGGCGAGTCTGGCGAAGTACCCGTTTGGCGGCACCAAGCCGATGGCGCGCGCTTTTCACGAAGACGGGTCGGTGGCCGAGTGGTGAGCGAACGCGCGCCGGGTTAGCATAGAGGCCAGTGCGATTCGACGATCGGGAGGCGATCATGGCGGGTTTTTCGAGACGGAATTTTCTGCACCTGGCCGGGGCAGGCGCCCTGGCGGGCACGGCCGGACGAGGCATTTTCGGGGAACAGCAGTACCCGCCGGCGGTTCCGGCTCCTGCCATTTATCCTTACGCGAAGCGCGCCACAGTGTCCCTGGTCGAGGGCCAGGAGCGGCGCAAGAACGTGTACCAGGCGCTGCTGGCCATCGACGACCAGATCGGGCCGCTGCTTCAGGCGAAGAAACATGTCGTGATCAAGCCCAACATCGTGGAGCCCAAGGTGCCCCTGGCGGGGACTCACGCCGACGCGCTGCTGGGGATCATGGACTACCTGGCGCCGCGCTTCAAGGGGCCGGTGGCGATCGCCGAAGCCTCCGCGCGCGACAGCCTGGAGGGTTTCGAGAACAACCATTACAGCCGCGTGGCGGCGGAGTTCAAGTCTCGCCAGGTCAGCCTGGTGGATCTGAACCGGGAGGGGAAATACGAGGTCTTCTCGATCGTCGATGCGAACATCCGGCCCATCCCTGTCCGGCTGGCCGCGCGGCTCCTGGACCCGGATGCCTTCATTGTGTGCTCGGCCATGCTGAAGACGCACAATGCCGTGGTGGCAACGCTCTCGGTGAAGAACATGGTGATCGGGACGCCGCTGCACAGCGCGCCGGGCGACGCCCAGGCCTGGCACGACAAGCAGAAATATCACGCCGGGCCGCACCAGATGAACTACAACATGGCCATCACCGCCGCCCGGCTAAGGCCGCATTGGGGCGTGGCGGTGATTGACGGATACGAGGGAATGGAGGGCAACGGTCCTTCGGAAGGGACCCCGGTACCCTCGCGCATCGCCCTGGCGTCAACCGACTTCTTCGCCGCCGACCGCGTGGGACTGGAAACCATGGGGATTCCAGCTTACGCCGTGGGTTACCTGCAATACGCGTCGCAGCTCGGATTGGGCCAATACGACCTGGCAAAAATCGACGTGCTGGGAAGCAAGCCGGAAACGGTGAAGCGAACCTACCGCTTGCACGACCAGGTGGACCAGCAGTTGAAGTGGCTGCGCGAACTCCCCACGGCCTAGCGCAGGGGTTAACCAAGGAGCGAACACCATGCGTAGACGTTCATTTCTCGCGGCTGCTGCGGCATTGGGTGGCATGCCGATGATCTCACCAAGAGTTCAGGCGGCAACCAAATCGGCCAATCTGAAAATTACCGCTGTCGAAATCTGGCGGTTAACTGGCAATCCGGATCGGCAGAAGGCGTACCAGGCAAGCGAGGGCCAGGGGACGACGAGAAATCATAGGCCCATACCGGTCAGCCAGTTGTACATGAAAATCCTGACCAACGAAAAAGGCGTGGAGGGATTCTATGGCACGTTCGAACAGAGTTCGGCCGATGCCGCAATGGGAATGGCCCCAACGGTTATCGGCATGGATCCGCTCGCCATTGATACCATTTGGGACACGTTGCACGGCGGCGCCCATCGGTACAGTGGCATCGCCATGTTCGGGGTGAGCACGATAGATAACTGCCTCTGGGACCTGAAGGGGAAGTTCCTGGATATTCCGGTTTACAAGCTTCTCGGCGGCTCACGGAGCACCGTAGATGTCTATGCCACCTGCCTGGGATTTCCCATCGAACTCGACCAGGTCGGGGAACGCGCCGCCCAGGTCAAGAAGGAAGGATACAGATCCCAGAAGTGGTTTACCGGCGCAATGGGGGCAGCGGACGGGGACGTTGGATTCGAGCGGAGCGTGGGTATGGCCAGAGTCCTCCGTGAAACCCTTGGTGAATATTACGAGTTCATGATCGACGCGTCGGCCCATTGGGACCTTCCCTCTGCCATGAGATGGTGCAAAGCGGTTGAGCAGTACCGCCCGCGCTGGCTCGAAGAACCGGTTCCCATAGCGGGCCAGGTTGAGAGTCTTGCGCGCCTGCGGCAGATGACCACAATCCAGATTGCAACCGGCGAGCACAACTACGGGCGCTGGGAGGTGAACGATCTCATCAAGGCCGGCGCCGTCGATGTCATCGAGGTCGACCCGGAGTGGGGCGGCGGGATCAGCGAGCTGTTGAAAATCTGCGCGCTCGCCTCCGCTCATGGCCTGATTGTCAGTCCCCATAACCAAAGAACCATCGCGTTGGCTCACTTGATGGCAAGCCAGCCAAGGGCCACGTGCCCCATTATGGAATACCAGCTCAACTTCCAACCGAATCTCTGCTATTTCGAGAAGAATCCGCTCGTGCCGAAGAACAGCCGGATCGAGCTGCCGGATCTGCCCGGTTTCGGCATCGAGCTTGATGAATCCAAGATTGTAAATAGGAAGAAGGTTTATCCTGAATGACTCAACCATCGTCGTGGCGGGAGCTACCGGTAATCTCGGCGGACGCATCGCGAGAGCTTTGCTCGAACGGGGAGCCGGCGTAAAAGCGCTTGTTCGCCACGGCACTGCGCGAGACAAGCTTGAGCGACTGCGGGAGCTCGGCGTAACGATTGCCAGTGTCGACTTGAGCAGTGCTTCCCAAGTGATACCGGCATGCTCGGGTGCGTCCTGCGTGGTGTCCGCGCTGGCGGGATTGCGGGACGTGATCGTGGAAACCCAAACGGTTCTGCTCGACGCTGCGATCCACGCTGGCGTGCCACGTTTCATTCCGTCCGACTACTCGATCGATTTCACCAGGTTTCCACCCGGAGAGAATCGCAATCTCGATCTGCGCCGAGACTTCCACAAGCGCCTCGATGAGACTTCGATTTCGGCGACCACGATCTTCAACGGTGCGTTTGCCGATATGCTGACCGGTCAGATGCCTCTCATTCTCTTCAAACTGAAACGAGTCCTCTATTGGGGCGACGCGGACCAGCGCATGGACTTCACGACGATGGACGACACGGCCGCATTCACGGCGAGCGCGGCTCTTGATCCGTCCACCCCTCGCTTTTTGCGAATTGCTGGCGATCGACTCAGCGCCCGGGAACTGACGGCGGTCGTCAGTGAGGTGACCGGAAAGGAGTTCCGCCTGTTCCGCGCCGGAGGTCTGGGAATGCTCGGCGCGCTGATCAAGGTCGCGCGCACGGTCGCTCCCGGAGAGAAGCAACTTTACCCCGCATGGCAGGGCATGCAGTACATGCGTAACATGTTCGACGGCCGGGCAAAGCTGGAGCCGCTCGACAACCATCGCTATCCCGGTATTCGTTGGACAACTGCGCGGGATGTGCTCTGCCGGGTGAGGAGAGCTTCAGCCCGTGCGGAGTCTTAGGCCGGCCTTGGCAGTTTACCTGCCTCTGTGCCCGCCGCCGGAGTGCCCGCCACCACCGCCGGAGCTGCGCGATCCGCCGCTGCTGTAACTGCGCGATCCGCCGCTGCTGTAACTGCGGGAAGCGCCGCTGCTGTAACTGCGGGAAGCGCCACTGCTGTAACTGCGGGAAGAGCCGCTGCTGTAACTGCGCGATCCGCCACTGCTGTAACTGCGCGCACCGCCGTAGCTGGGTGAAGAATACCGCTGGGCCGGAGCGGAGTATCGCTGCGCCGAGCCCCGATAACTCTGAGACCGCTGCGCCGGGGAAGAAGAGCCTTGCGCACCCTGAAAGTGCGACCACTGCCCTGCGCTGGAGCGCGCCATGCTGCCCTGGCTGGCCGCGCCACGCGCACCCTGCATTCCTGCCGGCCGGTTCGCAAACGATGAGGACGCCCCAGATCCAAACCGGCTCCAACCCCCCGCAGTAGTCCCGCGGGCCGAACTGAAGCTCGATCTGTTCATCGCGCTCCGCGAGGCCATCGATGCGGCCCCGTATCGCGAGGATAGTTGGCTGTTCGAATAAGAAACTCCCAAACGGTGGCTGGGATCGTGCTGCCACGCCGCTCTGCCGCCGAATCCGGCAGCCATGTATCCGTTATGGAAGCCGTAGCGGTTGAAGAACCCGCCGTTGAGGAACACGCCGCCGCCGAACCAGTTCGGGCCCCAGCCCCAACCCCAGCCGCCCCAGCCCCATCCGCCCCAACCGCCGAACCAGAAACCAATGTCGATGCCCGGATAGAATCCAAGTCCGTATCCGTAGTAGGCGAGCGGCGGATAATAGCCCCACGCCGGAGGTCCCCAGATATATGCGGGGTTGCACCACGGAACGTAAATGACCTGCGGATCGGCTGGCGCGATGTCGATGGCCGACTGCCCGCCCTGAGTCTCGGTGGTGACGGTCTGCTGCGGGGTGGAAGCGAGCTTGCCATTGGCTTGCGCCCGTGCGCGCATCCGCTGCACGGCGGCCATCACATCGGGCTGCTGCGCGAGGAACGCGTTGCCCAACGCGGTGGTCCATTGGACGTCCTGGTTCATCGTCGCCAGCACGTTGGGAAAGGCCACCATGGCCTGAACGCTGGCGTCCCAATTCTGCTGCCGGGCCGCATCCATCAGTGCCTGGCCCTTGAGGCCTCCGTTCCGCTGCAGCCACTGCTGCGCTTCCACAACCTCCAGCGGGTAGGTGCTCGCCACCAGAATCTGGCTCAGCAGCGCATCGGGATCGAGCGCGATGGGCGCCACCAGGCTGTCCAACTGATCTGGCGAGAGCGGCTGTGCCGGAGGCGAAGCTTGCGCGGGCAACGTGGGCCCCTGCGCAAAGAGCGCGCCGGTCGGGAACACGAGCAGGAGCAGGACGCAAATCATGCCGAGCGTCTGCCGAACAACCACGTGGAGCCTCGTATCCTTCATCCTTCTACCTCCCTTGCTGCGGTGCCGATGTCTCAAACACACGCCTCGGTCTTGAAGATGCACGTTCTAGACCAAACCTCAAGTGTTTGACGGCCAGCGACTTACTCCCATAGCCCGGCCCGGCATGAATGGCTGAAAACCACCATCTCTGCTGGATTCCGGCCAGCTCTCGAAAAGGGGGCCGCAGCGGCAGCAGCCGGGTATATACTCACGGGAGGTCAAAGGAACCAGAGAATAGGAGCTACACCAATGAAGACGAGGATGAGGCGGTTAGGAGCGGCATCGGTGGCGTTCTTCCTCTTCATAGGGGGTCTTGCCGGGCAATCGTTATCGAGCTACGTCCGCACCGACAAACCCGAAGCCGGCATCGAAATCCGCGCCGGGCAGCAAAGTTCGTTCCGCATTCCTCGAACGGTGTACGGCATTTACACGGAGAAGGGGGTTTTTGAGGGCATTTCGGCCCAACTTCTCGAAAACCCAAGCCTGGAGGACTACCACGCCACTTTGCAGGTGCTGAATGCACGGTTTTCCGATCCGGCTTTCGTCAACTCCCTGAACGTAGGATTACCACTGCCCTGGCAACCCTTGAGAGATACCGGGAAGCGGTATGAGTCCCGTTTCGACGAAGCGGCCAACTCCAATCGCTATATCTACCTGATGGGCCTGCCGCACCCGGAGCCGGTGGGGTTCCGGGAAATGCCTGAGATGCCCGCCACCGAGGAGGTCGGAATCCGCCAGGGCATCTACCTGCCGGTTCATCGGGAACTGGAGTATATGGGGTCCCTGTTCGCCTCGTCGGTGGAGGGGCCGGTGCGCCTGATGGTGAGCTTCCGGCCGCGGAACAATCCCGACAAGATTCTGGCTTCAACCGATGTCCAAGTGCCGGACGGCGGGAAATGGACCAAGCTCCCCTTCCGCCTGCGGCTTCCAGCCGGAGCCGTGAAGTCGCATGAGCTGGTGGATTTCGCTGTGTCGATGACCGGCCCGCAGCGGTTTTCCCTCGATATGATCCGGCTTTTCCCGGCCGACGCAGTGGAAGGATATTTCGATCCGGAGGTGATCAAGATTGCCAAGGACATGAACTATTCCCTGATCCGCTGGGGCGGCAACTTCATGAGCGCCTATCATTGGGAAGACGGCGTAGGCCCCCAGGACAAGCGCCCCACGCAACTGGATCGGGCTCGGGGCGAGATGGAATACAACGACTTCGGGACCGATGAATTCATGTCGTTGTGCCGGCTGGTGGGGGCGCAGCCGATGATCTGCATGAACCTGGGAAGCGGCACCGCGGAAGAAGCCAGGAAATGGGTGGAGTACGTCCACGGGGCGCCGACGACGCCCCAGGGCGCGCGGCGCGCGGCCAACGGCCATCGCGATCCGTATCCGGCGACCATCTGGGAACTGGGGAACGAACTCTGGGGGGGCGGCCAGGTGGGGCGGCAGACGCCCACCGGCAATGCCCGCCGTTATCTGGAATTCTACCCGGTGGTCCGCCAGCAAGCTCCCCCTGGCGCCATACTGGTTGCCTGTGGCGCCGATGCGGACTTTGGCCCGGCCTGGAACGCGGCTCTCATCAAACAAGCCGGCAAGGATCTAAGCTACCTCAGCACGCACTTCGTCGTCCGTTTCACTTCGCTGGTGGCCAAGCCACCCGATGCCGACACCCAGACAGCCATCGCTCTGGCCACCCCCGTCGGGATGACGAACCTCTTGCCGCATGTCCGGGCGCAGATCGACGCGGACCCCGCCACCAAGGGCCGGGTGGGGCTGGCCTACACGGAATGGAGCTGGGGAGGCAGCGCGGGCAGCGGGATCCCATCCTCGGCCAACATCGGCGGAGTCGTTATCGGCGCGGGCTGGATGAACATGCTGCTGTCTCACGCCGATTTTGTGCCCATATCCAGCATGTCGGGCCTGATGGGAGTCATCCGCAAGTCGCAAGGCCTGGTCTGGGCCGGTGCGCAATCCTGGATGTTCTGGCTTTACTCCCATCGCGCCGGGGACACGGTGGTCGCCACCCAAACCGAGGTTCGCCACTACGATGTCCACAACGGGTTGATCAGGATGCCTGAGATTCCGGATGTTCCCTATCTCGACGTGTTGGCAACCCGGAACTCGACCAACGGCGATCTGGTTCTATTCGTTGTCAACCGCGATGCCAAAAACGCTATTCCGGCGACGTTGCGGCTGCAGGGATTCTCCGCTGCCGCCCAGGCACAGGTGGACACGCTGGCGGCCGACTCACTGCTCACGGAGAATACAGGTGACCACCCGGACGCGATTCGACCTGTGACCTCGTCCCAAGCCGTGTCTGGGAACGAGATTCCGTACGTTTTTCCCAAGCTCTCGCTGACGGTCATGACTCTGAAGCCCCGGTGACCAACCCGGTGGCGTCACCCGGCGCTGCGATCGGATGCCGGCTCTTTGGCGAACTATCGGCGCGCGCAAGGATCTCCGGTCGGCGCGGGTGCGTGGTCCTCCGTTGCGGGCGGTCCCAGCAGTTCAGTCAAGAGCGGCTTCAGCCTGTCCGCCCAAACCTGATAGCCCTTGACGGTGGGATGGAGTTTGTCATTGGCGTTCATCATGCCATCATGAAGTCTTCCGTCAGGGTCCGCGAGTTGGTCGTTGATATTCAAATACTTGATCTTGCGCCCGTCTGCCATATTCGCGAGATTCGCGTTAATGCGGTCGATTTCCGGCATGACATCCGCATTGTCGTTGCGCGGAAAGATTCCCATCACGATAATCGCCGCGTCGGGAGCTTTCGACTGCATGACACGCACCACTGCTCGAAGACCTTTCGACACATCTTCGACGGCCGTGTCGATACCACCTGGAGGAATCCTGTTGCCGATGTTGTTCGTGCCGGCCAGCAGCACAATCACCTTAGGGTTGACGCCATCGAGTTCGCCGTTCTCAATCCGCCAGAGGATGTTCTCGACACGGTCCGCGCCCCACCCAAAATCCGCTACGTTCCAACCGAAGAAGTTCTTGTTCCAGTTTTCGAGGAGCTGCGGATAGTCGGTCGCCCCCCACCGCCGCGTGATAGAGTCGCCTTCGAAGTAGACATCGATGCGGCCCTGTTTGGCTTTGGCGAGGAGCTGTTCATGTGCGATCTGCGAGTTCTTATCGGCTCGCGGAATTGGTTGATCGGCCTGGGCCCACAGCAGCGAAACCGTGGTGATGCCGGCCAGGAGGATCTTCACGGGCGCTTCTCGTTCCCGTGATGCAGGAACTTGTCGGCCCAGGGAATGAAGTACTTCCAGTTGGGCGCATCGGTATGTCCGCCATCGTGCTGGCGCCATGCAAGCTGCCCCTCGAGGAGGCCGGCGTTCACCGGAGGCATCTTCGCCGTGTGATAGTCCGCCGCGACGCCAAGATCTTTCGCGCCGAGAAGGCGGAACACCGGCTGTGCGGCGACCGCGGCCACAAAGCTGCCCTGGTGATCGAGCCACCTTGCATCGCCCTTTTCCGGCACACCATAGCTCACGAAGGTGAGACGGGGCGCGCAAAGTGCCAGCAGTTCGTGGGCATCGACCGGCAGGTCTCCGGCGGTCTTGCTTCCGAAACTCGCTTCAGAAGCGCCATACTTCAGAAAGTTGCCGGCCATCCAATGATACTCGCCGGTGCCCGTGAGGTTCTCGACGGCTTCGCCCCAATTGCGGCGGTGAAGCTTGGCTCCGCCTTCACCGGACGAACCTATCAGCACGACCGCGAAGCGCGTATCGAATGCCATGGTCACAAGCGCAGCCTTGCCATAGCGCGATACCCCTTCGATGCCAACCTGCTTGGCATTCACAGCCCTTTCGTTTTCCAGGAAGACGAGGGCCCGCGAAGCGCCCCAACCCCAGGCGCGGAGAGCGCCCCAATCGTCGGGCTTGCGGGGCCGGCCTTTGTTCGCCAGTCCGATTATGCCTTTCGTCAGACCGGCGCCGTTGTCAGCCTGGATACTGCCTGGATTGATCGTGGCCACTCCCCAGCCATCGGCAATGAGTTGTTCCATGGCCGGAGGGTCTGGATCTGCTGGGGGAGCGGCAGGTCCGCGGCCGGCGCCCGGCGCACCTCGCCCGGGTGCTCCTCCGCGGCCGGGAAACGCCGGTGCGGGAAACGCAACCTCGGGTATGCTGCGTCCGCCAAACATCATCATCACCGGCACCGGAGCTTTCGCCTCGGCGGGGACCACCAGGGTCATTTGAATCTCGACCTTAATATCCGGGTCGGACGAATTATCCACGTGCCCGAGGAGTTGCTTGCCGATAACGGGACGCGAAGCCACTTGCGCTTCGGCCGTCTTCGTCACTTCCCAAGTCACCTTTGGGGCGTTCTTCGGTATGCGGCCTACCACCTCCCGCTCAAAGTCTTCCACGATCTCCGGCCGGCGCTGATTCCACCACATGGCCGGCGTCGTGACCTTCCTGCCGTTCTTCAGCGCAAGCACGTCGGGGAGGTTCGGGTACGGATTCGCCGTGGCCTCATCGTAGTTGGCGTGATTCGGTGCACCTTCATCGCCGCTCGGGCCAGGACGGAGAGCCTTTATGCCAAGCTGATCCATCATGTTCTGGTGATCTTCGGCAGCAGTCCAGTTTCTTGTATCGATGACGTTCTGACCGGATAAACCAGCCACCAGCGCCGCAGCCAGGACCAACCGCGACGCCGGCTGGAGATTCGTTGCTCTCTTCATGAATAATAAGAAACCACATTTAGTTTGACGAAGCAACGGACGTAATCCTTCCATGTGATGATAGAAAGGTCTTATGGCAAAAATCGTGATTCTAGGCGCTGGCATGATGGGCAGCGCTTTCTCTGTTCCCCTGGCTGACAATGGCCATGCAGTCTGCCTCGTAGGAACACATTTGGATGCGGACATCGTGGATTCCCTCCGTCGGGACCGCTTTCATCCCCGGCTCAAAGTCCACCTGCCGGAAACGGTCCAAGCTTACGCCCACAACGAGTTGGGCGAAGCCATGCGAGGCGCTGACCTGGCGATTCTGGGTGTCAACTCGGCGGGCCTGGACTGGGCGGCGGAGAAACTGCGCCCTGTCCTGCCTTTGCGGGCGCCTCTCGTGATGTTGACCAAAGGTCTGCGGGGAGAAGGAGACAGGCTTAATCTCCTGCCCAACGTGCTGCGGGCTCGGTTGCCCTCGGATTATGTCGGACAAGTCTGTACCATCCGCGGCCCCTCAATCGCCGGTGAGTTGGCGGTGCGTCGCCACACCAGCGTGGTCCTGACCTGCCCGGACCAGTCTGTTTTCAATTCGCTGGCCGGCTGCCTGCGCACGAGTTACTACCATGTCTGGCCTAACACCGATCTGATAGGAGTGGAAGTCTGCGCCGCTCTGAAGAATCTGTTTTCGCTTGCGGTTGGAATTGTTTCCGGCCTGCTGGAAGGCTCGCCGGAGGTCGAGAACGGGCTCGGAATGCACAATGTGTCCGCGGCCCTGTTCGCCGAAGCTCTGTGCGAGATCGCCTACATGGTCGCGCTGATGGGCGGCCATCGACGCTCGATCTGGACGCTCCCAGGAGCGGGCGACTTGTATGTTACCTGCCAGGGCGGCCGAAACATCCGCATGGGACGGTGGCTGGGCTTGGGCGTGCCTTACAGCGAAGCGAAGGCTCGATATATGAGCGAAGAGACGCTTGAGGGCGCCGAGACTGCGTTTGCCATCGGACCCACCATAGATGCCCTGGCGCAAAAAGGGGCGCTCGATCCGAACGCGCTGCCCCTCATGCACGCCATCATCGACATTGTTTGCCGGGATGGCCCCGTGCACATTCCATGGGACCGATTCTATTGAACCGCCGGCCTGCCGGTTACGATCCCCTCGGTGCCCGCCTTTCTATTGGTGGTACTCGCGCTTCTTGTACGTCTGCGTGAAGCCGTTCCGGCTGTTGGTCACCGTGAAATCCCCGTTTTCCTGTGCCGAGACCTTAATGTAATCTCCCTGGTCGCCCAGCACGTAGCCGAAGCTCTGGGGATCGGGCTGCTGTTGCGGGTTGGCAATCCGGTCCGGGGCCGCGTTGTTATCCGGCGAGCTGTCCACGGCGTAGTGCAACTGCCAACTGTTCACGATCCCGGGCGAGGTCACCAGGACCGTGGCCGTCTGCCGCTCGTCCCCCTTTTTCGCCCCGTTGTTCATGATCGCCGCCTGGGGATGGAGGTCGTAGACGAGCTGGGGTGAGTTGGACAAATCAAAGCCGTGGTGGCTCACCATGAACAGGTCCACCATTCCCACCAGGTTGTTGGGGCACATCAGCTCGTACTCCTTGGGCTTGGTCAAATCGGCAAGGTCGAGCATGCGAAATTTCCCGAAGGTGTACAGCAAGCCGATCGAGGCGCCGTTCTCGCCGTTATCGGCCGGGGCCGGAGCGGCGGCTGCACACAAGGGATTTGGAGTTCCGGCGCCGGGCAGCGGGGTCTTGATGGTCGCGCCCGCCGAGGTCAACACCAGCACCTGCACACCTTTCAACGGGATCGTATCCCCCGGCTTGACCGTAACCCGGTTTGCCTTGCCAATGGCGCTGGTATAGGCCTTGAATATGGCCTGCGTGAGCGGGTCCTGTTCCACAGGCGGCCCATGGTCCACGAAGTTGCGCACCGGTATGCCGACCTTGGCGACGAATCTCGGAACGTTCTCCGCGTGGTCGTTGTGATAGTGGGTCACCACCATGTAGTCGATCTGCTTCACATTGGCGAGTTTGACCAGCCGGATGATCCGATCCGCATCCAAGTCATTGGGCGTGACAACCTGCGATTTCTCGTCGATAAACCCCGCGTAACCCGCGTCCACCACCATGGATTGGCCGGATGGGGTCACCACCAGCATGGCTTTCCCGCCATCGGCGTCGATCACATACACGTCCAGGGTCTTGGCTGCAGGCAACGCTGCGCTGAACAAAAAAACCAGGACGGCTGCAACTACGTAAGCCCTCATCGTATACTTTCCTCGTATCCTGAGATTTCCCGCCATCATGAGCGCACTGCCCGGCGCTGCCCAACCCTCGCGCTCATGCCTGGGCGAGGCGGGCGCCGCACGCTTCTCAACCGGGATTTCCGTTTTGGACTTCCCGGTCCGATTCAGTATAAACCGAACCGCCCTCCATGGAGCCGACTACCGGCAGCCGCGAGATTGGTTCGGCGCCGATGGCAAGCCACGCTGCCGGGGGCCACCAAATCCAGGTAGGCTGGTGTGGAGGAAGAGATCATGAGACGAGTCGCCCTCAGCCTGTCGTTCGGCGTCTGGATCTGCGTTTTTCCGGCGTCCGCTCAAACCCCCAAGGCCCGGCCATGGGAGCCGTTCGAAGTCACCATGAGCGCCAGCGCCGAGCTCGCCAATGCGTATG
>Ga0181521_10004218_pt1 | contig 16519 bp, 17 predicted proteins | sample PEATcosm2014_Bin_32_FD_119764 | JGI IMG/M metagenome (GOLD analysis project Ga0181521, IMG submission 119764) | Peatland microbial communities from MTU Mesocosm Facility, Houghton, MI, USA - PEATcosm2014_Bin02_60_metaG | ecosystem: Environmental > Terrestrial > Soil > Wetlands > Peat | place... | reverse complement strand
TTCAACCACAAGGTGTAGACCAAAACATACCAGAACACGCCTATTCCGATGAACGCTGCGGTTAGCTGATTCAAGAATGTGGCTAGCCCCACTCCTACAATGGAGAAACCTAAGCCAAGAGCCAGCGCGCCATTGGCGGAGATGCGACCCGAAGGTATTGCGCGGTTTCGGGTTCGGTGCATTCGAGAATCAGTGCGCCTCTCCAGAAAGCAATTTAGCGCACCGGCACCGCCAGCAGCAAGAAAACCTGCAGCAACTAGCAAGAGCATTGAATAGGCGTTGAAGTAGTAAAGTCCGACCGCGAGGAGCATCGTTGCAACGCCCACGAAAACGTTCAACGAAGCTATAGCGGGTTTAGTTATGCTGAGATAGTCCCCGATTATCTGCTTGGATTGGAAACTACCTTGGCCAGTCGATTTCATATGATCACGTTAACCTGTCATAGCTTTAGGCGTATCTGAACCCGAATTAAGGCTTCTCTGAAATACTTTTCTGCTTAAACCATGTACTCACATCCCTGGCGGAAATATTTTCACGCCAATTTCAAGCATCATGGGAAGAATCCGTACCCTACGATCTTTACCTGAAGGAAATAATGTCTGACACAAAGAGCCACAACCCCAAGCGTTACTGCGCAGCTCCTATCGTCTCAACTGCAAATCCCAGAATCCGAAGTCGTACGAATCGAAACGAGCAATACATGACGAGGCTCAGTGAGCATGGAACCGAATGAAGATCCCGAGACTGCAGAATCCACATAATAATAGAAAAGCAAACAGAAGGAGAAGACTATTTACGCTTGGTTTGCTTTGCGCCGCAGTTTGTGCAGAAGCCCGAGTTTCCTTCGATTTTTGACCCGCATTGTCCACAATACCCGCCTCCCGTAATACTCTTCCGGGCGCGTTTACCCCCGGCATAGAAAAGAAGTGCAAAGATCGCTAGCGCTACGAGAACAAGCGCTACGACGGGCAAGAGTTGACCAGTAAGGTCTGGAGTCGTAGATGTGCTGAATGTGATCTGACTTGTTTGCATTGCTTGGGTCTGATTTTCTTGAATGGTCGTTAATGTCGGGAATGAGTAGGACGCTGCTGACGAGACACTTGACGCCTGTGTAGTCGTCCCAATTGTCTCCATGGTCGTTACGGGAGGGGTGTAAGGGGTAACGTTGAGTTGGAACAATTGTGAAGTTGACGCGACGGCTGCTCCGTTTATCCCATTTAGAACGTAACCTTGAATTTGCAATGCCCAGCTACCAGGGGAGCTACGTGCCGTCGCCTGGCTTACTACTGGGGCTATGAAGCTCGAAGAGGACGGGTAGTAGGGAATGGAGGTGGTTGTCAGGATTTGACGGGTACTTGCGTCCACTAGATCGACTCTAACGACGGGCAAAACGCTTTGGTCGCAAGATACGGTTAGGGTCGTTGTCATCTGGAAGGGCTGGCCTGCTTGAACTGTGTCTGGAAGGGTCAGCTTGAGGTTAACAATCCTGCACGGTATGAATTGAGCGAGAGATAACTGAGGGCTCACACCCACAATGATGATCGTAATGAAAACGCAAACCAGGGCCAGTGTTCGCTTCAGGTTGAACATTAGGGATCATATCTGAATTGTCCATCCGCCGATTTAACCAACTCCATTACGAGACGATCAATCCGTGGCTACAACTTTCGTCACTCTAATGGCGGTATGACACATTCTTTTGAGGATTCTTTCTGCGAATGGATAAAGTGATGGTACCCGCAGCGTGTTGTTGATGAGGGACCAGCTTAGCTGATGCAGACCACAAATGTCTAAAGGAAGGCTATCTGAGGTAATCTGATAGGGTGATATACATTGGTAGGAAAGAAAGAGATGCGATTCCAAGGAAAGAACAAGGATTTAACCCAACTCGCTCAACAGATTTCTGACTCCTTGAAGACTGACGGCTATAAGGTGCAGTCGACAACGGGACCTTCAGGACCAGTTATCCAGGCACAAAAGGCGGGAATACTGCGCGATATAATAAGTGCCGATAGATGCTTCACCATCACACTCTCAGGCCAACCCAACGATTTCACGATCACTGTCGGAATAGGTAAGTGGATCCAGAACATCGCTGTCGCAGCAGCAGAGGCGCTTCTATTATCAGTGCTATTCCTAGCCGTTGACGTGCCCGAAATGCTCTGGACGACACACGTGGAAAAGGGTATAGTCAACAAAATCACGCAACTCGTAGGCTAGCTTGAAAACTAGCTTACCGTTGTCCCACTTTTTTTCACTTGCTCATTTCCGTCCATTTGGAAGCTAATTCGTCTCTTCGCGGGCGATATACTTCGGTGAAGAATTGGGTCTGTGATGAGAGAACGTCCTTGGGATATTGGTGGACTATGGTTAGAGATTCCCTCCAAGCACGTGAAAACGCGTTTCCGAATCTACTCTCGATCTGATGCTTGAAATCAGTCTCAGTCTGCAATTCTCCACCGATCACGAAATATGTTCGGGTTCCCTTCCTCGCAGTATAACCCATTTCATTTCCTAAGAAAGCCTCGCCCACTTTCGCATCAGTTTTCTTTCCAAAGTGTTCTCTACCCGGGCGTTGGGTGACATGTTTGAATCCTCTCTTGGCTGCAGCGTAAAAAATCGCCCTATTCAGACCCCAGCTCTTGGCCCGAGTCTCTGAGAATCCAAGCTCCCTAGCCCTAGCTGCTTGGAGAACCGCCATAACCTGAATACGTCCAACCTTCATGAAAGCTCACTTGCAACCAATAGAACTCCAATGGCTAATTGATTGCGGTTGGTATATGCGATAATCCTTGTGAATCTTCTACTGTGTCGGTTCGGTTTCCACTTCGTGTACTTATCCTTAACTAGGAATCGGCTTTCGTAGGGACGCAGGTCGAAATAGATGTTGAAAACATCGCGGCCAACAGCGACAGGCATAATTAGTATTGGCAAGGTAGAAGCCTTGGGGCCTCAAATCCTGGCGATGGTTCACGAGGAGGCTGGCTGATCGTGGTCCTCAGTATGATAGTGCCTTTGGCTGACTACTTGACCGGTGTGCGAACTACATTTGTTGGTGTTATAACCCGCCATCCGTCTTGTCATTTGGTGGGATTCTTTTCTGGTCTCTCGGTGGCGCGGGAGTTGTTCTTGTTACTCTCACCGAGGTTGCTGAGTGGGGTCCTCTCGTAATCATGGTGGTTGTTGGTGGATATTCCCCAGTTTACAGACTTGGAACTCTTCCTCATGGCAGGGTGGGCATCTTACATTCTCATCAGACTGTTGGCAGACTCTGAAACTAAGGATCTTCATCGATTTCAAAGACCGAAAATTCAAGATTACAAGGCTGCCGCCCACGACTGTGGTCACGAGTAAGGTTCAAAAATTGAACACGAAAATGTTCGGAGGAAAGGCAACCGCCCCTACAAGCCACATCCATCACTTCGTCTTCGGAATGCTTCTGATGCCGATCACGTTCATTGCCCTGTACTACCGCCTTTGGTTTGGGCCGGTGTTAGTGGGTATAGTGATGTCTCTGATATTCTCCGAAGTGAAAGAACTAATCCTGATGAACTGGGGTGCATAACTCCGCCCCGGCGTCCACATTGTAGAACGCACAAAACCTGAGCAGAATATTCCACTCAACCATAACTGTTCGTCGCGTTAGCGGGAGATGCGATGTAAAGGTTGTATGAGGACGTGAATTAATCGTTGAAACAAGAAATTTTGCTCCCTGCCTATGCCTACGCATACAACACATGGTACGGAATGTACCCATACATGACATGGCAGGAATACAATGTAGAATACTAGGAAACCTGGGATCTGCTAGGCTTCCTTGCCAAATTTACTACTTTTTGCTTCGCCTTCTTATCTTTATTCTGTAGATTCATCTGGGAAGTTCGGCGCGATGCCACGATTGTCCCATGGTCGACTCTGCTGGTCTCGGACATATTGAACCGCTTCGCTGAATGAAGGTGGTAGGTGGATTGGGTCTAGAGTTGCACCGTGCAAAGCATAGCCTTTGCGAGCTCCAATCAAAAACATGACCGCTGCCAGCGAGATAGGAACCATCCACAGAAAGCCTATGACCGTTTCCATTTTCGTTCCAGCGTTCGGAACCAGGCTCAAGGCAAGAGCCACAAGTCTCGAAGTTAGGGTGCGGGATATTATGGGAGAAACGTAGTGCTGAACAAACAAAAGCGCGGAAAGGATTCCGCCTGTGAGAAGTGCCTTCCAGCGAAGATACCTGACGTGTTCTATCGAATGAATACTGGAGTACGGTAATTCCAGAGTGCTCCTGGACAACCGGCCTCGCTGAATAAACATCCTCCTCTCCGTGGCCGCGACCTTCAGAGTACCATGCGACCACGTGCGAACAACGTATTCGGGTTCCGAAATCGTGGACCTAACTTCTGAGGGTAGGGTCGATAATCCGCTCTCATTCTCGATTTCCTTCGTAATTGCGGAGTCAAGTTGCTGCATGAGATTCGTCAAGGTGTATTTGCTTGCCCTCTCCTTTGCGTTGGTCGAGAGTTTCTGCCATTTCGACCTGTCATTTGCGAGGTCGGTGATTGCGTTAACCGCTCCGTCGATATCGTCCGGCCCTTTGACTTGGATACCTTCCTCTCCGTTTCTAACAATCCAAGATTGTCCTCCGACGCCTGAAGTTATGACTGGGACACCTTCGAACATGAACTCAAGCTGGGTTACGCCCAGTGCTTCCATTCTACTGAGAATGATGTTCAGGTAGGAGTTTTGAATTAATTGCACTTTTGCCTTCTCGTTAAGCTCACCGATGTACTTGACGTTAGGCAGAGCCTCCGCCTTCTTCCTCACCGTATCCGCATATTCTGAATCGCCCCTTCCACCTATAACGAACTGAATATCGTTTCTGCTCGCCAACCTCTCCGCAACTTCACAAATCGCGGCCGGGTTCTTTCTATTCTCGATCGTTCCCACGAAAGCAACTATCTTAGAGTCTGTCCGGATTCCTAATTGTTTGAGGAATTCCTGTGGGTCTGATGACGAAAACCGGCTGAAGGAGACGTCATCGATCCCGCCAGGAAACAACAAAAGTCTATTCTTGGGCGCGTCCATCTTCACCTTAGCCTCTTCCTCGTACGGCGTCACCACTAAGATGAGGTTGGCCACGCGGAGTATTGTTCTTAGGGAGAGACGGTTCCAAGCCATTCTGAAAGAACGCTCGACGAGAGAATATCGTCTGGGGGAAGGCTCCTGGAAATGAGACATGTGACAAAATATGAGCGGGGCTTGGTATCCGCCCAAGGCCTTAATGTTGCGTCTCCACTCGACGAATTTCGCTACTTCCTCTGGACCATTCCAAAGAGTGCTGTGTGTGATCAACACGTTGAGTTGAAAGTCGTTGACTATTCTTTCCAAGGTGTGGACTGTATCTTTGAACCCGATTCGGCGGGGGGGCCATTTTGATATAAGGCTCGCGACGCGGATGACCGGGATGTCGAGTTCAACGTCATTAACTAGGAAGTAGCCTTTTTCTCCCATCTGTTGTTCGCTAACGGCTTCCTTGCCGTCGTGATATACGCTGGTGATCAGATATGACTCGTTTCCGAGGTTTCTGAAATATTTGACCATTCGTTGGGCGACGAGTTCCTGTCCCTTCGTCCTACTCGTCTGGTACATTATTACGCCGATACGCTTCTTCAAACAGGCAGTCGCCTCAATCGTGAGAGGTCATAGTTAGTATTGGGATGTTGCTAAAGTCTGCACCGTTTTCTACTAGGACTGACATGGAGCTTGTTTGGTTCCCAGGTAGACAGTTTCCAACAAGGCCAATTAGCACCATTATTATAACAGCAAGTCTGCCGACACCCAGTAAATGGGGGATTTAAAGTGAAGATAGCTGCGCTTTTCTCGGATTACGATGGGACGCTGTCACCGTTGGAGGCTCGGCGTGAAGATGCAGTTCTCTCTCCAATGCTGCGTCGAATGCTTACTAAGGTGAGCAAGCATGTAACCTTTGGAATTGTTACTACGAAAGATCTCGCTTTCATTAGAGAACGGGTTCCATTCGCACACGGCATCTCCGCAAGTTGCGGCTTGGAGATGCAGGTTGGCGAGAAGACATTTCTCGATGAAAGGGTCCGACACCGGAATGAGACTTTCGAGAAAGCATATCAAGAGGTTCTCAAGAAAATTCTACAAGCTCGCGACAATCTGGTGATAGAGAGAAAGGAATCCGATGAGGAAAACCTGATCGCGTTCTGCATCGATTGGAGGATGTCACGTAACTGGGATGAGGCTAGACGGATGGCTGCTCCTATGCTAACTTATTGCAAAGAACAGGGGTTGTATGTCGTCGAAGCCGACGCAAGCCCCTTCGCAAACGTTTTTCCCACGAAAGTTGACAAAGGGGAAGCGTTCAACAAACTAAAGCGAGAGCTAGGAGTCACTGGCGCGGTAATGTATCTGGGTGACTCAGAAGCAGATGACCCCGCCTTTCAGCTCGCCGAAGTTTCAATAGGAGTCAAGCATCGTCGAATCATGCCCAAACTGCAATGCAAATATCGAATCGAATTCTTTGAACTCGAAAATCTATTGACGAAGCTAATAGATTCGGACTATGATTTCCAAGAGAACATGGCTACAAGAAACGTAGCCGAATGACGGACACTGTGTCGAGTTTTCCACCCGCCACCTTCGATTTCTACCGGGTCTACCTAGCCTTAACCTGCATTGGTTGTACATCAGCATGGAGGTCATGAAAAATGAATGGAGCTTCGCCACTGAAGCACGGGTTTGTGGACCTAGCCGCAATACTGTTTGTTATAGGCGGCGTAGTTAGTCTCGCGATGACCATCCTAGCCTTGCCCATCAACACCAGCAATCCTTTCAGTACCCTGACAGGCTTGACAACGACTTCACTCGTAGTCTTGGGTGTGAGCCTAATCTGCTCGTTGGGGGCCATCCACTGTTTCTCGCTTGCAAGTAAGCGTATGCTCTCCGAGGCAGGAGTTAGAGGATTGATCTTCGGAGCCCTACTGCTAATCTTCAGTCTCGGCTTCGCTGGAAGCCTGAGCGTGTCAGGTACAGATGGCCTACTTACCACGCTAAGTGCAATTCTGATACTGATCGCAGGCATTATCTGCTTCTCTCTAAGGCATACAGCAGTATCCGCATCCCCGATTGCACGTCAACACGCAATCGCTCAACCCGCGTATCAAGCCTAGGACAAGCACGCGCAATCCAAACCTTTTTCTTTTCTTTACGCCCTGTTTTCTTTATTCAGGGCGTGTTTTAGTTTGACTTCGAAAACAGCGTCAACACTGCTCCTCATTATTCTCATTCCAGCATTGTCCCTGTTTCCTTTCGTATACGCCACTTCTGGGCAGTGGGTAAAATACGCCAGCAATCCTGTTCTCCTCCCTACTATAGGCAGCTGGGATGGGGACTACGTCACTACCCCAAGAGTGCTTTACGATGGCACGACCTATAGGATGTGGTACCAAGGGGGCTTTTCCGGTGTCAGCAGAATCGGATACGCTACGTCAACTAATGGAATAAATTGGGTAAAACATGGCAGTGTTCTATCCCCTGGCCCAAGTGGTAGTTGGGATAATTCCAGCGTTGCGTTGGGATCCGTTACTTGGAATGGCACAGCATACCTGATGTGGTATGCGGGCAGCAACGGGACCACCTACCCGGGCGGAGCAGTTGGGTTCGCCGTATCGAAAGATGGACTCAACTGGGTGAAGTATTCGGGCAATCCAATACTCATCCCGTCTGGGTTGGGAAACGATCAGAGGTACATCGCTACTCCATATGTTATCAGACTGAACCTTACATACAACATGTGGTACAGTGGGAAGAGTGCCGCGGCACCAAACATCAACAAGATCCTCTACGCGACATCGTTTGACGGGATCAAGTGGACCAAATGGCCGTCCCCGGTATTGGCACCCGCATCCGATCCTACAGCATGGGACTCAAATGGCGTTTACTCTCCGTCCGTGATATGGACGGGACAGATTTTTGGGATTTGGTATTCTGGCATAAACCAAACCGCTCTGGTTCCACGTATCGGCTTTGCAACCTCGCCTGATGGCGCTACCTGGACGCAATCGTCAAGCAACCCCATTCTAATTCCTGGGCCTCCGGGTAGTTGGGATTCTGCCGGAGTCGAACAACCAAGCGTCGTTCAGGCTGGGAACAATTACATGATGTATTATGATGGCTATAGCAACGTGCAGGGCCAAAGGATTGGTCTGGCCTTAAGTCCGCAAGGGTTCTCTGTTGCGGAGTTCCCCGCACCGGCGTTCGACCTGTTCCTTGGCATAATCGCTTGTGCAGCAATCTATTTGGTTTACTACCGCCGGTCGCCAAAGCACTCCTAAAGTCTCGCCATGAAGGATAAAGGTTTCGTCGACACATGACCCCATCAAACTAATCCCATCAAACTCCCGTAAGAATTGGCGACGACTTGACAAGTTAAGCGGCCTCGGATTTGCCACTTCTCCGAACGGTCACAGTATAGATCGTCCTCGAACAATGCTTTAGAGAGTCGAGGACGTCATTCGGCAGGGAATGTATTTGACAGATGCACCGTCTGGCCGACAACTCGTCGAGAAGACTTTCCTTTACATGACGAACCTGAGCAAAGAGTGCCGGAAAGCTGTCGCTAGTAAATTCGAGCAAGAACACAAAGGTGTCCAATTCGAATTGGTTGAACCTACGATGAGGAAAGAGGTTGAAGCTTGGTTCGCCGAGAGGGACAAGAACATCATTGTGAGGCATGAAAAGAGCGACAAGGGCAGACCTGGAGAGATTCTGATGACATATGCAGGAACATCAAAGGATGCACATTTCAAGTTCCGAGTCGACGCTCAATTCACTCTTGCCGGCTCTTCAGAGAAAGCACCGGCTTATCTCAAAGTACTCAATGTGAACGTAGACAAGCGAGACTTCACCAAGTAGGAGCAAAAGAAAGAAGCCGCTCAGAGATCGATCTGGGAATGTCGGCAAATCCGTTAGAAGAACTCGCCAGACTCGCAAGAGAGAGAAGCCGACGGTTGTTCGTCGCCGAAATGCCAATCGATCTTACTACGGTAGGTGGTAGTAACTGTGTCTTCGTTCTTGAATTGCCTGGTTCTGCGCCTGGTGCGGCAGGTGGACGGGTTGGGGGGATAGGTGAAAGAAGAATAGAGAAGGCATACTGTTTCAGGCAGGTTGATGGGAGCTGGGTTAAGGTATACGAAACTGAGGTCCTCGAGAAACTCGAGAGGTTCGAATTACCCTACCATGCGGCCGGTATGAGTGTAGTATTGCCCGACGGTTCGGAGAGAGTTGTCTCAGGCGTGGTTGATCAGGAACTTATCCAGAGATACAATGAGGTAGTTTGATCACTGCTGTATAACAGCCTTGATAAGGGGCATTAAGACTTCAACATCATTCCTTGAACCAAGTTGAACCCTTAGCAAACGGCTCATTCCGCCGAGCTGCGCTTTGTCAACCCAAGCCTTCAACGCGTCAGGGACGGTCGGGTCCGCCTTAATTTTCGACACTGATTTCTCTGGTATGAAAAGGAAGAGTTCGAGTTTTTCGCCGAAGAAGACTCTAACCCTCGGAGTTTCTCGCACATTGTAGCTGGGTGCCTCAGTATCCTTGAGTGGCTCATACTCTACACTCTCAACCACATCTTGTTCAGATTTCAACTGGTCCCTGAGATAGACGAATGCTTCCTGGCAAGCAGGGCTGCCTTTGCTAGCTAGTTCCTGTACCGACAGAAGATAACAACTCCTGAACAGTGAGCTTTGTAGAAAGAGATATAGCGATTACCCCTTCTGGGTCAGTTTAGAGGAGTAGTAGCGTGGATGCCCCACAAACTGAGTAGGACGGATTTCAGGATCCGCAGACGGCAGAAGAGAAAACAAAGGCACCGGAAACGAACGGGTTCTAGCAGAAAACCGAGCTAAAACGAGTCCCTCAGAAGTTTCCAGGCGTCCCTCAACCACGGCGATGCACTCGTGCCGTCCACGATGCGGTCAATTTCTTCCTTTGACCAGAACTCCATAACCCACGATTCATCTGGATCAATCTTCACAATCTCATCACTCTCGGAGGCGAATACTGCAACGATTTCGTTTTCCGGCGGGTCGAAGTGCGTGAACTTCCCTAGGTAAGTTAATTGTGATGTGATTCCTGTTTCTTCAGCTAATTCCCTTCGAGCAGCCTCTTCATAGGTTTCGCCGAATTTCACATGGAAGGAGCACGACGAGTCATATGCGCCGGGGAATGTTTCCTTCGTTTTGCTTCTGCGTTGGACGAGCACTTTTCCGTCGGAACGTTTCAGAAAAACCATGCCGTAACGATGCAAAATCCCTTCAGAATGCGCTCGCTTTCTTTCCACAGGCCCTACGACGGAGTCATCCTCTCTAACCTTATAGAGGAGCTCAAATTTTACTGCAGCTTGTTGAGGAATCGGTGGCAAGCGCAAATATATTCCATCTTGCCGTCTGGATAAATCCATCTGTAATGCATTTGCCCTTTTTCATCGCTGAACGTCTCGCAAACGTTCTCAGCATACAGGCTTACGTGCGAGAACCTCCACTTTCCTTTTCCAGAATCAGCCGGAGGCGTGACCATTCTAATTAGACTCCTAGATTACTGCAGAATCGGACCGCCCTCTAAAAAACCATGACTGTACGCATCCCACGCTCATTAACTCATGAACGACTAAGGGTGGTCGAGAAGCGGGATATTCTCACCCTTGTAGCTTGGAATACGCGCCGAGTGATGCTGACGGTAGTGGAGGTTAAGCTGCCGCTTGAGGCTGAAACGTCGAGTACAATAAAGACAGGGAAAGAGCCCGATGATCGGGAGATCTCCGTCGTTATCTCCGTAGGCTTGGTAGGCCTGGTCCATGAGTGTTCCCTGAGCTTAAGGAAACTACAGGTTGTAGTTGTTAATTAATGTAAGTGGAACTATCCGGCATCCTTCGTAACTGGGGACCGGTCTTAAGCTGTTAGAGGGGGTCTCGAACCGAGAACTACTGAGATCACCATGTACTGCCCATTGCGAATTATTCCTAGTTGGATAGTTTGTCCTGCAACTGCATGTTCCTCTAGGTATGCGGAGAACGAGTCATAGTTGGTGATCTTGTTTCCGTTAATTGAGATTATAATATCTCCCCCCACAACGTATTGTTGCTGTTCAATTGTGGCGTTTTGGGTCCCCGCCCTAAGGCCGGAGCTGCTTGCAGGGCCACCTGCCACCACGCTCTCTATGAGGACGCCATAGGTAACGTTCGTTCCCATCGCTTGCGACAGCTGATAGGTCATATCGACAAGTCCTAGGCCCAAGTAAGGGTGCTTATTGTACGTACCATTCGTAATGAGGGATGTCAATTCTCGAGTAATCGTGTCCGACGGGATGGCGAATCCAAGTCCTTCTGAATTACTTACAGCCGCAGACGTGATTCCAACTACAGTGTCGTCTGGCGCTATTACAGGCCCTCCGGAGTTACCGGGGTTGACCGCGGCGCTGAACTGGACCGTGTCAGGAATCGCAAAACCGCCCAACGTGTCGGTCTGTAACGCTCTCCCAACTTGACTCACAACGCCTACGGTAATCGTGTTGGAAAGGCCGTAAGGGTTGCCAATCGCCACCACTGTCTCGCCGACTTTGAGTCCAGCAGAGGACCCTAGTTGAAGCGGATGGTATTCGCTAGGTGTAGCGTTGACCGATACTACCGCTATGTCGCTGTAAGCGTCTGAACCCAAAACTTTGGCTGGGTAGGAGTCGCCGTTCGAAAATGTCACGGTTGAGTCTAGTAGGCCGTCGATTACATGATAGTTCGTGACGATATAGTAAGAACCGTCGTAGGTTATCACAAACCCGGTTCCGAGAACAGGGTTTAGAGTTCCGTTGGGATAGGTGTCCAGTGTCAAGTCTTTCACAACGCCTTGTATGGTTACCACGCCTTGGCTGGAGAGGGCGTAGATTTGGTCCGGAGTGAGGGTTCTCGGGCGGAGTCCATCAAGCACGGGACTGTAGTATAATGCGACAAACCCTAAGACGACAATGACTACTAGGAGAATTGCGATTGTTCTCCGAGGCCAGACTGATTTCTTGGATCTTGACTTAGACTTAGACTTCAAACCTGGTAACCTTGGTTCGGCCAGCTACGGCTTGTAGTTGCATTTAATGGTTGTTTCGGGCATCAATCTAGCGACTTTATGTTCACCAGTGGTGCACCCAATGTTCCGTGGCCAACGCATCGTCTTTCAATACAGAGAATGGCGAATTCGCGTAATTTTACTCCTATCTCAACTCTCAGAATGATCGTGACACTAGAAATTCCGATACTGACACCAAATTATTTCGGGCTTCGGATGCCGGGAGCTTGTTTAGCAGATCCAGGGCGGTGCGTAAATAGGATTGGGCTTCTGCTTTCGCATAGTCAATCGATCCGTATTTTTCGTAGAGTTGAATGGCTTTTCGAGTTTCCTGTTTCGTGATCTTGTTCTTGCCGAGTAGGCGAGTGAACGTTTTTCTATCCTGTGTATTCGCGGTTTTCAACAAGTGGGCTGCGAGTAGAGTTTTCTTTCCTTCTCGAATGTCTCCTCCAATTTCCTTGCCGTACTCTTTCACGTTACCCGAAACATTTAACGTGTCATCAATTATTTGGAAACTGACACCGATTGTTTCACCAAAATCGCCGAGCAACTTGATTTGCTCCTCAGTACCCCCTCCCGCGATCGCCCCTGCCTCTGAGGATAATGCCGTGAGGGCGCCGGTCTTATTCTTCAGTAAGCGGATCACTTCATTTTCGGTGAAGTGTTTGCGTTTCCACATGCTGAATTCGAATTGCTGGCCCCATGTTATGTCATAGGCGCGTTTCGCAACTTGGGATACTAGTCGGTGACACCTGTCTTGGGGTATGCGGCTTGAGTTAGCGATCTCGAAAACTTTGATGAGCATCGAGTCGCCAACATTGATCGCCGTGGGTTCGCCGTAAATTATGTGAATGCACGGTTTGCCACGGCGAAGCTCACTCTTGTCCTCGATATCGTCGTGAACCAGCGTCATATTGTGTAGAAGCTCAACGGCAGCGGCCGCGCCGAGCGCATCCTCCTTCCGACCGCCCACGCACTCGCTCGCCAAGAAAGTTATGGCTGGTCTGATCCGTTTTCCTCCACGGTCGAGAAGGTCCCAGACCGAAGCATAGAGTTCCCGCGGTTCCCCGGTTCGCGGTATATGTCGTTCAAGTTCAGTTTCAACATCGCCTTTGTATTCGCCGAGAATTTCCAGAGCAGATTTCATGTTGCCGTTGAATGTTCTTTGTTGTTCTTCAACTCTCCTAATGGTTAATGAGCAGTTTCGTTGCGGTTGACTCAGCCTCTTCTCACAATCAAATTCAAGTCAAATTTGTCTGTCGAGAGCATTATATATGACGTATGGAATAATCGCACGTTCACGTAGACGGAGTTATAAAACTCAAACGGTGCCAACATTGCTGAGACTCAGTAAACTGCAATCGAGTAATTGACGACCCAACTCAAAATTTACGGTCCCGTCGTATCGGATGTGCTCATTCTTGGTAGGTTATGTTCAAGTCCTGTTTCTTGGTGCTTTTGCAGGCCTCACGATTCTCCTTGGCATGCCGCTTGCAGTTATCCAAAAAGTGAGCTTGAAGAAAAAGGGCTTCCTCAATGCGTTCGCGACTGGAATTTTGATATTTCTCATCGTCGACGTCCTTAGCCACGCCTGGACAACTACCGCGAACGCGGCTACTGGTGCTTTTGCAGGCACGGCGCCACTTTGGGTTGCCGTTGTTGATCTTGCTGCAATGTTCGGAGGAATTGGAATTGGCCTCTTGGGCCTTACGTGGTACGGAAGAAGATACATGAGGGCGAGCAGTCCGCCCGCGGCAGTCACACGAAGTCCCGAAATTGGGAGCGGATCCAGCGGTCGGTCGCGACAAGAATTACAGCTGATACAGCAAGTAGATGCGTACAGGCTATCAATGATGATCGCTATCGGAATTGGGGCACACAACTTCAGTGAAGGTTTAGCGATCGGTCAATCCTACGCTTCAGGCGCTATAGGGTTGGCCCTGATACTGATCATTGGATTCGCGGCCCACAACACTACGGAAGGTTTCGGAATCGCAGCCCCACTCAGCGGCCTGGCTAAGAGGCCGAGCAACCGCTTTCTCTTAACCGCAGGTTTGGTTGGTGGTGGGCCTACATTTGTTGGAACTGTATTAGGGAGCCTCTGGGCTTCGCCAATCGCTTACATATTCTTCCTCGCTCTAGCGGGAGGTGCCCTAGTTTACGTGACTATGCTCATGTACAATTCCGGAAGGAGGCAAATTACGAATGATATTCTAATGCTGGGATTCTTCGTAGGGATTACAGCGGGCTTCCTAACCGACCTAATTGTCACCCTTGGCAGCGCCTAGCGAATTAGAATAAATGATCGACTGAGCTACTTGCGCAACGCAAACTATCCAAGGCCGATACCATCCCTGTTTCTCAATGATTCGCCCACCTCGCTCGAATGCCTAGACTAGAGGTTCAATTCTGTAATTAGTTGTCAGAACCCGTCTGATCTCTTCGGAGATCCTTTCGCCTATACCCGATACGGACATGAGTTCTTCTTCGGATGCTTGAAAGATGCGTTGGGGTGTGTGGAATGAGGTTAGTAGTTTCTTGGCGCGGGTTCTGTCAATGTTGGGTAGGCTGGAGACGACAAATTCTTGTTCTTCTTGGAGCGTTTTGGGTTTGGCGACGGTCATTATTCTTGGGGTTCGTTTGTCTTGAATCTGTTCGCGGCGAGATATGGCGAACATAAGCTGTGCGGTTTCTGAGGGCTTCTGGGTCATGACTATCGGAATTCCATAATCCATTAGGATGCTAGCATATGCGCCCATCATTGCTTCAGGCCGCACGCGTCCCGATCCGGTCAATGATTCCCCCTCCACAATTATCATCGGCTTCACATAGGCGTCTTTGAGTTTCGCGGCTTGCTGAAATAGACGGCCGTCGATTATTGAGGACGCGAAGTCGTCAACTTCCTTTCGTTCCACTACAACCCGGTCTGAGAGAACGAAATCGCCTACCTGTAGTGTTTCAGATTTGACGAGGGCGCCGAGTTTGGCGAGTTCTCTCGTAACCAATGCGCCGAGTTCCCTTGAATCGGCGACTACGACAATTTGTTCTACCAATTTCTCTTCCTTCAAACTTGATGAGATGAATTTCTCCATCTTTGACTGGTCGGGGGCGTACTCCTTCCGAGCTGCAACGAACTGTTTGATAGCGCTTGCCATCTCGCGTTCCCTGCGCTGTGAGATCCAGTAATACGCCTCGTCTCTCGTTCCTTTCGCGATCAATATGACCGCTGCACCGGGGCCCTTCCGGCCGGTTCGGCCGCGGCGTTGAATGTACCGCACGGCGCTTGGGACAGTATCGTAGAAGATCACCTGATCGCATTCCACGATGTCAAGTCCTTCCTCCCCTATCTGCGTTGCAACGAGCACGTTGAACGTGCCCGCCTTGAAGTCATCCAGTACCATAACCTGTTTTTTCTGGGTTAGGCCGCGATCGTTGGCGCGGGAAGCTTGGCCGACTAGTCGAACGGCGGAGACTCCTTCGACTTTGTTGAGGACCTCCACAAGCCTCGCCGCGGTGGCGCGGTAATTTGTGAAAACCATGATGCGGCGTGCCCCTTTCCCCAACCCTGCGCGTACAGATCTGATTAGTTCGGTAACTTTGGGATGGTCAACTTCTTTCGCCACGAGGTTGTTCACCACGCCTACTACTCGCATCATTCTAGCGTCGTCAAGAAGCATTTTCAGTCCCGGCGTCATCCGTTTCTCTCCCTTCTCCCTTAACCCGTCCAAGTGTTCTTTCAAGGCGGGAAGGCCCTGGGTTTCTAGGAACTCTGTTGCGCGAATTGCGTGAATGGCCGCGTATACGTAAGCCAGGTATGCCTTAGCGTCCCTGTTTCCACTGGCAGCGTCACTTAGTATTCGCTGTCGGGCACCTAACACGTCTCGCAGGCGAACTCTATCCATAGCCGCGCTCTCAAGGTATCCGTGGTCTCTGATCGTTCGTAGTTTGTCCCGCAGGAAGGATTCCAGTTCCCGTTTTACATCGTAGAATATTTGCGGAAGGCCGACGGTAACCCAACTGATTTCTATGCCCCCAACGTATGGCTTCACGTCCTCGCTCTGAATCGACCGGGCCTCAACCCATGCGAGGCGAAGGTTATCGCAGATTTCGCGAACATCCTGTTCGCTTGACCCTGGCGAGGCAGTTAAGCCTAGGATGAGGTTGTCGTCGGTTGCAGAGTAGCGATCTGCAATGAATACGTAAGGATAATCGCCCACGGCCCTGTGAGCTTCATCAAAGATCATCAACGAAATTGTATCTAGGGTAAGTTTGCCTGTAAGTAAATCATTCATGAAGACTTGGGGCGTGGAAAAGATGAGCCGCTTCTTCCACAAGTCCATACGTTCGTCAGGACCGACCTCACCGGTCAACCAGACCATAGACGA
>Ga0181521_10004216_pt1 | contig 16524 bp, 10 predicted proteins | sample PEATcosm2014_Bin_32_FD_119764 | JGI IMG/M metagenome (GOLD analysis project Ga0181521, IMG submission 119764) | Peatland microbial communities from MTU Mesocosm Facility, Houghton, MI, USA - PEATcosm2014_Bin02_60_metaG | ecosystem: Environmental > Terrestrial > Soil > Wetlands > Peat | place... | reverse complement strand
TAAGCCAAAATCAACTACTTGACTGCCCGGCAGGACGACTGCCGGGCAGTTTGCTATTTTTGACACCTGGCGCCGGTGCTCGGTTCACATAAAAACCGAATTTTGCGCCGGAAAGTAGCTAGCCCATTTTCCGCATAAGGTTTTGAGTATGTTTGTGTTATCAGTGGGTTAGAGACCAAATCGACTACTTTTTGTCACTACAATCGTTGATCGAGTCGAATAAGGTCTCCTCGGGAAGGGTCAGATCCAGATGGTCCAGGCGAACACGCGGTCGGGGCAGCGCGACATGCAGCGAGTGCAGCACCAAGGCTTCTTCCGATCGAGGAGTGCTGACCCGCTCCAGTTCCAGTCTCACCCCATCCGCCTTACGCAGACAGATGGTGCCCATTTGGATGCCACGCAACACCTCCAACACGCGGCGGCCACTCAGCGATCCACCCCGTTGACGATGGGTCCGCTCCAGCACCCAGTACATCGCCTAGGCGATCCAGCAGAACAACACGTGGGCCTCGGCGCGCTCCTCCAGGTGATGGCAAACCGGGCGCAACGCCAGATCGTGCTTCAGCGTGCGGAACGCGTTCTCCACGTGTACCAATGCCACATAATCCTCCCATACCTGTCCCGCATCGGTTCCGGCGACGTTGGTGCGCAGCAGGTACACGCCTTCCAGTTGGCGCAGCAGCTCCTCGGTCTCTTGCAGGACGTGCCAGTGCACCACCTGGCGCGGCTTCGCGGCCCGCTTCTTCTTCCCCGGCGCGGTCTTCCCCGTGGCCGCGGGAAGTTCTTCGCGGCGCACGCACACGCAACTCGACGTCCCCGGATGGCGTGCCAGGATCGATCCGATACGCCGGTCGATCTTCTGCGGATTCACCCGCCGTCCCTTGCCCACCGTGTTTTCGAGACGCTCCAAGTGAGCTTTCAACTTGGATAGCATGCGGTCGTGAATGCCTTTCTCCTTCTGCGCGCATCCCCGGCTGCGTACCAGAATTAAGCGGTCCCCTTCTTCCGCACCCACCTCCTGCACCTCCACCATAGCTTCGCCGGTGTCCGGGTCGGCGCGCTTGGTCTGCCAGGGGCCATGCTGCACCTGCTCCGGAAATCGTTCGGACGCGCCCCGACGATCGGCCAGCACGTAACGGACCGTGGACTCTCGAATGAGTTTGAGGCTGTCCTCGGTCACCATCCGCCGATCCATGCAGAGAGTGCGATCCGTCAGACCGAACCGCGCGCCCAGCCGCTGCAGCATCCCCGCTACGGTTTTGTGGTCTCTCACGTTGCCGGCCAGCACTTCATAACCCACCGGGTATCCTTCGCGAGCGACCACCGCTCCGATGGTGACCTGCTTGCAGTCCGGCCGGTGACCTCGGGAGTAACCCCGCACTGCCTTCGGGTTACTCTCCATTTGTCCTTCGAAGTAAGTGCTCGTCAGATCGTATAGTAGATACCGATACGATTGTCCGAATAAGCTTTGTCCCACGCCGGCAATGCGCTCCTCAATGGCTTGCTTGTGGGGCAGCACCAGATCCAAACAGCGGTAGAGACGGTCGTCGTTGATGGCCGCTGGCGGAATTTCCGGCTGCGGCAAGGCGGTCCGTTGCCACCAGCGCACCATGGGCCATTCCGGCATCGGCTCAACCAACCGGTTCACGGCGATCAGTGCGGCCACCGCCGGCCAAGGCACCTTCGCGGCGGAGCCGTTCAGGCGCTCGCCGAGCAACTCCCCCAGCCCGAATCGCTTCCACAGAACCAGAGCGGTGTAGACATCGCCGAACGCCACGGGCTCACGCCAACTGGTTTCCGACAGGCGGATGGAAACCAGATCCGAGGCATCGGAGGCAGAGGCCGAGCGATCCTCGACGGTCCACTTCGGGGGACGGCCCTGGCGCCCTCCCTGGCGGACACGGCGCTGGAGAGCCGCGGCCATCTCCGGCTCGCCCATGCGCCCGGCGAGAGATTAACTTATTGGGTGGTTCAAAAACTGGGGTCCATTATAATCTCTATCACGCCCGCCAGCGCCTCTGGGATCTCGGCGGCAAACTTCATCCCAACGACGAGAGGTCGAAACGACGGTGGGTCATGGCCCACCAGCATTTTCTGGATGATGGCAAGATCGAGAAACTCGCAACCAAACTGCGCTCGCTTTCGCCGGATAATCCTGAGTTGGCCGCGGCGGTGCGGATCGAAGCGAACTAGTTCGAACGAAATGCCGAACGCATGCGCGGCGGCGCTCCCGTGGGGCGGCTTGGCAAGCTGCGGCCGATTGTGAATCGGCCCACCGCCCTCGTTCTTGCACCGGCCGGCGGCGGTAGCCAACCGCCGCGTAGGCTGCCAGCCTGGCTGCCAGCCTGCCCCGCATCACAGCCTATGGTTCCACTCTTGTGTCGCGCACCCCCCCTTGGGGGGATGTTCGGAATGATCCCAAGTTTATGGCGCGCCGCGTTCGCTACAATGGCTGGAGTGGAGACACAGCAAGAAGTGGAACAGCGCGGCCTTTGGGGCCGCTATACGGAAATCACGCACGACGTGAAGCGCGGCTTCGTGGCCGAGTGGACGGTGACAATCATCCTGTTGCTGTTCGCCACCACGACGCTGGTGCAGGCATTCGTGATTCCCAGCGCATCCATGGAGGACACGCTGCTGATTGGCGATCACGTGCTGGTGGACAAGCTGGTGTACGCGCCCGCGGGGGCGATCTCCAAGCACCTGCTGCCGTACCGCGAAGTGCGGCGCGGCGACATCATCGTGTTCCGCTATCCGCTGCAAATTAAAGAGGACTACGTCAAGCGGGCCATCGGCGTGCCCGGCGACCATATCAGGCTGGTCAACAAGCAGTTGGTGCTGAACGGCCATGCGGTCAACGAGCCGTACGTGAAGCACGTGACGCCGTATATCGATTCCTACCGCGACAATTTCCCCTCTTCGCCTAACGTTTCGCTGCCGGCCTCCGCGCTGGATATGCTGGAGAACCACGTGGTGAACGGAGATCTGGTGGTGCCGCCGGATTGCGTCTTCGCCATGGGAGACAACCGCGACGATTCCGCCGACAGCCGGTACTGGGGCTTCGTGCCGCGCGAGAACATCGAAGGCACGCCGCTGTTGATCTACTGGTCGTTCGAAGCGCCCACCGCGGATCTGACCAACGGCAACATCGGGCTCGACCACATCTTCGACGTGATCACGCACTTCTTCACCAAGACGCGCTGGACGCGGACGTTCAAGCTGATTCACGGGTATCCGCTGCAGTAGGACAGGCCTCCCGGCCTGTTCCAGCCGGGCAGCGCCCGGCCTGTCCGCGTGCTACAAATGCGGTTTGACCTGCCACCAGCGCCATTTGCCGCATTGGCAACCTGAGGGCGCGGCCCTATTGATCACGTGGCGATTGCACGGATCGCTGCCCAGGACCGTGGAAATATTGGCGGGGAAGTCCGCGGGCAAGAACTTTGCGGCCATCGGCCGGCAATTGCCGCACATTACCAAATCGACCAAGAACTTTTCGGCGCGCAAAGCGAACGCTATTCTCGGGCTGATCGGCCAGCCGTTCTGGCAGGACGAATCTTACGATCATTGGGCGCGGAGCGCCGCGGAATTGGAAAGGATTGTTCGATACATTGAGCAAAATCCAGTCGCGGCGGGTTTGGTCGAACGAGCGGAGGAGTGGCGATGGTCCAGCGCGTTTCGCGGATTGGATTAGATTGGATTAGAACGACAGGCCAGGAGGCCTGTCCTACGCCCTAGAACGGTTCTTTGCGCGGCGCCGGTTGCGCCACCGAGGCGTTCGCCAGATAGCGGTACGGATTTACCGGGCCGCCGCCGATGCGCACTTCGTAATGCAGGTGCGGAGCCGTCACGCGGCCGGTCGCTCCCACCGCCCCAATCAGTTCCCCGCGCCGCACTTCCTGGCCCACGTGCACATAGTATTTCGACAGGTGCGCGTAATACGTTTCGATGCCATTGCCGTGCTGCACGATGATGAGCTTGCCGTAGCCGCTTTCCACGTCGGCGAATTCCACGATTCCGTCGGCGGTCACGTGCACCGGCGTGCCCACCGGAGCGCTCAGATCCACGCCCTTATGAAACGCGCCTTCTCCCGTGAACGGGTCCATGCGCATGCCGAATGCGCCCATCAAACGGCCATCCACCGGCCACAGGCTGGGCTGCGAGTTGCCGGAAAAGAAAGTATGCGAGCGGATGCTGGGCAGCGCCATGGTGTCGGTGCGCTTCAGAAAGTCGTAATCCGCCAGGCTTTCCGCAAAAGACGGCGCCAGCTTGCCTTCCGCCGAAATATCGCTCGGCCCCGCCAGCTTTTCCTTGATCCCATACGCCACGCTCACTTCCTTGGCGTACAATTCCAGCGTGGCGAGCTGCTGGTCGGTCTGGCTCACCACTTTTTGCAGGTTCTGATAACGCGCGCGCAGGCTGTCCGCCTCGCGCTTCAGGGCATTATAATTGGCGACTTTCCACGCCATGCGGGCGTAGCTGGCGACGAAACCGAAAACCGAAAAACAGCCGAGCAGGGCCAAGGCCAAAATGGCATATACGGCCTGGTGGGGGACGTGGATGCGTCGCAGCCTGCCGCGCATGGAGTGCGCCAGTACGACAACAAAATATTCCTGCTTCATAGTCTTCTCCGGCCGGACCTTTTTTATTCGAAGCCAAGCTACGGCCTCGGAGCCCGGTGGGGCTATTGGCAACTACCCATATTGGCGAAACTGAAACTGTAACAGCCCGTACATACCCTTGTCAAGCTCGCCCAGGCGCTTGCAAGTTATTGATGGAATTGGTATTGTTCAATTTCATCGTGCCTCGACGCATCCCCGGAACTCTATTTTTGCGGAATCTTGTGGAGCGGCGCAGCCTGTTGTTCCAACTGGTGCGCCGCGATTTCGACCAGCGCTTCGTCGGCTCGGCCATGGGATGGATCTGGGGATTGATCCATCCGCTGGTGCTACTGGTGAGCTGGACTTTCATTTTCCAGACCTGCCTGCATCAAACCGCGCCGCCCGGTTATGCCAGCTACCCGCTCTACATCTTCGCCGGCATGCTGCCATGGCTGCTTTTCAGCGATACCGTGCAGCGCTCGGCATCCAGCATGGTGGACCAGGCCAACCTCATCACCAAGACCGTGTTCCCGGCGGAGATCGTGCCGGTTTCGGTGTTTCTTTCGGCGCTCATGAGCCACGTGCTGGCGCTGGTGCTGATGATTGCCGCCACCGGCATCGTGGCCCGCCAGATCAGCGTTTTCCTGCTGGTTCTGCCAATCTACATTTTTCTGATCGGCTTGTTCGCGGTGGGGATCGGCTGGATTGTCGCCAGCCTGCACGTCTTCGTGCGCGACACCGCGCAGGTGCTGAGCGTCATCCTGACGTTCTGGTTCTGGCTCACCCCCATCATGCTGACCGAAAACCAGGTTCCCCAGCGCTTCCGATTCCTGATGACGCTGAACCCCATGTATTACGGGGTGCGCGCCTACCGCGGCGTATTGCTGACGGTGCAGCGGCCGCATCTGCACGACGGCGGCATGCTGGCGCTGGCGAGCGTGGCGGCGTTCGTCATCGGCGGTTTTTTTTTCCGCTACATGAAGCGTGGGTTCGCCGACGTTTTATAGCAGCGGCATGACCGATCCGGGGCCGCGCGGGGCCACCGTTTCCAGGTCCAGGTAGAGCGAAATCACGGCATCGTCGACGGCCCGCAGGCGGGGCAGCAGTTTGCCAATGCCGAGGGGCTCCAGTTCCATGCGGCCGATCAGCACGTTGGCGGGCAGAAACCATTCCATGCGGTTGCGCGCCTGGAACTCCCCGCGCCGCACGAAATCCAGGGTTGCCTGCACCACCAGTTCCTGCATGCGTCCGGGCGGAGCGATGGCCAGCAGATCCGAGTACACACCCGATTTTTCGCGGTATACCTCGGCCGCCCCGCCGGCCGCGTCTTCCTTCCAGGATTCCAGGTCGCTCAAACATTGCCGCAATTTTTCCTCCCACTCCGGGGTGGCTTTCTGGGCCGCGGTAAACGCCTGTCCGCTGCTATCCAGAATGAGCGCGCGGAAGCGGTTCGCCATGGCCTGGCACTGGCTGTCCTGGCAGCCGCGCAAGCCCTCGGCCGAACCCTCGGTTTTGGTAGAGGCGGCTTCGGCATCCTGAATCGGCTGCAAAGGCGCCGTTTGAATGTGGCCGTTGAAGAAGGCGATGGCATTGGCGCCCTCCGGCTCCCCGGCCTGCCCGCCCGTTATCGCGAAGGCGCCGGGGCGCATCAGGTCGTCGTCGGCGCAACGCGGTCCGGAGAGATTTGCCACCAGGTACAAACGGTACGCCTCGATCAGCGGCAGCGGCGAAAGGCCGCGCTTGCGGCACTCCTCGACCAAGCTCAGGATGGCCGGTCCGGTGGAGGCGATGGTTGCGGTGAAGGCGCGGTCGTCCCCCGCGATGCGGTGCAATGCGCCGGCCAGAGCGGCCACCAGAGCGCGGAAATCCTGGTCGCCGGTATGCGTTTCCAGAATCATGCGGGCCACCGGTTCCACCTGTGAAGGGGAAGTGATTTCCTGGATGCGCGGTTCGATCAGGTGCAAAGGGTCGCGCGCGCCCATTTGCCCCAGCACGGCGTAATAGCGGCTGGGGTCGTAGACCAGGAATTCGCTGCACGCCACGCGCGGAATCTGGAGCGGAGGAAGATTCAGAAACATGCCGCGCGCGCGCGCCGGGTCCAGCGGAAGCATGGCTTCGATGGCGCGCAGGCGGAGCGAAAGACCGTCCAGGTCCTGCGCGTAGGCGCGATTCAGATAGCCCGCCGGACCGGCGACGCGCATGATGGAAGAATGCCGCTTGAGGGGCTCCTGGGCTTCGCCGGCGCGCTGAGAGGCTTCCAGCAGCAGTTCGATGCGGCGCGGTTTGCCCAGCTCCTCGACGTTCGCCAGCCGGATGGCGGCATCCGCCGCGAATTCGCCCGGCATGGCGCGCGCCCGGTCGATGAGCGCCTCCAGCGACGTGTTGGAAGCGGCGGAGCAGAGCATGGGCAGCAAAACGAGAGCGAGCTTCTTCATGATTGGATCGCTCCTATTTTAGCGCGAGGGTAGGACAGGCCTCCCGGCCTGTCCGGCAGGCTGAAGTTTACCCTACCGCGGCTGCTATTCTAAAACTAATGCGCGGTATTTTGGTTGCGGGGATTCTGTCTTGTGCCTTCGCCGGATGCGCCCTGTTTGCGCAGCGGCCGTTCCGCGAGTATCCCGCCTGGGAGTACAACAATTTCCCCCTGGCGCCGGATTACAAAGTTCCCGCCGAATGGACCTTCGCGCGCCTCATGTATCCCACCACGCACCTGCACATCGACTGGCAGAGCGAATACGCCCGCAGCCACGACTGGCACGACGGCTACACCAACTGGACCATCGATTATCCGCGCTCCGACCGTCACCTGGCGCTCGCCATCCGCCGCCTCACGCGCATCGACGCGCGCTCCGCCGAGCAGCCCATCAACGTGGAAGAGGACGACGACGTGTTCAACTACCCCTGGCTCTACGCCGTCGAAGTGGGCCACTGGGAACTGTCCGGCAAACAGGTCGCCAAGCTTCGCGAATTCTTCGACCGCGGCGGCTTCTTCATGTGCGACGATTTTCACGGCACCGACGAGTGGGACGTCTTCATCGCCAGCTTCAAGAAGATTTTCCCCGACCGCCATATCGTCGATATCGACGACAAGAACCCCATTTTTCACACCGTTTTCGATCTCGACCAGCGCTACCAGGTTCCCGGCATGCAGTACACGCAAACCGGCAAAATTTACGAGAAGGACGGCATCGGCGCCGAATTCCGCGCCGTCTATGACGACCATGGCCGCATTATCGCCGCCATCTGCCACAATATGGACCTGGGCGATTCGTGGGAAAACGCCGATGAGCCCACCTACCCGCAGAAGTTCTCCGCGCTGGGGATTCGCATCGGGGTGAATTACCTGATTTACGCCATGACTCACTGAGGCGGGGCATGCTTTAGCAACGCCGCCGGCCTCTTTGTAGGGCGCACCGGGGTGCCCTCTGGGCCATCCGCAGCCGACGCCCTCGCCGCTCCGCCCGGCGGCGAGACACCGGCAACCCGGCGGTCTCCTGTCCAGAAACTTGCGAACACCAGAGGAGCCTCCGTGGGCGTCACCGCTCTCGCGCCAAGAGAGAGCAGGCGGCGCTTTCGATCGGCGACCGCCATTCGGGCCGAATCGTCATGCGGGCGATGCTGCGGGCCGGGCATAGAATGAGAGGGGCTCATCGCGTGATGGCGTACTCCACCGACATGGGCAAATACATTTTCCCATCCCCGGAGGTAAAACGCGACTGGAGAACTGGAGAATCTCTTTGCCGCCAGGCTGCGGCACGCGCTGCTCCGGTCTCTCCAGAACCGAGTCCAGCCACTCGCGCGGAATCTGGCGCCGTAGCATCTCGTCTTCGGCGTGCCGGGATATCAAGAACCGCATCGGGAATCCCCCGCTCACTCCCCATCTCCCTCCGTGTTTTCGGCGTTCGTCCTGGGGAAGACGCTGCATGCCGACGAGGAGCCGGCAACAGTGGTCCTCGCCGCCAGACCACCGGTCGATGTACCCATCGAGTTGCAGACGCTTCCCGCTATTTTATTCAGATAATCAGGTGTAGAATACTGCTACGGACCCTGTAGGGAACCGAATGGAGGTAACCGTGTCCGCCGTTCTGACGACGTACAACATCCTGGACCCACAAGGTCTTCATGCGCTGGAGGCGAGCGAGCCCGAACGCCTGCGATTCCGTCCCGAAGGAGGCGCCTACCTCAACCTGCGGGGCGTGGCGCTCGAGCCCCTCCCCGAGATCGACGAAGCCAAACTCGCCCGGCTGGCACGCATCGTGCGCGCCCTGGAATTCGCCGCCGTGGACGCGGCGCAATCCGGACATCCCGGCGGTTCCTCCTCCAAGACCGAAATGGTACTGGCCTTGCTAGCGTGCGGCGCTCTGGGTTTCGATGCCTGGAATCCCAAGCACCCCGGACGCGACCGCCTGGTGTGGAGCGCCGGCCACTGCTCGCCGCTCTTCCACGCCACGCTGGCGCTGGTTTCCGAGGCGCTGCGGCGGAATAACGCTTCTCCTTCCGGGGCGGCCGCGCGGGCTTTCGTTTTCCCCGAAGAACTGGCGCTTTTCCGCCGCTGGGACGGTCCCAGCGGGCACGTCGAATCGCACTACGCGCTGGCCGACACCTCCACGGGCGCTTCCGGCCACGGGTTTTCCGCCGCCCTGGGCTTCGCCTTGTTGCATCGCTCGTGCGGCCTGCACACGCGCGCTTTCGTCATCGCCGGCGACGCCGAAAGCGAAGAAGGCATGAGCTACGAAGCGCGCAACATGGCCTCCGCGGTGGCGGCCAGGAACCTTATCGTGGCCCTGGATTACAACGGCTTCGGCATCGATGGGCCCATCACCGAAGCCATGCCGGCCCCGTACCTCAACCACTGGTCGGCGCAGGGATGGAACATCCTGGAAGTGGACGGCCACAACTTCCGCGAGCTGGCCTACGCGTACCGCCTGGCCGCCGCCGGTTTCGGCGCGGCGCGGCCCACCGTCATTCTCTGCCACACCATCAAGGGGTTGGCCTATGGCCGATTGCAGGGGACCGGCGATTCGCACGGCACGCCCCTCGGGCACGACGAATATGTGGCTGCCGTGCGCAAACTGGGCTTTGGCATTGGCGGCGACGCGGCCTGCCCGGTGCGCGATATCGAACTGATTGCCGGCACGCTGGATCAGGCCGAATGCAGTTACCTGGTGCGCCGCCTGGAAGCGGCCGCGCGCCGCATCCCGCCCGAAACCGCGCAGGTCGAACGCATGCGCACGGCCCTGGCCGGCCGCCCGCTGGCCGATTACACGGCTCTCCACCGCCCCGAAACGCTTCCTCCGGAACTGGTGTTCGAGGCCGGCAAAACCATCGCTACCCGTAAAGCCACGGAAGCCTGGTTTACCTGGGCCATGCAGAATTGCGCCTTCTTTTACGTGGGCGCGGGCGACCTGATGAAATCCATTCTCACCGGCAAAGCCGAGAACGTGTATGGGGTGGTGTCGCCGGAAAATCCCCTGGGACGCGGCTTCCGCTTCGGCATCGCCGAACAGAATATGGCCATGCTTTCCACCGCCATGGCGCAGGACATCCTTCCCGGCGGATTCCGCCCCTTCAGCGCCTTTGCGACCTACGGCGTCTTTACCCCCATGATGTCCAATGCCGTGCGCATGACGCTCATCAATAGCGATGTCCACCCGGCGCAGCGCGCGTTTTTCATCATGCTGGCGGCGCACGACGGCCCCGAAACCGGGGAAGACGGCCCTACCCATCACGGCCTCTTCTGGATGTCGCTGTTCACCGCCTACCCGGGCATCAAGGTTTATAAACCGCTGGATGCCAACGAAGCCATCGAGATGCTGTTCCACGCCGCCGCGCGCGGCGAGCCGGTGGTCTTTTCCGCGGTGCGTCCCGGCACGCTCGTATTCCAGCGCGGCAATGGCGTTCCCGAAGCCCGCGCAGCCGTCCAGGGAGCCTATGTCTTCCATCCGTACCGCGAGAATGGCAAGCCCAAGCAGGTCATCCTGGTATGCGGCGGGCAGGTGATGGCGAACCTGCTGGGGATTCTGGCGGAACTGGAAGAGGCGCGCGACGTCAAGATCGTGGCCGTCACCTCGCCGCAGCTTTTCGAGGAATTGCGCCGCGAGCAGCCCGCGCGCGCGGAAGCCATTCTGGCGGCGGACGAACGCGCCACGGCCGTAGCCCTGCATAACGGCTGGCAAGGCTTCCTTTACCCGCTGCTGCTGCCCGCGGATTATCCCGAGCGCGTTTTCGGCATCGACCGCTTTTCGCGCTCCGGCAAGCCGCCCGATATCTACCGCGATGCCGGTTTCGATGCCGCCGGTCTGCGCCGCAAACTGGGTCTGTAGGGCAGGATGGCATCCTGCGCGCCGGTTGCTTACCGGCGCCAGGGCGGGTTACCAACCCGCCGCAGGCTGCCAGCCCGGCTGCCAGCCTGCCCCACCATCATGGCACTTCCGCGCGCAGTTATCAGGGCCGCTTCTCCAGCAACTTTCCCCCATGCGCCGGGGTTAATAAGTCTTGTAGGTCCTATACTCTTATTATGAGGATAATCCTCTGCGGAACGCTGCTGGCCGTGGCTCTGTCCGGCGCGACTTTCGATATTCCCGGCGCGCTGGTCCCTCGCAACCGGATTGACGAGCTGGTCTTCGCCCGCTGGAAGCAACTCGGGATCCAACCCGCCAACCTCAGCTCCGACAGCGTCTTCGTGCGCCGCGTCTATCTGGACGCTATCGGCACCCTCCCCACGGCCCGCGAAGCCGCCGATTTCCTGGCCGATCAGGACCCCAACAAGCGCGCCGTCCTCATCGACCGGCTCCTCGAGCGCGACGAATTCGCCGATTACTGGGCCATGAAGTGGAGCGACCTGCTGCGCGTGAAAGCCGAATTCCCCATCGACCTTTGGCCCAATGCCGCCCAAGCCTACTACCACTGGATCCGCGATTCCATCCGCCAGAACAAGCCCTACGACCAGTTCGTGCGCGAGATGCTCACCGCCAGCGGCAGCAATTTCCGCTCCGCCCCGGTCAACTTTTACCGCGCCATGCAAAATAAGGAGCCGCGCGGCATCGCCCAAACCGTGGCCCTGACTTTCATGGGCGCGCGCGCCGAAAAATGGCCCAAGGAACGCCTCGACGGCATGGCCGCCTTCTTCTGCAAGCTGGGGTACAAGCACACCGGCGAATGGAAGGAAGAGATTGTCTTCTTCGACCCCGACAAAAAATCCGACAACGCCGCCGCCATTTTTCCGGATGGAACTCCGGCCCATCCGGCTGCCGGTCAGGACCCTCGCGAAGTCTTCGCCGACTGGCTCATCACGCCGCGCAATCCCTGGTTCACGCGCAACCTCGCCAACCGCGCCTGGTACTGGCTGCTGGGCCGCGGCATCGTTCAGGAACCGGACGATCTGCGCGACGATAACCCGCCGGAAAACCCCGAGCTGCTGGCTTACCTGGAAAAGGAGCTGGCCTCTTCACATTACGATCTCAAACACCTGTTTCGCCTGATTCTCAATTCCACCACCTACCAGCTTTCGCCCATTCCCCGCACGCAGGCGGCCGAGCATTTCGCCGCTTATCCGCTGCGCCGCCTGGATGCCGAAGTCCTCATCGACGCCCTCTGCCAGATCACCGGAACCAGCGAAACCTACTCCAGCTCGATTCCCGAGCCTTACACCTTCATGCCCGATTTCCAGCGCTCCATCGCGCTCCCCGACGGCAGCATCACCAGTTCCTTCCTGGATTTGTACGGCCGTCCGCCGCGCGACACGGGAATCGAATCCGAGCGCAACAACAAGATCACCGACGCGCAGCGCCTGCACCTGCTGAATTCCACGCACATTCAGCGCAAGCTGCAGCAGAGCCCCGTGCTGCAGGCCATGATGCGCGAAATCAAGGACCCGGACGAGCTGGTCACGCAAGTTTTTCTGACCGTCCTGTCCCGCTATCCCACCGGCGAGGAATGGAAACTGGTGCAAGCGCATTCCTCCTCCGGCGCCGCGCGCGGGCAGGCCGCCGTCGTCGATTTAGCCTGGGCCCTCATCAACAGCACGGAATTCCAGTACCGGCATTAGGAGGCATTCGCCATGAATACGACCACCCGCATCCTTCCCATCACCCGCCGCGACATGCTGCGCGGCGCGCTCTTCGGCGCCACCGGCCTTCTGGTCACCGGCAACGCCGGGCGCGCCTTGGCGGCCGCGCCCAATGCCAAAGCCAAATCCGTCATCCAGATCTGGATGTGGGGCGGTCCCGGGCACCTGGATACCTTCGACCCCAAGCCCGAAGCCGGCTACGATTATTGCGGCCCGCTGAACAGCCCCATCGAAACCAACGTCAAAGGCATCCGCATCTGCGAGTTGCTGCCGCTGCTGGCCAAACAGGCCGACAAGTATTCGCTGGTGCGCAGCCTGACGCATGACGTTTACGCCCACGAAACCGCTTCCTACACCATGCAAACCGGCCGCATCTCCGGCGGCCACGACGTCTATCCCAGCGTGGGCTCGGTGGTTTCGCTCTTCAAAGGCTACGGCGCGGGTTACAAAGGTCTCATTCCGCCCTACATCGTCCTTACCGAGCCGCAAGGGCGTTTCTCCGAAGCCGGCTTCCTGGGCGGCCGCTATTTGCCCTTCGCCACGGGGGGCGATCCCGCCCAGACGCGCTTCGCCGTGGAAGGCGTGGTGCTGCAAGGCATCACCGACCAGCGCCAGCGCTCGCGCCGCGACTACCTGCACCAGCTCGATACCCTGGGCCACGCCATGGAAGGCGATCCGCAAGTCGCCGCCGCGAAGCAGGCCGAAGAGCAGGCGTACGAATTGATCCTGGGCGATGCCGGCAAAGTCTTCGACCTCTCGCAGGAAAAAGATCCCCTGCGCGACCGCTACGGCCGCAACACCTTTGGCCAGTCCTGCCTGGCCGCCCGCCGCCTGGTGGAGCGCGGCGTCCCCTACGTCACCATCAATTACAAGGGCGGCTGGGACACCCACAAAGACAACTTCCAGGTGATGCGCCGCAAGCTGCCGGAAATGGACAAAGGGCTCTCGACGCTTCTCGAAGACCTCTCCGACCGCGGCCTGCTCTCCAGCACCATCGTCTGGTGGAACGGCGAATTCGGCCGCAAACCGAAAGTCGATTGGGAGGCGCCCTGGAACGGCGGACGCAATCACTGGGGAGGCGTGTTCTGCGCCCTGCTCGCCGGAGGCGGTTTCCAGGGCGGCCACGCGATTGGCTCTTCCGACGCCCGCGGCGAAGCGGTCAAGGATCGTCCGGTCTATCCCGGCGACCTCATCGGCACCATCTACGAACTCATGGGCATCGATCCCGCCGGCAATCTGCCCCACCCCGCCGGCGATTCCGCGCGCGTCACGCCGCTGGCTTCCGAAGGCCTGCCCGTGGCCGGACACCTGAAGGAGATCGTGTGACAGTAGGGCATGCTTTAGCTTGCCGGGTTGCCATCCTTCTGCTCGCCGCTCCGCTCCTGGCCCAGCAGCAGCCCAACATCCCCCATGCCGGCTACGTCTACCCCGCCGGAGGCCGCCGGGGAACCACCCTCGAAGTCACCGTGGGCGGCCAGTTTCTCAACGGCGCGTCCGAGGCTTACGTTTCCGGCACGGGCGTCACCGCCATTTTCAAACGCTACGTCCGGCCCATGACTCCCGCGGAAGCCAACACGCTGCGCGAGCAGATGCAGAAGCTGAACGCGCAGCCTTCCCGCACGCCCGAAGAAATCCAGACTGTGGCGGAGATCCGCCAGAAGCTGATGGCATTCCAGCGCCGCACGGCCAACGTCGCCATCGCCGAAAACGCCATCCTCGAAATCTCGATCGCTCCCGATGCCGCTCCCGGCCCGCGCGAAATCCGCATTGGGGCGAACCTGGGGATCACCAACCCGGTGGCCTTCTGCGTCGGCCTGCTTCCGGAAATCGACCGTCCGCCCGCCAAGGTGGAACCGGCCTATAACGTGGTCAATGGCGCAACCGCGCCCAACCGCGCCGCCCCCACGCCGCCCGCGCCTCCCATGGACGTCACCCTCCCGGTCACCCTCAACGGCCAGATGATGCCCGCCACCAGCGATCGCTACCGTTTCCAGGCCACCAAGGGCCAGCGCATCGTGGCCGCCGTCACCGCGCGCGAATTGATCCCCTACATTTCCGATGCCGTCCCCGGCTGGTTTCAGGCCGCCTTGAGCCTGCGCGATGGGAACGGCAACGAACTCGCCACCTCCGACCATTACCGCTTCCATCCCGATCCCGTCCTCTTCTACGAGATCCCCAAGGACGGCCCGTACACGCTGGAAATTCACGATTCCATTTTTCGCGGGCGCGAAGATTTCGTTTACCGCATCGCCCTGGGCGAATTGCCTTACCTGAGCGGCATTTTTCCGCTGGGCGCTAAGACCGGCAGCCGCGTCAACGTCGAAGCGCAAGGCTGGAATCTGCCCTCGGCCAGGATTGCGCAGAACACCAAGGGCAAGGCCGCCGGCATTTACATGGTGGGAGAGCGCGCGTCCAACACGCTGCCTTTCGCGGTGGATAGCCTTCCCGAAACGGTGGCCAAGGAAACGAGCGTGCGCCGCGACAAAGCTCAGCGCGTGAAGCTGCCCATCGTGGTGGAAGGCCGCATCCAGCATCCCGGCGCCACGCAGTTCTTCCGTTTCGACGGCAAGCCCGGAGAGGAAATCGTGGCCGAGGTGACCGCCCGGCGCTTGCAGTCGCCGCTCGATTCGGTGCTGCGGTTATTCGATTCCGCCGGCCGGCAGCTCGCCATGAACGACGATTTCGACGACAAAGGCGCCGGCCTGCTCACCCATCAGGCCGATTCGCTGCTCTCCTTCAAGCTCCCCGCCAAAGGCGCTTACTATATCGAGATCGCCGACGTCCAGCACAATGGCGGCCCCGAGTACGCCTATCGCCTGCGCATTTCCCATCCGCGGCCGGATTTCGAATTGCGCGTGGTCCCCTCCAGCCTCAATGTGCGCTCCGGGACCAACGTTCCGGTCACGGTTTACGCGCTGCGCCGCGATGGTTTTTCCGGGGAAATCGCTCTCAAGCTGAAAGACGTGCCCGCCGGGTTTACGCTGAGCGGCGGCGCCATCCCCGCCGGCCAGGACAAGGTGCGGATGACGCTGGCCGTGCCGCCCGGAAGAGTGGATGTTCCCATGGCGATCAAGCTGGAGGGCCGCGCCGAAATCGATGGCGGCGAAGTGCGCCGCACCGCCATCCCCGCCGAAGACATGATGCAGGCCTTCGCCTACTATCACCTGGTGCCCGAAACCGCCTGGATGGTGCGCGTGTTGGGCGCCGCCGGAGGCCGCATGGCCATGCGCGCCACCAGCGAAAAAACCGTGCGCCTGCCGGCCGGCGGCACCGCCCCCATCGAGCTCTTCGTGCCCGCGGCCACGCGCCTCGCGGGAGTGCAGTTTACGCTGGACGATCCACCCGAAGGCATCAGCATTCAGAAAGTGTCGGCGGCTCAGAACGGAGTGTCCGTGCTGCTGCGCGCCGCGCCCGATAAAGTGAAAGCCGGGCTGCGCGGCAACCTGATTCTGGATGCCTTCGTGGAACGCGCCGCGCCCGCCGCGGGCGCGCAGGCCCGCCGCCGCCAACTGATCGGGGCCCTCCCCGCCATCCCCTTCGAAGTGGTCCCGTAGGGCCGGCTTCAGCCCGGACTGGGTGCGCCAAGCGGCGCACGCATTCCTGTGTAATGCCACTTACTTTTCCCAAGAATGTTCATGCGGCATAAGCCGTAGGGCGGATCCCCTGGTCCGCGGCCGACGTCCTCGTCGGCCTGCTCGCCGGCCTGCTCGCCTTTGGAAGATGCTGGTATCGTTGCCACGGCAGCGGGACGTGGCCGTCCCGCGCGGACCAGGGGGTCCGGATAGCGCCGGGATAAACCGGCATGGAGTAGCGAATGAAAGAGTCGTACAGGGAAGGTCTAGCGAGCCACCCGGGCCC
>Ga0181521_10004215_pt1 | contig 16533 bp, 12 predicted proteins | sample PEATcosm2014_Bin_32_FD_119764 | JGI IMG/M metagenome (GOLD analysis project Ga0181521, IMG submission 119764) | Peatland microbial communities from MTU Mesocosm Facility, Houghton, MI, USA - PEATcosm2014_Bin02_60_metaG | ecosystem: Environmental > Terrestrial > Soil > Wetlands > Peat | place... | reverse complement strand
CTAGTTGCAGCCGCAGCCGCCGCCGGTCGAGCCGGTGCCGCCGCGTGCCTCCTCGCGGTTCTCGTGGACGTGGTTAATGTAGGCGGTCGAGATCGCGTCGCGATCCCAGATCATGACGCGGTCCGCGAGGTGCTCACGCTCATAGGGCTTGACCCACGGCTGAATCCGGCCACAGCCGGTGACCGCGAGAAGCACGCCGAGGGCGGCGGCAAGACGCGACTTCGGCATGGCTATTTCTCCCGCAGCAAGGCCCGGATGTGGTCGAGGTACTCGTTCTCGTCGCCGGACTTATAGCCCCGGTGCACCCAACGCAGCACGCCTTGACGGTCGATCAGCACCGTACTCGGCATGCCTGCGACTCGGTACAGCTTGCTGACCGCACCGTCCTTGTCGAAGGCAATCGGAAAGGTCACAGGCGTCTTGGCGATGAATCCCTCTGCATCGTTCGAGTCCGGCTCGACATTGACGCCCAGCATCGTGAAGCCGAGAGGCTTGTACTTCTTGTACATCTGGTCGAGCAGCGGAAACTCCTCGCGGCATGGCCCGCACCACGAGGCCCAGAAGTTCACCATGACGACCTGACCGCGCAGCGTGCCGAGCTGCAGCGGCGTACTGCTGCCGCGCAGGGGTAGAGTGAAAGCGGGGGCCGGCTGGCCGACCGCGTCGGCCGCTGCGGCCTCAGCCGCGAACGGGAAAGCTGCGAGCAGGATTGCCGCGATGCGCACAGAGTTGAGGCTCATGCACCCTCCGTCAGAAAAACACGGTCACGCCAAGACCCGTCTCGAGGTTGTGCGAGGTCTGGTTCGAGCCAAGCAGATTGATGTCGAACAGCTGGTCGCGAACGTCGATGTGCGCCGCCAGCCGGTCGTTCAGCAGCAGCCGGTAGCCAGCGCCCATCGCCAGCGTGAAGCGATCATCGCCCGCGAAGTGCGTCGAGCCGACGCCACCGGTCACATAAAACGCGGAATTCAGGGCCCGCCCGCGGCCGATGTATACCTCGCCCGGGAACAGGTTGTAGCCGAAGGCCAGGTTGTAGTAGGTGAGCACGCGTTGAGCGGGCGTCAGCAGCATTGCGCCTCCGGACAGCCGCTCGTAGCTGGTCAGTCCCGTGTCCGTCCGGCCAACCAGCGCCTCGGCGAAGAAATCCTCATTGATGTGGTAGTCGAGGCGGAAGCCGTACACCGCGTTGACGCCGAAGTCCTCGGCGCTGTAGGTCCCGACGTAGGGGCCGATTTCGAAATTGGAGTTCTTGATCTGCGGGGTCTTGACCTTGCGGCGTACGACCTCCGGCTCGACCACGGCCGGGGTCGCGCTGTCCGTCGGGGCGGCGTCGGCGGGCAGCGGCTCTTCGACCTGCTTCTTGTGGAAGGGCCAGCTCGAGCAACCGCCGAGCGCCAGCGCGCCGGCGATCAGAAGAAAAACGCGAATCCCGCTTTCCATTCGTTCCGAGCCTCGTTTTGATCGGCCTTCGTGAAAATGATGTAGCTGCGGTAATCCGCTCTCAATATGAAGCGCCGCGACAGATACCACTTGGCGCCAAGCCCGTAATAGGCGAGCTGCTCGGTGCGGTCTGGCGGCGTGATGATCGTCGCTTTGGGCAGGATGTGAATGACGCCCGTGCCAAGTTCGACGAACGGCGCCAGGCGCCAGTCCGGGCGCGGCGCGTGCGTCAGTCCCAGCAGGAAGGTCTCGCCATTATCTGACTGGCCGAGCGTCTGGGACACCGCGAGCTCGGCGGCGAGGTTCTCGTTCAGCGAGTAGCCGAGGTAGAGGGTGTTGACATTGCCACCACCGAAATTGCCGGTCAGCGCGCCGAGCTCAAACGGCTGGGCGTCGAAATCGCGACGGCTCAGGTCCTCGAGCGGCAGTTTGCCGCCGGTCGCGAGCAACGTCTCCTGCATGCTGCGCCGATTCGCCCAGCCTTCCCGATCGTGCTCGTCGCGGATCTTGAACCAGTCCGTGCGGCGAAACAGGATCTCGATCTTCTCGCCGCGCGGAATCACGCGGAACACCGGGTAGCCCCGCCCGGGACCGGTGTGCAGCTCGAGGTAGGGGTCCGCGACCGAGACCTCGACGTAGCGCCCCGCGTCGCGATCGTACTGGCGGGTGCCGTCGGCCGAGTGCGCAAGTCCCGCTGAGGCAGCCAATGTCAGGAAGGTGGCAAGCGTCAGGACTTTGCGCATTCGGTCAGTTGGCCGGCGGAATCGCGAATGGATTGTTGTAGTACTGGCCGCCGAGATCGAGCCACTCCGAGAGCAATTCGAGCTCCGACCCGCTCAGCCAGCCGGCATGGGAGCCGCCGGTGGCAAACTCGCTGAAGAAAGCCGCTGACGCATTCGCCCCCGCGCCGCTCATTGGCGGAGTCACCTGCACGACTACCTGCGTCGGTAATCCGGTCGCCGGATCGACCGGGCCCGCGACGACGACAGGCTGCATAGTAACAGGGTCAAGTTTCGGATGTGGATAGAGCAACTGGCAGAACGAGGTGAACTCCTGCTGCACGCACGGAGCGGTCGCGGCCGGGCTGCTCGACAGATCAAGCTGGCCGGCTGCTACCTGCGCGACGCCGGCAGTGGTCGTTGGGCTGTGGCAGCCCGTGCAGGTCTGGTACGGCTGCAGCGTGTTCGGATCGACGGCCGTGATTGAGGTGCGTGGCGTCAGCCACAGCGGAGCGATGTGAACGGGGTAGTGGATCACGACCCGGCAATTCGCCTCCCAGTTCGTCTCGCAGTTCTGGGGCACCGGCGGGGTAGTCGCGAGCAGCGAGTTTGGCCACGAGAACGACGGATCGGGCGTGGCGATGCCGGGCGGCGTCCACACGTCGCTGAATTGCAGGTCAACGTCGGGCTGCGCGGCGCAGGCTAGGTCGAGGCAGCTGACCTGCACAGCGGCCCGGTACTCGGCCATGGTTTCCCCGAGCACGGGCTCGCGCCCTGCCGCAACGATGTTGCCGTTCTGGTCGATCACCATCAGCGCCGTGTTCGGGAACGGCTGCCCGGTGACGGGTGCGCCAGTATTGACGATCGGGAACAGCCCGGTGCGGCCATGCGACTTCGACGGAACGCCGGCGGTAGCCGCCGTCTCGACGTGGCAGCCGTTGCAGGTCACGACCTCGCCGGTACGGATCTGCAGCCAGGCGGGATGACGAGGAAACACGCCATCCAGCCGGCGGCCGTTGGCATCGAGGATGCTGATCTGGAACGGGATGTCGGTCGGTACCTCGACCCGCACCGATCCGTCCGGCTCGACCGGCGCGTAGCCGATCATCCCGCGCATGTAATTGCCGGCCGCGCCGAAGGCGTAGTCCGGCAGGTCGTCGTCCGGCAGCACCTCACGGTCGGGCAGGCTCACGGCCTTCTCGATCCGCACAAAGCGCGGGCGCTGGGGGTTCGGCGTGCGCTTAGTCGGATCGCTGACCGCGGCGATGCCGCCCGGGGCTGTGTCGACGCCGTCGAAATCGTAGACGCTCTTGATATCGAGGATGCCGACACCCTGGGCGGCGAGCGTGAAGCTGTAGGTCGAGTTTGTGCTCGGCTGCGCGTCCGAAATGGGCGTCGGCACCGGATTGCGCGGCGCGAGCGCCACGGCGTCCGTGAACATCATGCCCTCGATCGGTGCGACGATCGGCAGCTGCGTGTTGGTGTTGGGGTCGTAGATCCAGATACCGTAGATCGTCGGCGCCGGCACGGCGCCAGGCGTGGCGAGGTTGCTGGAGGTGCAGGGCACGATCAGCGTCCCGATGAGCAGCCGGCACTGGGTCCAGCTGACGAGCATCCGGTTGGTGCCGTCCCACAGCGGGACAACGCTCGAGAAGCGGCCGCCAGGCGACGGCGGTGCAAGGGCCGTCGAGCCGTCCGGGGCGGGAGTCGTGTTCACGTTGTTGATGACCAGCGGCGATTGCCCGGTCGCGCCGACCGCGACGTTCGCTCCCAGTATGGTCTGCGTGTTCTCGACGAAGTTCGCGGCGTCGATCAGCACCGGATTGCCGCCGAACTGCGTCCCGGCGAACGGAATCAGCAGGGCCACCAGCTTGCCGTCGGGGCGCGCGCGCGCCTGGGTGAACTGCACGACCGAGCCTGGCGTGCCGGTGTCGTGGCTATTGCGCCCGTACAGCAGCTGCAACGTGCCGCCGTCCGGATCGGTGGCATACAGCTGCATGCCGGCACCCGTCTCGATGTCCCAGCGCGTGAACACGATGCGGCCGTCGTTCAGCACCGACGGGTCGAGGTCATGACCGGTGTTGAAGGAGATCTGGTGGATGTTGCTACCGTCGGGGTTCATGACGTGCAAATTGAAGGCGGGCGTGTTGCGGTCTCCCTCGATACCCGCCGTAAACTGCTCCTCGCCCTGGTTGACGAGCACAGCCTTGGCGTCGTGCTGACGTGTCGAGGAGAATACGATCCGGCCGTCCGGGAGATAGTGCGGCCCGACGTCGTGGCCGAGACTGGCCTCGATCGGGTCGGTGATTACCTGGCGCAGCGTTGAAGTTGCGGTGTCGTACTCATAGATTGCCCAGTTCGGCTGCTCGTCCGGCATGGTATTGGGCAAGAGCGGCGGACGCATCGAGAAGATCAGCTTCGTCCCGTCGAACGATACGTCAAGATCGCGGACGTCCCACTGGCCGTTGGTGACCGAGGCTGTGATGTTCGACTCGCTCGCGCTCGGGCTTGCCGATGCCCGCAGCCACACGTCCGCCGGCCCGTTCCAGATGCGCTGCACGCGCAGATCATCGGTGAGCGGCGTGGCGTTCGGATTCGTCGCGCTCGGCAGCGTGCGCTTGATGTAGGCGATCGCGTAATCCGGCGAGACCGGGTCGTTCGCCGAGGTGCCGCCGCCGAGGCTGATGCCGCTGTTGTTGCTGCCGGCGGGACCGGCGCTGCTCGAGCAGGCGGCGATCCATACGGCCATGGCGGCAGCCAGCAACGCGCGCCAGGCGCGCCTCAGCGGTGTCGGGCTGGTCGTGCTCATCGGCATCCTCGGTTTCGTCGCGATGCGCGCACCGGGCCAGTACTCCATGGCGCAAGCAACGCGGCGCATATGATGTGCTCCGCCCTCAGCGGATTCTGTTAATACGCTCACAAGCCTCCGCGCGGCGCGCCGCCGCTGCGCAGTCTCGCATGTCGGTGCGCCGCGCAGACCCTTGCACACTGCCAGAGTAACCCGCGCCGTCGCCACGGCGGAATGTCGCCCGCCAGCGACTCGCTGCGCGATCGGGATGCAGTTCACGACTGCGCCGTTGTCGCCGTCCTGAGACATTACTGCTGCTGACAGCCGCCGATATAGTCCGATCGACCTTTCACATCGGCTGCGGGTAATTTGCCATGAAAGCATCGACGCTGTTGAGGTCGACGCACGGAGTACCCTCCGCCGGTCGCGGCCGGCGCGCGGCCGCGGCCGGGCTCGCGCTCGCCACGCTGGTGGCCGGGTCCGCGCTCGCCGGTTCGCGGGAGCAGGCGATGCGGCTGCACGACCGGCTGAACGGCACGCCGGCCAGTCAGGCGATGCTCGATGCCATGCAGGCCGACATAGAGGCGAACAACCCGGTCGGCGCGGCCCTGCTCGCAATCGACGACCCGAACGGAATGTTCTATTCGGTCGTCCTCAAGAACTTTGTGATGCCGTGGACCAATCGTGCCCAGACGCCGTTCGCGCCGCTCAACGACTACGCCGCGACGGTGATCGGCATGGTCCGCGACGAGGTGCCGTTCAACACCGTGCTCTCGGCCGACATCCTCTACATAGGCAAGAGCAGCCTCGGGCTGCCGGCCTATTCGACCACCGGCAATGATCACTACGCGCAGATGGAATCCCAGGGCGTCAACCTGATGACCGGCCTGACGCAGTCGACGCAGTCGTCGGTGACCGGCCTGCCGGCGGCGGCGACCGCCGGGGTGATCACGACGCGTGCGGCGGCGCAGGCGTTCTTCATCCTCGGTACCAATCGCGCGATGTTCCGCTTCACGATGATCAACTTCATGTGTGCCGACCTGCCGACGGTCATGGACACCACGCGCCCGACGGACCGGATCCGCCAGGACGTGAGCCGCAGCCCCGGCGGAGACAGCCGCGTGTTCTTCGACAGCTGCGTCGGCTGCCACTCGGGCATGGATCCAATGGCCCAGGCCTTCGCCCACTACGACTTCGTGTACACCTCCGATCCCACCACTGGCTCTATCCAGTACACGCCGAACACCGTGGTCCCCAAGTACTTCCACAATAATACGACCTTTGCACCCGGGTTCGTCACGCCGGACGACAGCTGGAGCAACCGCTGGCGCACCGGTCCGAACTCGCTGATGGGCTGGGATCCGACGCTGCCCGGCTCGGGCAGCGGCGCCAAGTCGCTGGGCCAGGAAATCGCAGCGAGCGATCAGTTCGCCCAGTGCGCGGTCACGCAGGTGTTCCAGACCGTATGCCTGCGGCCGCCGTCGAACGCCGCGGACTTCAGCCAGGTCAGCCAGATCAAGAGCGACTTCAAGCAGGGTTACTCCCTAAAGAAGGTCTTCGCGGAGACCGGCGCCTACTGCATGGGCAATTGAGGGAGCATCAACATGAACTCGATTGCCACCCGCGACGATCCCGTGACGGCTGCCAGTCACCGCCCGCCGCTGCGCTGGCTTGGCGCAGTGGCCGCCGTTGCGGTGGCTGCCATGCTCGCCGGCTGCGGCGCCGCAAGCGTGCAGACCGCAGCGAACCCGCAGGCCTCGGCGCAGGCTGCGTCCACGCAGAGCTACACCGGTCCGGCGCCTGCCAGTGCCGATGTCGAGGCGTTCGAGATCAACTTCTGGAACAACGTCAGGACCCAGGACAAATGCGGGGCCTGCCACGTCCAGAACAACCAAACCCCGATGTTCGCGCGCAGCGACGACGTGAACCTGGCCTACGCGGCCGCGCAGACCGTGGTCGATCTGTCGAATCCGGGCAGCTCGATCGTGGTTTCCAAGGTCGGCGGCGGCCACCACTGCTGGCTAGCGAGCAACCAGGCCTGTGCCGACACGCTGACGACGTGGATCCAGAACTGGGCCGGCGTCACGCTTGGCGCGTCGACGGCGACGACCAAGCTGGTTGCCCCGCCGATTATCGACGCCGGCGGCTCGCGGACGTTCCCGACAAGCTCCGCGATGTTCGCGACGACCGTCTATCCGGTCCTGACCCAGTACTGCTCGCGTTGCCACTCGCCAGCGGCCGTGACCCCGCAGTCGCCGTACTTCGCCCAGCCGAACGTCGACGCGGCCTACCTGGCCGCGCAACCGGAGATCAATCTCAATTCCCCGGCGCTGTCGCTGTTCTACATCCGTCTTGCGGACCAGTTTCACAACTGCTGGAACGGCAACTGTCCGGCGTCGGCGGCCGCGATGCTGGCGGCCATTCAGGCCTTCGCGAACCAGGTACCCGTCACGCAGGTGGCTGCCAATCTCGTGCTGTCCAAGGCGCTGACGATGTACGACGGCATCGTCTCGACCGGCGGCGCGCGCGTTCAGACGGGTCTGCTGGCCATGTACGATTTCCGGACCGGAACCGGCTCGATCGCCTACGACACCAGCGGCGTCGAACCCGAGGCCGACCTCACCTTCTCGGGGAACGTGGCCTGGGTCGGCGGCTGGGGCGTGCAGGTGGAGAATGGCGGCAAGCTCCAGGGCACGACCACCGGCAGCGTGAAGCTGCACGACATGATTCTCGCGACCGGCGAGTACAGCATCGAGGCGTGGATCGCGCCCGACGACGTGACGCAGACCGGGGCGTACATCGTCAGCTACTCCGGCGGCCCCACGGCACGCAACTTCACGCTCGGCCAGACAAACTCCAACTATGACTTCCTGCAGCGGAGCACGACGACCGACGCGAACGGCATGCCGCCGCTGTCGACGCCGACGGCCAATACCGTGGTGCAGGCGACGCTGCAACACGTCGTGCTGACCTACGATCCGGTCAACGGCCGGCAGATTTACGTCAACGGTGCACTCGCGGCGAGCGGCGACCCACAGAAGGGCGGGTCGTTGTCGGAGTGGGACAACACCTTCGCGCTGGTGCTCGGCAACGAGGTGTCTGGCACCGAGCCGTGGAGCGGCACCATCAAGATGGTGGCCCTCTACAACCACGCCATGACCCTATCCGAGGTCCAGACCAACTACGCGGCCGGGGTGGGTGAGCGCTACCTGCTGCTGTTCAACGTCGACCAGTTCACGGGGCTGTCGCAGACCTACGTGATGTTCGAGGTCTCGCAGAACGACAGCTACTCCTACTTGTTCAACAAGGCGCAGTTCCTGAGCCTTGATCCCAACACGACGTTCAGCGGCCTGACCATCAAGGGCATGCGCATCGGCGAGAACGGGGTGCAGCAGACCGTCGGCCAGGCATACGCGACGCTCAACACAACGGTCACCGGCCAGGGCTTCGATCCGGCGACGAGTTCGCCAACTACGGTCCCGCTGTCGAGCGTCGGCACGGTCATTCCGCTCGAACAGGGCCCGGCGTATGACCTGTTCTTCCTCACCTTCGATCAGCTCGGCAGCGCAACCAACGTGTATGTCGAGCCAACCCCGGTCGCCGCTGCGCCCGTGTACACCCCGCTGCCGTCCGATATCGGCGTCCGTACCTACGAGCGGATCAACAACACGCTGTCGATCATGACAACCGTGCCGATTACGACGCCGGAGGTCGCAACGCTGTACCAGAGCCTCAGCGAATCGCTGCCGGCCACCGAGGGACTGCAGAGCTTCGTCGCTTCCGACCAGATGGCGGTCGCCCAGCTGTCGATTGCGTACTGCGACTCTCTGGTAAGCAATCCGGCGCTGGCCGCTGCCTACTTCCCGGGCTTCAATTTCAGCGCGCCGCCGGCGACCGCGTTCAGCGGCGCAGGGTTCACCGCCATGATCACGCCGCTGATCAACAACATGCTGAGCGCCAACAGCGCGACCGGCACGTTCCTGGCGACGCAGCCGAGCGCGGCCTCGGTCACCACCGAAGTCACCAATCTCGTCGCCAAGCTGTCGCCGGCGGTATCTCAGGATGCCACCGGGACCGCCGCCGTCGTCAAAGGCTCGTGCGCGGCCATCGCGGGTAGCGCCGCGATGGTCGTGCAGTGATGCAACCATCGAGGCAATGACCATGATCATCCGGAAGAAACCGCCGCGCGCGCTGCAGCTCCACGAGCCGATTCGGCACGAGGGGGCGCACAAACGCCCGGTCACCCGCCGCGATTTCCTCGCCCAGGGCTTCCTGAGCGGTGCGGCCACGCTCGCGTTGCCGGCCGGCCTGAGCATGCTGCTCAATCCGCGAACCGCACTGGCGCTCGATCCCGACATCGAGGCACAGAAGGTCGCCTGCGGAATCACCACCGGTGCCGGCAAGATTCCGTTTATCTGTTTCGATCTCGCGGGCGGCGGCAACATCGCCGGCAGTAACGTATTGGTCGGCGGCCCGGGCGGGCAGCAGGACTTCCTGTCCGCCGCGGGCTACGCGAAGCTCGGCCTGCCGGGCACGATGACGCCGAACCTGCCGAACCAGATCGAGACACGCCTCGGGCTGCTGTTCCACGCGGACAGCGCCCACGCACGCGGCATCATCCAGCGCACCGCGGCTTCGACGCAGGCGTTCACAAACGGCGCGGTGATACCGGCGCTGTCGAACAATGACACGGACCAGAACCCGCACAATCCGATGTACGGCATCGCGCAGATCGGTGCCAACGGCAACCTGCTGACTCTGATCGGTACTCTGCCAACCCAGTCCGGCGGCAACTCGATGGCACCGCTGTCAATGGTCAACCCGGCGCTGACGCCGACGGTTGTCACCCAGGCCAGCGATGTGACCGGGCTTGTGAACACGGGCATCCTCGGCACGATGTTTGCGAACCCTGCGGATGCGGTTTCGGTGCTCGAGTCTATGTCGCGCATCACCGGCCAGAAGCTCGCGAACGTCAGCACGCTGCTCGCGCAGGACGCGGCGGTGAAGGCCGCGATGAACTGCAACTACGTCAAGACGGCGTATCTAGCGGAGACCTATTCGAGCCCCGCGGCCCTCAACCCCGACCTCGATCCGCTGATCGTGGATCAGACCGCGAGCCGCGGGAGCGGCATTTTCGGTCAGGCCGAGTACCAGGCCAATCCGGACTTCCAGACCACCGCGGCAATCATGAAGACGGTCATTAGCGGTTACGCGGGCGCCGGCACGATCGAGCTCGGCGGATACGACTACCACGGCCAGGGGCGGGCGACCGGGGAGCTGCGCGACCTGAATGCCGGCCAGTGTATCGGGGCGTGCCTCGAGTACGCGGCCCGGACCAAGAAGCCAGTCATGATCTATGTATTCAGCGACGGCGGCATCTCCGCCAACAACGTGATCGACACCTCGGTCAACGGGCGTGACAAGTTCATGTGGATCTCGGACAACGAGTCTGCAGCGGCGACGTATTTCCTCGTCTATAACCCGACCGCGCAGCCGCAGCTGATCAGCGGTGGGCCCGGCCATCAGATCGGCGACTACACGTCGGACGGGTCGGTGGACGAGTCGGGGAGCCCGGCAGCCAGTAGCGTGCTGCAGCTGGTGCAGACGGTGCTCCTCAATTACATGGCGCTGCACGGCCAGCAAGGCCAGTTCGCGCAGGTGTTTCCCACCCAAGGACTCGGCAATGCGACGGCGCTCAGCCAGCTGACCGTGTTCGAGCCGATCGTAAACGGCACGATCGGCGGCTGACCGGCGGGCGGGCTGTCCGCAAGGCCGCCGGATGCGGCATGCTTGCCCCATGTCGGACGCAACCTTCCAGTCCCTGCTGCAATGCCCGCGGTGCGGCCGCGCAGCCATTGTCGCCGCCGAGCATCTGGGCTGCCGCAGTTGCGGCGCCGAGTACCCGATCGTGGGCGGCATTCCGTGGCTGTTCGCAGACCCGGCGCAGGCGCTTGGCGACTGGCGCAATCGGCTGACGCAGTACCTCGAGGAGTTCGCGGCCGCGGCACGATCCGCGGAGGCGGACCTCGCGGTCACGGACCGCGTCACGACGCGTGCCAGGCTCGGGCGGCTCCGCGACGGCTACCTCGAGCAGCTGCAGCTGGTTTCTGCCCTTCTCGAGCCGCTTCGACTGGTGGTGCCGCCGCTCGCTCAGGCGACCCAGCAGGCGGTCGCGACGCGCCTCCCGCTGCGCCAGGACCTGCACTCCTACTACGCCAATGTGCACCGCGACTGGTGCTGGGGCGCGGAGGAGAATCAGATCTCCGCGGAACTGGTCGCGGCGGCGCTCGGCTCGGGCCGGGATCAGGTGCTGGTACTCGGCGCCGGCGCCTGCCGCCTCGCATATGACCTCCACCAATCGGGCCGGCAGACGCTCACGGTCGCGCTCGACATCAATCCGTTGCTGCTGCTGGCGGCGCGCCGGATCCTCGCGGGACAAACCGTGACGCTGGTGGAATTCCCGCTGGCGCCGCGCCGGCTTGACGACGTCGCCGTGCGGCGGGAGCTGCGCGCGCCGGCCCCGGTCCGGCCGGGACTCGAACTGGTATTCGCCGACGCTTGGCGGGCGCCGTTCAAGGCGCAGAGTTTCGACGCCGTGATCACGCCGTGGCTCGTCGACATCGTCGAGCTCGACTTTGCATCGATTGCGCTGCACGTCAACCGGTTGCTCGCGCCCGGAGGCCGCTGGGTCAACTTTGGCTCCTTGGCGTTTCCCTGGCGACGGCCGGCGCTGCGGCTCAGCCCGGAAGAGCTGGCGCCCGCCCTCACGGAGGCGGGCTTCAGCGTCGAGCAGATGCGCGAGGCGACTGTGCCCTACATGCGCTCGCCGGCCAGCCGCCACTCGCGCCTCGAGGAGGTGCTGGTATTTGCCGCCGACAAGCGCAGGCGCGCGCCGCGCGAACCGGTCGCGCCGGGACTGCCTGCCTGGTTCGACTCGCACCGCCTGCCCGTGCCGCGTCTGGCCCCGCTGGCGCTCGCCGCGGAGGCAAGCCGGATACAGGCGGCAGTGCTCGCGCTGGTTGACGGGAAGCGTTCCATCGACGATCTCGTCCGAATCGTCAGCGAGCAGGGAGTGCTGCCCGCGGATCAGGCCCGTAGCGCCGTGCGTGGGCTCCTCGAGCGCCTGTACGCCGCTGGCGAGCGGGCCTGAACGATGGCGTGAAGCGGATGCGCTCGATCGTCTGGAACGCGCGTGCGAGGTGTCGCAAGGGGGCGACGAATTGTCGGCATTTGCAGTGACAAAACGGTTTTGTGAAGCGCCCATCATTCTTGAACCACTGCGCGCGTTGACACTACCAATCGCGCATGCGAGGTTTACAGAATCTGGCAGAGGCAAACTCGTCGCCAGGCGAGGCCGCAGAGCTACCCGTCGGCATCGTGACGGACAGCGGGGTCACGCAGGTGCGTTCTTCCGGCGATGGAATGACGCGTACCGCGCTGGCCATGGTTGCCCGTGTGGCGCGATTCGGGAGCGCCGCCTTGGGCTCGAGTACATGGAGTTCATGGCCGCCGTGGTCCAGGGTCGTCTCCGGGCGCTGCAAATGGGGGCATGGGGTGCCGGCCTCATCGCGCTTGCGCTCATTGGGGGCACGCCCGCGACAGCCGCCGATAGGGCCGCCGGCCACCCGCTGCTCGGCAAGCCCGCACCGGAGCTCGTCGAGCGCCTGTTTACGGGCCCGAGCCGTAACTTCCGGCTCTCCGAGCGACGCGGCGAGGTGGTGGTGCTCGGATTCTGGACGAGCTGGTGCGGATCGTGCCGTACCTACCTCGAACAGCTCGGCAAGCTCGACGCGACCTACGCGAGTGCCGGGCTCGTGGTCGTCGGCGTGAGCCTCGACGACAACGCTGCATCCGCAGCGGAGCTGGCACGGGCGGTCAGGGTCCGGTTTCGCAATGCGTTTGATTCGGAGAAAGTCCTAGGCCGTCGTTTCGACGTGAGCGACGTGCCGCTGACTCTGCTGATCGATCGCAGCGGGATTGTGCGCTACGCCCACGGCGAGCTGGATGCGGCGGGCGAGGCCGGCCTACTGGTCGAACTGCGGCGGCTCCTGGACGAGTAAGCTGGCGGGGGTAGCGATGGACAGCGCGCACGTTGCATTCGCCACGCCGGGCAGCGGACACGGGGCGGCGCGACGCTGCGCACCGGTACGCCGGTGGCGTTCGGTATGGCTGCTGCGCTCGCTGGCATGGATGAGCGGCGTGCGCGCGCACCTGAAGCAGAAGGCCCTGACGATGGCAACCACCTCGATTCGTATGCTTTTCGCGCGCGCAGCTGTCTGCTGCGCGTTGTTGCTCGTGTGGGCCGGCCCAGGTTGGGCCGCGAATCCTGCTGCGCCTGCGCCGACACAGGCACCTAGCGATGCGCCGGCCGCAGCTCCTGCCGCGGCACCGGGCGGAGACTTCAAGAGCCTCGACGGCGAGGTTCAGGGCCTCAGGAAGGAGGTGCTGGATCTCAACCGCGACCTGTATCTGCTCGAGGAGGAACTGCTGTTTCCCGCCGATACGCAGGTGGCGGTGTTTCTGTCGCTGGACGTCGGCACGTTCTTCGAACTCGATTCGGTGCAGTTGAAGCTCGATAACAAGGAAGTGGCGAACTACCTGTACACGGACCGCGAGGTCGAAGCCCTGAATCGCGGCGGGGTGCATCGCGTATTCATCGGCAATCTGAAGACCGGCAAGCACGAACTCGTCGCGTTCTTCACCGGCAAGGGTCCGCACGAGCGCGACTACAAGCGCGGCGCCAACTTGAGCTTCGAGAAGGGTGTCGGCGCGAAGTACCTGGAGTTGCGCATCTCTGACCGCCAGAGCCTTCAGCAGCCTGAATTCACGGTCAAGGAGTGGGAGTGAGGCGAGTGGCTCGCGCCGCCCCGGGCATCACGGCGGCCCGGCGGGCGCTCGCCTGCCTGCTCGCGCTTGCTTCGGGCAGTCTCGCGGCCGCGGCGCCGCTTCCTGCGGCCCCGTCGCCAGGTGCACTGCCAGCCGTCAAGATCCAGGACCTCGACTATGGTGACGTGCTGTTCTACTTTTACCAGGACGACTATTTCACCGCGCTGACCCGGCTGACGGCTGCGCAGCTCAAGCAGCGGATCAGGCATCACTCGGACGACGCGGAGCTGTTGCTGGGTGGGCTGTATCTCTCGGTCGGCCAGCACCGCGAGGCCGGGCAGATCTTCAGCGAGGTACTGAACGGCAAGAACGTGCCGGCACCGGTGCGTGACCGGGCGCGCTTCTTTCTGGGCAAGGTCTGGTACCAGCGCGGGTATCTGGACAAGGCAGCGGACGCGCTGGCCACGGCAGGCCGGGCGGGGCTCACACCCGAGATGGACGCGGAGCGGCGCATGCTGCTCGCCCAGGCGCTGCTGTACCAGGGCAAGTACGCGGACGCCATCCAGGCGCTGGAGAACTGGCAAGGTCCGCTCATCTGGCGGGCGTACGCCCAATTCAACCTCGGCGTCGCGATGGTCCGCAGCGGGAGGCTGGACGATGGCGTGCGCCTGCTCGACGGCGTAGGCCGGCTCGAGCGCACGAATCGCGAGCTCGACGCGCTGCGCGACAAGGCCAATCTCGCGGTCGGCTACGCGCTGCTGCAGGCCAATCGGCCGCTCGAGGCGCGCGTGGCCCTGGAGCGCGTACGCCTCGAGGGGCCGCTGTCGACCAAGGCGCTGCTGGGCGTCGGCTGGGCGGATAGCGATGCCGGCAGGTATCGCGAGGCGCTTGCGCCATGGCTCGAGCTCCACGGTCGCAGCCTGCTCGACGCGGCGGTTCAGGAAAGCTACCTCGCGGTGCCGTACGCGTTCGCCAAGCTGGGCGCGAACCGACAGGCGGCCGACTATTACGAGACGGCGATCCGCGAGTTCTCCGCCGAGACGCTCCGGATCGACGAGTCGATCGCGTCGATCCGCAAAGGCGACCTGATCGACGCGATCGTCAAGAACGAGTCGCGGGCCCAGGTCGGCTGGTTCTGGCAGCTGGCCACGCTGCCCGACGCACCCGAATCACGCTACCTCTATCACCTGCTGGCGCAGAACGAGTTCCAGGAGGGCCTCAAGAACTACCGCACGCTGCGCTACATGGACCGAAACCTCGATGGCTGGGCATCCAGCGTCGACGCGTTCGACGACATGCTGGCGACCCGGCGCCAGCGTTATTCGGAGCGGTTGCCGGCCGTGCTCGTGAAACTGCAGGGGGTGGATCTCGAGGAACTGCAGCGCCGGCGCACGGAGTACGAGTCGCGGGTGGCGAATGCCGAGTCGAGCGGTGATCCGGCCGCACTCGGCACGCCGCGGGAGCGCACGATCTGGGCGCAGGTCGAGCAGATGGAAGGAGTACTCGCGACCGCCGGCAATGATCCGGATCTTGAGGATGCGCGCGACAAGCTGCGGCTCGTCAAGGGCGTGATCTACTGGCAGATGAATGACGGTTTCAAGGCGCGCGCCTGGGCGGCTCACAAGAACCTCCGCGAGGTTGCACAGGCGCTGCGCGAGACGGAAAAGCGCTGGTCGCTCGTCCAGGAAGCGAAGACCGCCGTCCCTGATCGCAACGGCGAGTTCGGGGCGCGGATCGCGGCGCTGCGGCCGCGGATCGACGCGGCTCGCGGGCGGCTTGCGGCCCTGGAGCGCGCTCAGGCCGATTACCTGGCCGACATAGCAGTTAGCGAGCTGACGGCACAGAAGGAGCGGATCTCCACGTACATGCTGCAAGCGCGATACGCGCTCGCCACGATCTACGATCGCGCGGCCGAAGAGCAGCAGAAAACGATCCCGCCGGCGCCTGCGCCGGCTGCGCCGGCGAGCGCGACGAGATGACACATCCCCGTACCGTGGCGGCCTGGGTGTGCGCGACCGCATTTGCGGCGGCGGTCGCGGTCGCGGCGCCGAAGCCCGCGCCGACGATCGCTGACGTGGAAGGCCGGCAGGTCGAGGTGCACACCGACGAGCCTGTAGAGGCGGGTGCCGAACGCGCGCGCCAGAACTACCAGGAGTTCCTCAAACTCGATCGTGGCGACGCGGCAATCCGTGCCGAGGCGATGCGGAGGCTTGGTGACCTTGAGCTGGAGGCCGGGGAGCTCGAGCGGATCGAGAAGGAACTCGCGCAAGGCTCGCCGCTCGACACGACGGACGCGATCATCCTTTACACGAAGCTGCTGGCGGCCTACCCGAACTACGAACGCAACGATGCGGTGCTGTATCAGCTGGCGCGCGCATACGAGGCGGACCAGCAGGGCGACAAGGCTCTTGCGACGCTCGACGAGTTCGTCAAGCGCTATCCGGCGAGCCGCTACTTCGACGAGGCGCAGTTCCGCCGGGGCGAGGTGCTGTTCATGGCGCGGCACTGGCCCGAGGCGCAGGCCGCCTATGCGAGCGTCATCGCCGTCGGGCCGCGCTCCGAGTTCTTCGAGCAGAGTCTGTATAAGCACGGCTGGGCGCTCTTCAAGCGGGGCGACAGCGAAGCGGCGCTCGACTCGTTCGCGAAGCTGCTGGATCGCAAGCTGCTGGATCCCGCGGGTAAGGAGCTGGACCTGGACGGCTTCTCGCGGCCGCAGCGCGAGCTTGTGGAGGACACGCTGCGAGTCTGCGCCATCACGTT
>Ga0181521_10004211_pt1 | contig 16548 bp, 17 predicted proteins | sample PEATcosm2014_Bin_32_FD_119764 | JGI IMG/M metagenome (GOLD analysis project Ga0181521, IMG submission 119764) | Peatland microbial communities from MTU Mesocosm Facility, Houghton, MI, USA - PEATcosm2014_Bin02_60_metaG | ecosystem: Environmental > Terrestrial > Soil > Wetlands > Peat | place... | reverse complement strand
CAACGATCTGCTTTTGTCGCTGGCATGCGCCAGAGGGGAGGACATCGGGTGGAGGCGTTTCTGCGATCTTTACCGGCAGTACCTCGTCAATCTTTGTCGGCATCTGATCGGCCGTAAATCGGATCCGGAGGAGTTAGGCGACGAACTGTGGGTCGATCTCTTTCTCCCGGACAGCTCCGGCCGAAGCCGCATCGCATCCTACGACGGCAGAAGCTCGCTCGCCACTTGGCTGCGCGTGGTGGTTAATAACCGTGTGATCAACGAACTGCAACGCAAAAACTTCCGCTGGACGACGCTCGATCTGATTCGTGAACCCTCTGACCCGCCGGCGTTGCGAAGCGTCGAGGCCGCGGTCTCACGCCAGCGTTATGGGCCGATCATCTGTCGCTCTTTCGAATACGCTTCCCGCCAGCTGTCCGCCGAGGAACGCACGCTGCTTCTGCTGCGCTACGACAAGGGCTATCAGTTAGGGGACATTTCGCGCATTTACTCGGTTCACCAATCTACGATCACGCGGCAGCTGGACAGAATTGTCAACCGTTTTCGGACGGATGTAGTTTCCGTCCTTACCTACGAGTATCGAATGGGCGCCGCCGCTGTCGAGGAATGTATGCACGTCGCGTGGGGCGCTTTCTCAAGCTCGATCTCCATTCTCAATCTGCTGGCAGCGACGAGTCATGGCGAGTGACGGCGGGCGGAACTACGATGTCGTCATAATCGGCGCCGGTCTGGCGGGGCTTACACTCAGCCGTCATCTGCTGCTGTATACCGACCGGACGGTTCTGCTGCTCGACAAGCGCGCCGATCCCCCGAGGCAGGCCCCGCAGAAGTATGGGGAATCGCTCGTTCAATGCAGCGGTTATTACTTTTCCAAGGTTCTCGATCTTGAAGAGTATCTGCTGATCAATCATTATCTTAAATACAATCTCCGGTTTTACTGGCCAACCGAAGGCTTGGAAAACCGTGGTTTTGAGGATTATTCCCAGTCCTACGCGCGCGTCATCTCGAATATTGCCACTTTCCAACTCGATCGAAATCTGCTCGAAGAGCACCTTCTCTCCGTCAATCGGGAGAACCCCCGCTGCGAGTTCCGGGGCGGTGTCAGGAACCTGGACGTGGATCTTTCAAAGACAGGCAACCCGCATCGCGTTCACTATGACGGCGGGGAGGTCTTCGCACGCTGGGTAGTCGATGCCTCCGGCCGCGGGCAGGCGCTCAAAGGCAAGTTGGGGCTGGCGGAAAAGAACCCCATTCGGCACGGCGCGGCCTTCTTCTGGGTAGACGGACTGGTCAATATCGAAAAGATCACGAGCCGTTCGCACAAGGACGTGATTTACGACTCCAATCGCCGGAAGACGGGCCACTTCCCCTTTTTCCTCGCGACCAACCACTTCTGCGCCGAGGGTCAATGGTTCTGGGTAATTCCACTCCACAACAAGACCAGCCTGGGGCTCGTCTACGATCGCGGTTGCGTCGATTTCAACGAGATTTCGAACACTCGGAAGTTGATCGACTATGTATGCCGGAAATGGCCGATGTTCGCCCAGGATTTGCCTTTCCGAAAGATTCTCGACGAGGGGCGGCTGATCGACTACTCACACGACTGCAGGCAGACCATCAGCCCCGAGCGTTGGGCGCTCGTCGGCGAGGCTGGCCGCTTCACCGACCCTCTGTACAGTCCCGGCAGCGATCTGATTTCCATCTACAACACGCTTATCGTGGACGCGATCTGCACCGATGCGGTCTGCCCCGACAACGACGCGGCCCTCGCGGCCAGGTGCCAGTCCGCCGAGCAGATCCAGCGCGTCATGTACGAGTCCTACGTGCCGAGCTACGCGGTGAGTTACGACTGCCTCGGCGATCAGGAAGCATTTTCCCTCAAGTACACGTGGGAACTGGCGGTTTACTTCGGCTTCGTTGTGTTCCCCATGTTCAACAACCTTTTCGCCAATGCGGAGTTCATGCCCAACTTCCTGCGGCGATTCGGCATTCTGGGGCCGATCAACGCGAATCTCCAGCGGACGCTGAGCGCATTTTTCCAGTGGAAGAAGAAACAGCCGCCGCAATCGTACAGCGAGCCGAATCTGTTCGAGTTCTACGATATGGCTCCGCTGAAGGATGCCGAGAAGATCTTCTACCAGGCGGGACTACAGCCCGCCGAAGCAATCGAGGTGCTGGACCGGCATCTGGAGCGGCTGAAGGAGTTCGCGCGCTATATCATCGCGCACATTCACGCCTCCGTGCTCGGCAACCGGGACGTACTGACGAACGCAGGGTTCATTGCGAGCCTCAGTCTTCGCCACACGGTCTTCAATCCTGCGTGGATGGCCGAGGCATACGCGTCATTCGCTGACTTATCGGAGATACACCGCTGGGACCTGAACCCATTGGCACTCGAGAAGTTCATCGTTGAAAAGCCGTCGCCGGCTTTGAGTGGCGTGGAATCCGGCGCGCGCTTCGCCAGCGCATCGGACTAACGCGTTTTAGTTGGGCTCCGCGCCAAAATTACCGCCGCGACCCCCTCGTCCGCGGCCTGGATTGCCGGTACCGGGTTTCGCGCCCTTCTCAGTCAGGTAACTGATCACGCTGTCGTACTTCAAGGCCTTCGCGCCATCCAGTGCCGTGCGGCCATCGGTGTTGGCAACGTTGAGATCGGAGCCAAGCTCGACTGCAAGCTTGACGGTCTCAAGCGTCAGCGCCTCGCGCTCACGGGGCTCGGCCTCGACCCACGGCTTGACCCGAATGATCCCCGTCGCGGCCATCAGAGCCGTCGCGGTCTCTTTGCGCGGAGCCTGTCCGAATCCCTGCTCCGCGACGTAGTCGGCATGGAACACAAACGACGGGTCGGCGCCGTGCTTCACGAGCAGCCGCATGACATTCGGCTCCGTAAAGCGGGCGGCCAGCCAGTAAGGGGTCGCGCCCACCAAAATGGGCTCGAAATTCCAGTCGTCGGAAGACCGGCGCGTGGGTGTCCACGTCTTCAGAGGAGCGTTTGGATCGGCTCCGTGATCGAGCAGCGCCGTCACCATCTTCTCGTCCCGCCGCATGATCGCTTCATGAAGGGCGGTAAAGCCGTTCGGCGCCGCATTCGGGTCGGCGCCTTTTTCGAGCAGGAATTCAACGAGGTCCCGAAATCCCGAGTGAGCGGCCAGAGTGGTGGCGCTGATACCCCACGCGTCCGCATCGTTCACATGCGCGCCCGCGGCGACGAGGAGCTTCGCCGAAGCCAGATCGCCCACCCGCGCCGCGAACATCAGCGCGGTCTCGCCTCCGTGCGGAATAGCCTTGTTGTAAGGAAGATATCCGTGAGGCGGCACGGCCATGACGTCGGTCCAGACGTCGGATTTGAGCCGGATATCGGCATGGTGGGCAATCAGTACCTTCACCACATCCGCGTGCTTCTGCGCTACGGCCCACATGAGAGCGGTCTGCCCGCGCGAGCCATGCGCATTCACGCTCGCGCCTTTGGCAAGCAGTTGTTCGACTACATCGGGATAGCCCGAGCGCGCGGCCACCATCAGTGGCGTTTCACCAGCGACAAGCGCGGCGTTGGGATTGGCGCCGGCTTCGAGCAGCCTGCGGACCATGGCCGAGCTGCCGTTCTCGCTGGCGGGCCAGAGCGGCGTGACGCCCAGATCGTTCGCCGTGTTCACCCTCGCGCCCGCGCGAATCAGCAGGTCGGCGCTTTCCAGGTCGTCCCGGTAGCTGGCCCAATGAAGGGCCGTCGAGCCATCCGCTTCGGCAGCATTGACATCCACCTTCTTCTGAAGCAGCGCGCGTAAGGTGACCTTATCGCCATTTTTCACCGCATCGATCAGCGATGGACGAACGCTGTGGGCGGCGAAAAGACTACCGGCCAGAAGTACCAGGCTGCCTGCGAGAAACGCCAACCCCGGGGCTTTCATAACTTAGACTTCGGGAAGCGTGTCGATCGGGAGTTTACCGGTGCTGCCGCCGACTTTCTCTACCGGGTAATCCATTTTGTCCATGATCGACATCAGGAGGTTCGCGCTCGACGGTTTGTTGGCGAACTTCAGGTGCCGGCCGCCCTTAATCCGCCCCGCTCCACCGCCCACCAGCATCTGCGGCAGGTTGTCCGGCGAATGGCCGTTGCTGTTGGATATTCCCGCGCCGTAGAGGATCGTGACGTGATCGAGCATTGAGCCATCGCCGTCGGGTGTGGCCTTGAGTTTGGCGAGATACTGCGCGAACAACTGCGTGTGATAGCGGTTGATCTTCGACATTCTCTCGATCAGCTCGGGAATGTTGTTGTGGTGCGACAGCGGATGGTGCGCCTCGGGCACCCCGATCTGCGGGTAAGGCCGCGGGCTTTGCTCCTTACTGAGCATGAACGAGATGACGCGCGTCAGATCGGACTGGAACGCGAGCACCATCAGATCCATCATCAGCGCCAGGTGATCTTCAAAGACCGGCGGCGCGCCGGTAGGTTGCGCCAGCGCGGGCAATTCGATTTCACTCTGCCGCTCGGCCATTTGAATCCGGCGTTCCACATCGCGAACCGCGTCCGTGTACTCATCCACTTTGCCCTGATCGTTCGGGCCCAGCTCCTGCTTGAGGCCCGCCAGTTTCTCGGTCACGGAGTCCAGAATGCTCTTGTGCTGGGCGAGGCGCTTTTCGCGCGCATTCTTGTCCGTGCTGCCGCTGTCGCCAAAGAGCTTCTCGAAGACGGTTCGCGGATTCCATTCCATGGGCAGCGGCTGGGTGGGGCTGCGCCAGGACAGCGTATCGAGATACGCGCAACTCAGATTGCCGGTGCAGGCGCCCGCGTTGGCGGGCAGATCCATGGACATTTCGAGCGAGGCCAGTTGCGTTTCCTGCGCAAAGTGCCTGCCGAGCAGTTGATCGATCGAAACGTCGGCGATGATTTCGATTTCGTTGCGTCCGCCGCGCGGCGTGCCGGTGAGAAACGATCCCGAAGCTCCGGCGTGGATGTAGTTCCAGCTGGCTTTGATGCCCGAGAATACCAGCAGCCGGTCTTTGTAAGGGGCGAGCGGCTCCAGAATGGGCGAGAGCTCGAAGGCCGTCCCTTCGCCCTTCGGCGTCCAATATTCCATCGCCATCCCGTTGGGGACGTAAAACGCCTGAAACCTGTTCGATGGTCTCACCGCGCCGCGCATGGGTGGAAGCATGGCATCGAGGAATGGCAGGGCCATCGTGGTACCAAGTCCTTTGAGGATCGTTCGCCGCGGTAGTTTTTTCGACAGGAAAGCCACTAGAGAAATCTCCTTACTTCAATCACTTCGATGCCCGTTCAGTTTGAGCTTGTACCGTCGAGACCGGCTCGGAGTCCCGCATCAGAAACGCGGGGCTCGACACGATGCCTTCGATGATCGCCGACCAGCGGTACTGCTTTGCAGCCGCGTCTCGAACGATTTTACGCACGGTCGGCCGATCGTAGTACTCCAGCCTGCGGCCCAGCGCGTACGCCATGAGTTTTTCCGTTACCGTACGGGGAAATTGTTCCGGCTGCTCGAGAAGCACGGCTCGCAGTCCCGAAAGGCCGTTTATCGGTTCGCCGTTCGCGGTAGTCCCGGCGGCGTCGATCGGTTTGCCCGCTTCATCGATGGTGCGCCACCCGCCCACGACGTCGAAATTCTCCAGTGAAAATCCGAGCGGATCGATCACCGAATGACAACTGTTACAGGTAGGATTCGTGCGGTGCTGGGCGAGCCTTTCGCGCATCGACGTGGGTGCGGTGCCCGGCTTCGTTTCCAGCGTTGCGTTCACGCCGGGCGGCGGCGGTGGTATCGGCGTGCCAAAAATATTGTTCAGCAGCCACTTGCCCCGGAGAACCGGCGAGGTGCGATCCGGGTAAGATGTGGTGACGAGCAGGGCCCCCTGAGCCAGAAGGCCGCCGCGCTGATCGTGGTTCGGCAGGGTCACGCGCCGGAAGCGGGTGCCGTAAACTCCCGGAATTCCGTAATGCCGGGCCAGCCGTTCGTTCACGAATGTGTAGTCGGCATTCAATAACTCATCGACGCTGCGATCGTCGCGCAGATTACTCGCCACGAACATTTCCGTTTCCTGCTGGAAACCCAGCAGCAGGCTCTCGTCGTAGAGAGGATACTTGACCGGATCGACGACAACGTCCTCTATCTGGCGCAGGTTCAACCACTGAGCCGCGAAATCGTGCACCAGCGCATCGGTGGCGCGCGAATCCGCCAGCATGCGCCTGACTTCTTTGTCCAGAGTTACAGGGTTCGAAAGTTCGCCGTGCTCGGCCAGGTTCAGCAGATGGTCGTCGGGAATACTGCTCCACAGGAAGAACGAAAGCCGCGAGGCGAGTTCCAGATCGCTCATGCGATAGCTGGCCGGTTCAGGTTTGCCTTCAGGCTGGGCAGGATCGCGATGGATGCGAAGAAGAAAATCCGGGTCCACGAGCATTCGTTCGAGGGCGAATTGAATCCCGCTGTCGAAGCTTCCGCCATCCTTGCGGCCGTTGTCGAAAAACTGCAGCAGCGTGTCGGTGTCCGCTTTCGTCAAAGGCCGGCGATAGGCGAGGCGGGCGATTCGCGAAAGAATAGTGGTCGCGCAGGGCCGTTCTTCCGCGCCGTTCTTCGGCGGTTCGCAAACAAAGATTGCCTTGCGGCTGGCGCTTTCCGTTCCCGGTGTCTTCGGGATCAGCGGGGCGTCGTAAGGTCCGCCGATTTCAACCGAAGCGACGTTCGCGTAGCCCATGTACACCTGGTCATTCGAAATCACTCGGCCGAGCTGCACCGGTTGAGGAAGACCTTCCGGCTCCCACATCTCCCTCACGAACGAGACGCCAACCACTCTGGAACCGGCCTTGACCGGGAGACGAACTTCCAATCCGGCGTCACCGGTCAGTTGCATATACGTTTCCCATTCGGGATCGCCCGCAAAGCCTGGCTCGCCATCGCCTGCGTAACTCGCCGCCGCCGGGCGGCCCTTGCCCTGACCTCCGACCGAAAACCGTTTCAAAAGCTTGCCGTCCAGCCGGATATCGAGCTTCTGCGGCCAGCCCATACCCTTCAGATAATCCTGGTATTGGCGCTGCAGCTTGACCTTAATAAGGTACTCGCCATCGACCGGGAAATCGTAGTGAACCGCGATGCCGCCGCGTGACCCCAGGGGAAGATCCTCGCTTTGCCGATCTTCCTGCAGCACGTGCAATGGAATCTCGAATCGTTCGAGGGCCGGCTGCGCCGGAGGGAGGCCGGTAGCAAGGCGCGTGATCTGGCGGGCCACCGACATGTATCGCTCCAGGTGAGCCGTGGAAATGGAGAGAACGTCGGCGAAGTTGTCGAAGCTGCCGTCCGCCGTATCGTCGCCCGGAAGGAGCGGCTTCACGTCCACGTCGAGGGCGAACAGATCGCGGATGGCATTGTTGTATTCCGCGCGATTGAGGCGATGGACTGCGGCGATTCTGCCCGGATCGGGATGGCTCAGGGTCGCCTGATCGATCTGATTTTCGAGGTCGGTCGCTATAACGCGATAGGTGGCTGCATCGGCGCGCGGCATTTTCGGCGGTGGCATGGAGCCGGCGCGCAGCTTGCCGATCACTTTTTCGAGGACTTCCGCGTTCGCGGACGGATGGGTCAGGTCAACCGTGTCGAGCGCCAGACCAGCCGTGTGGAGTTTCTGGTTGTGGCACGTGATGCAGTAAGTATCGAGAAATGCACGCGGATTAGTGGGAGCTGCGGATGGGCGGGAGGGGGTCTGAGCGCTCAGGAGCGCGGCTGCTGCAAGTGCTGCGCACACCGACGCCCCGAGCGTGCGCGAGCGGCGCGCGCTCCGATCGGCAAAGATTTCCATGGGTGCCTCCCGACAACTGAAGTATATACCCTCGGGCACATCAGGCCGGTCGGATTCGTGCGAAGCAACCCGAGCGCGCGGGACTGGCGAATAGCGGCTTTGGCTTTAGTTAAGTTAGAATCCAGGCACGCGTCTACACCTTTTAGAGCTATGGAGTTAGACTGGAGCCACCCGCCGGGATCGAACCGGCGACCTGCTGATTACGAAACAGTTTTCTTTCCAATCAATACAATAACATACAGCGAAAGACCCCCAAATACCCTCAGTTAAGACCCCCAATCTGTTATCCTTATAACAGGTTACCAAGTGAACAAGCTCAAAACGAAACTTCCGGGCCGCATCTATAAGAAACGAAACAAGCGCCCGGACGGCACTACCCTCGATCACACCACTTGGACCGTCAGATACAAGGGCAAAGACTACGCCACCGGCGAAACAGATGCCAAAAAGGCCGAGCAATTTCTGCTCAAGCTGATCGGTAGTATCGCCATCGGTGAGCCCAACGCCTGGGCCCGCGATCGTCAACCAGTCGAGCCAGCGCCGGTCGTGACGCGAGTTCTGATGTCCGAAGTCTTCGAAAACTTCCTCGCCGACTCTTCCCGCAAACAGCAGTCGAGTTACTACGACAAAAAGATGTGGGTGAGGAAGCACCTTGGGCCGTTCTTCGGTAAGATCCCTGTCGCCGCGCTCACCTCGAAAATGTTCAATGACTACACCGATAAGCGGCTTGAGGCGGGAGCGCAACCGGGGAGCGTCAACCGCGAACTGGCCTCCCTCAAGACAGCGTTGAATCTCGGAACCAGAACCGAACCGCCGCTGGTCGAGCGGTTCCCCAAAATCACCATGCTTAAAGAGGCGACGCCACGGCAGGGGTTTCTGTCGTATCCGGAATACGTTCGCCTGAAGGACTGCTTGCCGGATTACCTCGTGCCAGTGTTCATCGTTGGCTACCACACCGGCAACCGTCTGGGGGAGCTGCTGCAGATCGAATTGCGCGATGTTGAGATGGATGCGGCCCAGCCTCAGTACCGGCTCTACCCCGACGCGACCAAGAACGGCGAGGGCCGCGTGATCCCGATCTATGGCGACATCGTGGGCGTCTTCCGGCAGCAGCTCGACATGCCCCGACCGCCCGGCTGTACGTGGCTCTTTCACAAGAATGGCGAGAGGATTCAAAGTTTCCGCAAGGCTTGGTGTACGGCTACGGAACTCGCCGGCCTGAAGGGCTACCACTTTCACGATTTGCGCCGGACCGCCGTGCGAAACCTCAGCCGCTCCGGAATCGCGCGCAAGATCGCCATGCAGATCACAGGACACAAGACCGAGGCCGTGTACGAGCGCTACAACATTACCGACGAAGCCGACCTCCGCGATGCAGCGGCCAAGATGGATGCTTACCTGGAAACCCTGAAAGCTGCGGTCCCGGCCAGCCCTCTGATATCCTGAAAACAAGGTAACAGCGGGTCGGCTGCTCGGTTTGCAGAGCACACGACTTTTGATTGTTGCGTCGCGGGTTCGATCCCATTTCGGCCCACCACTCGCAAGCCACCCTAGCTCAGTTGGTAGAGCGACGGTTTCGTAAACCGTAGGTCGCCGGTTCAATCCCGGCGGGTGGCTCCATTGTTCTTTCATGTGGTGCGGTCCTTAATCAGCCGGTCGAGTTCCTGCCGGTCGATCTGAACTTTGCCATCAAGCTTGGTGACCGGCAAAGTGCCCCTCTTCACCATGTGCTGCACCCCGGAAGTAGTCCGACCGAGATACGCGGCAGTCTGAGAAATATCGAGCAATCTGGGCTGAATGCACTGCCGGCGCGCCTCCAGTTTGTCCGCCAGAATGTCCGCGATCGTTTCGAGTTCTTTGTCATCGAGCAGCATGGGACTCCGCCTTCTCAACGTCGTCATGAAGCACGCCGAGAAACTCGTCGGCCTTGCAGTAGGAAGCGGCGAGGCCGTTCAGCTTCTCGCCATTCCGTAGGTAAATCAGGAAGGCGAGCACCGACCGAACGTATGGCCGTGCCTGCCTTAACACCTCCAAATCAGTTGGAGCAATTCCGCCAGTTTTCATTAGATTTCCCGCCCTTCTAACGGGTCCCACTTCCCGACCCAACCCCACCCCTCAACCCTTTGGATCAGATAGACCCACGAGGTTCCCACCGCGTTCTTTTACCCCTTCCCGCTTTCCACTAGCGCCCCGAAATCGAGCAACTCCTGATGCATCGCGGCCAGCTTGGCCACATCCTCATCGGTCGTCTCCGCGCCATCATCGAGCAACTGGTAAATTCCGTCACTTGGACAGACCCCGCGTCGGCCGGCACATACTCTTTGCGGAAACTCTCCCACTGCTCGCCGATCGTCACTGAGGTATTTCCCCTCCCGCCCTGATCACTTCGATGATGTGGTCATAGTCGACGGCCTTGATATCGGACACCGCCGCAACCAAGTACTTCGCCTTGAGCCAGGCGAGCATGTCCTTCTGACGCCAGCCGCTCTCTTCGGCGATCTGTTCCAGCCTGCGCGCCTGCACGTCGCTGATGAGGAGGACGGGCTGCTCGACGGGTTTGCCTTCCGCAGCGGGTTCGGCTTTCGCCTGCGGATGCGCGATCTCGTCATCGTCCCCTGCAGGCTCCATTGGCACTGCGGCCAGCTCCTTGGGAATATCAACGAAGGTCTGCGCCGTGCCGGCGTCCGCCGTTTCCGATAGCGTCATTGCGGTGCGGAGCTGGTAGGACTTCGGCGCGAGCTTCAGGCACTGCATGAGCGGCGTCTTGCGGAACATCCAGTCGGGCGAATCGGCCCACGGGCCGGTGAGGATCTTCTGCTGTTGGTCGTCGAGCACGAACTGGCCGCGCGATTTCTTGTAAGCGCCCTGCGAATACTGGTCGCGGTGGGCCTCGATCTCGGGGACGGACATGAACTCGAAGTTCCGGCCGCCGTCCTTGAGAACATACCCTGCCCAGTAGCCGTAGATCGCCCCGCGCTCTTTGCGGGGATCCCATTTATGAATCCAGTAAGTGTCCGAGCCTTTCTGGAATTCGAAGAAATCGTTTTCATGCACGGGCTGCGCGTCGATCAGACTGATCTCGCCCGTGTTCCGCGCCAGCTTCACGATGCCCTTATAGCCTGCCTGCATCTGGCATTCGTAGCCGCCCGCCTTGGTGTTCCAGTACGGGATGAGAAAAGCCTCGCCGGACATGCCGTCCGGTTCGAGCCCGAGTATCGACGCCTGCACGAGCGCGCCGCAGATCGAGGTCGCCGAGCACTTCGCCAGCAGGGGAGTGCGGCTGAATGCGGTGAGCGCCACGCGCATCATGCGCTCTGCCGTGATGTGCTTGGGCAGCGCCATCGCGATCTGGTCCTTATACTTTTCGAGAAGGTGGCGCAGATCGTTGATGGTGGTATCCGGCACGCGCGCCGGGACGTTCGTCTGTTGTTTCGGGTTCGGGTTCGCCATGGGCTCCTCTTATCTGACCGGCGCGGGCTTGTCGAAGCCTGGGTTAGTGCGCGGCAGGACGAGTTGTTTCGGGTCGATCACTTCGGCCCGGTCCTCATCGAACCAGTGCGGCTCCTGGAAATCGCCGCCATCCTTCGCGTTCTTGACGGGCGGCTGCACCAAAATCTGATGGCAGCCGGTGATGTATTCGGCTCTGCCGGTGACGATTCCGGCAAAGCCGGTAATCGAGTCTTTGACCTTTTGTCCGAGTTCAGTTTTCACTTTTTGGTCTCCTTTGAACGGGTGGATGTTCGGTTGGTTCGCCGTACTTCGCTATGAAGGCGCCGACCGTGGCCTTGAGCAGCGCGAGGGAAGTTTCAAAAAGCACGATCTGTCCATCCGGGCAATCGACCCGGAACGTCACGGAAGTGTTGCCGCTCGCCATCCCTCCCGCGAGCGCGGTGACTGAGACTTGCGCCCCTTCGCCCATAGCGGCGATGACGTTCTTGTTGTCTTTCAGATCCGGCCATGCATTGTTGCCGTCGAGAATGATTCTCATCACAGGCATCGTTAGAAGCTCCTTTTTGAACTGACCGACTTTGTTTTGATGAGGCGGCATCCGGGCACGTTGAAGCCTTCTTTGTCCGCTGTCGCGCGTCTGTTGAGGTTGCCCTGATTCGGATCCGCCAGCGACACCGGCGCGCTCCCGTTTCCCAGCGCGGCATAGAACATCCGCGCGTTGACGACTTCCGCCGTGTAGACATCACGAGCCCCGGCGATCGTGACGGGCGCCACCGCCGGCGGCAGCGTAAACGCCGGCCGGGGCGCTTCGAGTATCGCGGCCACTTCCTCGACCACATCAAGGCCCGCCGCTTCCTCAACGGCCTTGATCTCGCGCTCGATGCGCGCGGCCTCCGCGTCGGCGGCTTCTTTCTCGATGCGAAGACGCTCGGCGCGGGCCCGGTCCTCGAGCACCTGCGCATAGCGGCCCAGTTCGTTCCGGACGTGAAGCTTTGCCGCAGGAAGTCCGCCCACAGCTTTCTTCTTCGTGGCGATGGCGATCTGGTGCGTCGAGTAGGCCGAGGCAATCATCGGATCGAACAGCTCGTCGCCTTCGCGGATCAGCGGATTGATGACCGTGTTCAGGAATGAAGTGGCTTCAGCGGCGTCCTCATCGGTCGCTATCCTCATGTCCCTCGCCTGTTCGCAGATCGAGATGGCGCGCAGCTCGATTTTCGAGACGGCCGCTTTTTTCTCTTCGAGAGGCAGGATGGCGCTACCCACGGGTATCCTCGTCCCCCGGCTGCCGGTCGTCACGTTCGTCGTCGCATTCCATCGTTGGCCTTTCTTCGTCGATGTACTTCACCGCGGCGGCATAAGCCTCGACGTAGCCGTCGGCGAGTAACTTGCACAGAGCCTTTTGCAACGGACGCGGCAGCAGGAAGTAGCACCGCCTGCAGAAAGTGAGGCCCTTTTCCTTGAGGCGACCGCAGCGGCACTGAAGCCCGCCCAGCTCATGCACGATGCGGACGGTATCTTCGCTCAAGCTGCCCACCTTCCGTCGTTGCGTGTGTCGTCCAGAGCCTTGAGAAATGTGTCGAGATCATGCCGCTGGGTTTCCGGCTGAAACCACGCCATGTTGTACGTGCCGTCGCTGTTGAGCTTCACGGCGGCACGCTGCCGGACGCCGAGCGCGTGCGCATAGGCCGCGAGCTGGTACCGAACCGCGCTCATCATGCCCGTCTTCCAATCGAGGACCGCGAACACCTTCACCGGGTTGCCGAAGAAGCGCGGCAGAGTGTAGTTGCCGAGCACGTCCGGCGTCCCGCAGAAATCGTATTGCTCGCAGTAAAGGGGCGTTTCGACGCTTTCCTTCACCGGCTGAAACTTGCTGTGCCGGAGGAACGAATCAAGCGCGCGCACGTAGCCTCCGATCGCTTCATCGACGCTCGCCCATTCCAACTCGCCGCGCAGCAGCAGCGCCGCTGCCTGGTGAACGCGCGTGCCCCGCTCGCCGGCGCGTCGAAGAATGTGAGTAGGGATTCCGCTCAGATCGATCAGTCCGGCAGCTTCGAGCACCTGGGTGACACTCGGGATGAACCGACCGTCAACCGTATAGCGGTGGATGCGCTCTTCGAACTGGATCTGGTGGGCGCTCACGATCCGAGAGCCTCCTCGGGAACGCGAAAGAATCCCTGCGATCCGCGATACCCGATGGGAGCCCGGAAAAGTTCGGGTTTCGCGAACTCCCACGCGTACCGGTCCGGAGCCCAGTCGCCAAGCGCCCGCTCTTTCTCGGACGGCAGCGGCATGTCGCGCATCCGGAGGCAGGCTACAAGTTGAACGCGACCGATGATGGCCCCGAACGAAAGGTCGGCTGGCCCGTGGATTCCGAAGGAAATCATCACCTGCGCAAACAGGTTTACGGCGCCGAGGATTTCGCGGTCGCATTTCTTCGCCGCGTGAATCAACAGCGGCCCCCGGTACCCAGTGCGCCAGTGCCGGGTTTCGAATTGTTTTGCACCCAGGAGGCATAGCACCGCCCATGGTTGCCACAGACTGATTGCTCTCATTTCGTTCGACTTTTAGGTGTGTCTACTGGACCGGCGGATGCTTACACGTCCGCCATCTGTTTCTTCCGGCTGCGCTTCGGCTGGCCGATCAACCGTGTCACCGCCTCGATCACGAGCTTGGTGACGGTTGTATCCTGCTCGACTGCGGTCGCCCGCAGATGCTTCAGGAGTTCCGGAGGCAACCGGGACCCCAACTGTTTACGTCCATCGCGGACCTCAAGACTGGCAGGCATTCTGTTTTCGCCCTTCGGGCCTCCACAAGTTAAAGTGGTAACACTTTCCCAGTATACCTGTCAAGGGTCATTATTTGCGCTAAATCCTTTTTTGCCATTGAGATGCCGTCAGTACTTGGCTGTGAGATTGTTACCGTGTTAACATAGGTAACAAGATAACCGCTGGGAAGAGGACTCACTAAATGAAACCCAAAAGGACAGGCTGGCAGCAGACCGGCTTTCGCGCCGATAAGGATTTACTGAACCGATTCCGTTCAAAACTGGCATTGGAAGGCCGAGACATGGGGCCGGTGATTGAAAGCTTTATCGTTCGCTATGTTGAAGGCGCGGAAGCGCCGGTAAACGTAGTCGAGATTCCACAGAAAGAGGCACCAAACACAGGACCCGAATGGGAACTCGTAAACGAAGTACTCACAATAATCCGCAGCGGCGGCGACGCAGCCGACTTACTAAGAAGGACGACCGCAACGCTTTTAAGAATGGCGAGACTGGAGGCGGCGGTAGATGGAGCCGGGCTTGAAGCTGGTACCCACCAAACTCATCCGCAAAATCGCGCCCGAAATCCTCTCACGGACGACCGAATTGAAGAGGCTGAGCGACTGGCGGCAGACATTAGCCGCGAGGCGGAAAAAACTCGAGCATCTGCGCTTCAACGTGCAGCAGATGGACATGGATCTCATGGAGGAAGAAAGAAACTGGGAAGCTGAAGCCGATCGTCTGGCCAATGTCCCCTTCCATGAGATCGAGGAAGTGATCAGCATTGGCCTAAACGACGCGGCAGCACAAAAAAAAACGAAACCAAAATGACCACACCGGGGCGGTGATCCGGGCATTCGCCCGCGTCGCCAGGAAGATCATACTCCGGGATTTCAATCGCCGTTCCTGCATAGCATCGAGCCGCATCACGATTGAATGTCTGAAGATTTTCGGCGTCGAATCGTCGCCGGTTCCAGTGCGGTTTATCCTGCGGGCACCCGATCTCAACATGGCGTTCGTTGCCGGGATCACTCCGGAGGAACAGGCAAAAGCCCGTCGGAGCGCGAGGAAATACATCGAACTCGCAACCGCGCCCGGTGGAGGTTGGAACGGCCACGTCATCGTCAAGGCCCCCGGATTCGTGATCGATCCGTCTTTCGACCAGGCGCTCGACGCCTTCGCCGAAGCGGGCTGCCGGATAGACGACGCGCCGCGGATCTGAGGCTCGGCGGACGCAGAGTTACCGCGGCATTCCTATTCAAAGGTCCGGCACGCTTTGAGCCGATGGATCTTACACACCTTGGCAAAAAAGGCGATCAAATTGTGCGTTTGGCCGACGAGCCTGCGGATGTGCTGATTGTGCAACATTGCCACGATATTCAGCCCGTTGTTCGGAAAACGATTCGCGCATTTGCAGTGCAGCCATCTCGGCCCCGGCGGTATTGTTGTATAGATGGGCGCGACACGCTTCGGCTGCTCAGGGCCTATGGGCTTTATGAGAAGGCCCTGCAACTGAGTCAGCGCGGCTGAAAAGGCCGACGCGGTTTTCGGCCAGATGACCCCTCTTAGGTCGGCTTTGCAACGCCAAACGCCGCTGCCCTTTAAGGGCGTTGGCGTGGGCCGCAACATCGGCGTTTATTGTCGCTAACCCGCAGATAGTAGCTTAGAACTGATGAACGACCTGTTGTACTACGAACCGCTGGCAGACTTGTTTGAGGGCGACGCGACGTTCCGCGACTCTCCCACCCAGGTCAAGTTCGGATATCTCACACTCGCGGCCTCATTCCACTGGAACCTTCTTAAGTTACTCGGCGACGCATCGCCAACCTATCATCTCGCGCCTCCAGCATCAGACGACCGATCCACTCTCGCGCAATTGCCCTACCTCGACGGTGCCCTCCGACTTCATGTCAAAAGCGACGGCGCCCCCTCCAGCGATTGGCTGCAGCACGCGACTGCGGAACTGCTGGCAGAAATCCACTCAGATTGCATGGCTTCGCTGCTGCACGCCGGATCTGCGGATGTCGCGTCGACACTGCTCAGCAATGTTGGGCACACGGTTGTCATCCGCGTAATCCTGAACGCGCTTCGTCTGGCTCATCGCAGAACGGTCGATCCTGCCGTGCTGGAGGAGGCTCTATCGACTCTCTGCCTCCTGAGCCACCGCCGCTACGAGGGCCGTATCCCGGAACTTGCCGTTTGCTTCGCCCCTTCCGGCCGCCGGCGCAGCGGAGAGGAACCCGTCGTCCGTTTCGGCCGCCAGTTTCTTGGCTCGAAGAAGTCTGCGGTCCTGCTCAAAGGCGGCGCGCTGCTTCTGCGCTGCCTTGGCAACGGGCGTGTCCTCGATGTTGTCGATTTGGATTTTGAGCCGCCGAAACCGCCTTCCGGCCGCGCACTCGGACCGCTCGACCAGACCGCCACCCTCAACTACTCATACGATCACGCGGCCGTAACCATCATCCTGACACGACAGGGCGAGGTTCTCGTTGCGATGGGTGCCCGCATATGTTTTTCGTGGGACGCCGCAACCTGGCGTTTGT
>Ga0181521_10004210_pt1 | contig 16555 bp, 16 predicted proteins | sample PEATcosm2014_Bin_32_FD_119764 | JGI IMG/M metagenome (GOLD analysis project Ga0181521, IMG submission 119764) | Peatland microbial communities from MTU Mesocosm Facility, Houghton, MI, USA - PEATcosm2014_Bin02_60_metaG | ecosystem: Environmental > Terrestrial > Soil > Wetlands > Peat | place... | reverse complement strand
GGTTCCATGCTCAAGCAGCGCTGGGGGCGAATCGTCAACGTTACCAGCATCTTCGGACAAATCGGGCAGGTGGGCCAGGCTAACTACTCGTCGTCGAAGGCGGGATTGATTGGTCTTACGATGTCCGTCGCGCGCGAGGTTGGATCGCGCAACATCACCGTGAACGCGGTTGCGCCGGGCTTCATTGAGACGGCGATGACCGAGGTCCTCCCGGCTGAATTGAAAGCGAATATCTTGAAGAACATTCCATTGGGGCGTGCAGGCAGCGATATGGACGTAGCCCACGCCGTCAAGTTTCTGGCGTCGGAGGAAGCTGCCTACATCACCGGCCACGTGCTGAACGTGAACGGCGGCATTCTGATGGGCTAATCCCTGAGATTGGTGCAGCGTGTGCGAAATCGTCGAGGCGACCAGCGCGGAACAGATTGAGCAGGTGCGGAACCTCTTTGCCGAATATCGCGCACAGTTGCCGGTGGAATATTGCTTTCGCTCATTTGATGCTGAAATCGCCGGACTGCCGGGTGTCTATGCTCCACCACAGGGAACGCTGTTGCTGGCGACGGTCATAGGGCAGCCGGTTGGATGCGTCGGCCTGCGTCCCTTCCCGCGCGAGGGAACCTGCGAGATGAAGCGGCTTTACGTCCGTCCCGCATTTCGTGGCGGCAAGCTGGGGAAAACGCTGGTGGAGCGGTTGCTGCGCGGGGCCCACCGTCTCGGCTATTCGTCCATGCGGCTCGATTCTCATCCTCCGACCATGCATGCTGCGGTGGAGATGTACCGAAAGCTCGGCTTTCGCGAAGTCGGACCCGACCCACTGGAACAGGTGGAAGGGCTGGTCTATATGGAGTTGCAGCTCCGCTCGGGCTGAGTAAGCTTTGGCTCGACTTGCTGCTGCAAGGTTGAACAACGGTTTTCCGGCGGGCGGTCAGGTTGCGCGAGAATTCACTTGCCAGCCTTCTCCGCAATGGTTACTATGCAGTCAACCCCATGGCCACTACCTTTCAGGACGCAAACCACCCATGAACATCGGCGAGACGATTCGCAATTTCCGCCTGCAAAAAAGCATGTCGCAAGGTGACATTGAAAAGCGCACCGGTCTGCTGCGCTGCTATCTCTCGCGGGTGGAGAATGGGCACACCATCCCCTCGCTGGAAACGCTGGCGAGAATTGCCACGGCAATGGACCTCCCGTTGTCCAGGTTCTTCAGCGACGGCGCCGGTGAGAATGGCAAAGTAGTGCCCCACTTGGCCGACGACGAGGTCCGCTTCCTGACGCAGATTCGCCGCTACTCGCCCAACCTGAACGACAGCGACCGCAAGTTGGTGATCGCGATGGTCAAGAAGATGGCCGCGACTGCCGGAAAATAAACCTTAGACGGACAGAGTTGATGCTGATTGCCCGGCGAGCGCGACTTGTTGCCCCCGGAATACACTTCGCAGTGTTCGCGCTCACGTGGTTTCTGTACTGGCTCCAGCCAGAGGCGTTACTTAATGGCCCTTCGCGATGGCCGTTTCTGGTGGTGTTCTTAGTAGACTTCCCTATATCGGTGATTGCATTTGGGGCCATGTTCACGTCCGACGCCTTGTTCCCTTATGCTGTTGTTGGATGGGGAGTGCTTGGGACGCTGGAGTGGTACTTTATAGGCCTTATCTTCCTGCGAAAAAGGTTATTGAGGGACTGAGTCACCACTTTGCTCTGAGCAAATTCCTCGGACCTCAGCGCGTTGAGGGATGCGTTATTCTGGAATAGAGCATCCGTCATCAGTAAGCATTCGGTGGCAAGGGTGTGCTAATCGCAGACGGCGGGGCATAAGGGAAAGGGCATTCTTGGGAAAAATTCAACGGGCAATCGTCAGCGTTACCGACAAGACCGGGCTGGTGGACTTTGCGCGCAGGCTGGCTAACATGGGCGTGGAACTCGTCTCCACCGGAGGCACGGCCAGACTGCTGCGCGATTCCGGCATCGCGGTGAAGGACATCTCCGATCTCACCGGTTTCCCGGAAATGCTGGACGGCCGCGTGAAGACGCTTCATCCCAAGGTGCACGGTGGCATCCTGCACGTGCGCAACAAGCCGGAGCATCGTGCTGCGGTCAGCCAGCATGGCATCGAGCCCATCGACATGGTTGTGGTGAACCTCTACGCCTTCGAGAAGACCGCTGCCAAGCCCGGCGTGGAATTTGAAGACATCATCGAGAACATCGATATCGGCGGGCCATCGATGGTGCGATCGGCGGCAAAGAATTTTCAGGATGTTGCGATTGTCACGTCACCGGGGGACTATAACGCGATTGCCAGCGAAATGGAGCGCAGCGGCGGATCTCTGTCGGTGCAGACGAAGTGGCGTCTGGCGCAAATGGCCTTTGCGACCACGGCAGCATATGACTCCGCGATTGCATCGACGCTCGAGCGCATCGGCGCGCCCGAGAGCGATGCCGGGAAATTCGAGCTTGGAAGCAACAACGGGTTTCCCCAGACGTTGCGGCTTAGCTTCCGTAAGGCCTTCGATCTCCGCTACGGTGAGAACCCGCATCAGAAAGCGGCGCTGTATTCTGACGGATCCGGCAAGGGTATCGCGAACGGTAAACAACTCCAAGGCAAGGAGCTCAGCTACAACAATATTGTCGACCTGCAAGCGGCGTGGGATCTGGCGCAGGAGTTCGAGGAGCCGGTTTGCGCGATCATCAAGCACACCAATCCTTGTGGAACGGCTGTCGCAAGCACGCTGGCCGAAGCCTACAGGCGCGCTCTGGAATGCGATCCGGTATCGGCCTTCGGCGGCGTGATCGGGGTCAATCGGCCAGTCGATCGCGAGACGGCAACGGAGATGGCAAAGCTCTTCGTCGAGGCAATTGCAGCGCCGGGATTCGACAGCGCTGCGCGCGAGATTTTCGCCACCAAGAAGAATCTGCGGCTCGTCGAAGTTGTCCCCACCCAGCAGAAGTGGGTGCTAAAGAATGTCTCTTGCGGAGTATTGCTGCAGGACAATGACGTGCGCCCGCTCACCGAAGCCGACCTCAGAGTCGTCAGCAAACGCAGACCTACGGATCAAGAGATGCGCGACCTGCTGTTCGCCTGGAAGGTCTGCAAGCATGTCAAGTCGAACGCGATTCTCTACGCTCGCAACGGTCAGAGTACCGGCGTGGGCGCGGGTCAGATGAGCCGCGTGGATTCGGCCAAAATCGGAGCTATGAAGTCCGTGCTCGGCATCAAAGGCTCGGTGGCCGCGTCTGACGCTTTTTTTCCGTTCCCCGATGGTGTCGAGGAGATTGCCAAGGCAGGCGCGACCGCGATTATCCAGCCAGGCGGCTCGGTGCGTGATCAGGAAGTCATCGACGCCGCAAATCGACTTGGTCTGGCAATGGTACTGACCGGCGTGCGGCACTTCCGGCACTAAGAAGCTGTCAGCTGTCAGCTTTCAGCCGTCAGCGGAGTCGCTTCTCGCTTTTCGCTTCTCGCCGGATGTGATGATTTGTGCTCATGTCATGGCGAGCGAGGATAGGTTCATTCCAGAATTGGGGACCCTTCGCAAGCTCAGGGCAGGCTCTTCGACTACGGCGCACAGAACCCGCGCGCCTTCGCTCAGGGTGACACAGGACTCCCATACTCTGGCGAAATAGCGAGTAGCGAAAAGCGAGCAACGAATAGCGAACCGCGGCTTTGCTGATGGCTGACGGCTGATAGCTGACAGCTAATTCCTGCTGCGGACCTTCGACAGCAGCCGCAGTATCTCGAAATACAGCCAGATCAGGGTGATCATCAGCGCGAAAGCGCCATACCACTCCATGTACTTGGGAGCGCCGTAACGCGCGCCATTTTCGATGAGGTCGAAATCAAGCACCAAATTCAGCGCCGCGATTCCCACCACGAGGAGACTGAAGCCGATCCCGAGCGGCGTGGCCCCGTTTACCGCCGTTAGAAACTGTACGTGGAAGAATCCCAGGATGAATTGCAGGAAGTAGAAGACGGCGATGCCGCCGGTGGCGGCGACGATGCCGAGCCGCAGCTTATCGGTGACCTTGATGAGGCCCGAACGATAAGCCAAAAGCATCGCGACCAGCGTGCCAAAGGTCAGCCCAACGGCCTGGATCGCAACGCCGTGGAAGCGCAACTCGAACAGCGCCGAAACTCCGCCCAGTACCAAGCCCTCCAGCAGCGCATAGATGGGTGCCGTTATGCCCGCCCATTCCTTCTTGAAAATGGTCACCATGGCGACGATGAAGCCGCCGATGCCGCCCACCATTGCCGGTAGTGCAACCGTCTGCATCGCGTCTTCAGGAGAGGTCGCCAGCGCGCCAAAGAAGCGGTTCCATGTCCAGGCTGCTGTGGCCACGCACAGGATAATCAGTATCCCGGTCTTGTTGACCGCGCCCGATATGGTCATGGTCTCGCCGCCGTAAGCGACTTCGCCGGTACCGAAAGCGTCTCTCAGGGCGGGATTCGAAGTTCTCATCAACTGCGGCATCCGAAAGCCTCCTTGCTGAATAGGCTAGCTTACCTGCTGGGCGAGGCTACGCGCTACTATTGCAGTCTTGGCAAATCCAATTCCAGTATTGTTGGAACGTGCGATCGCTAACCGACTGAACCTTTTAGGGTTGATTTGGGAACGCCCTAACGGTGGTCGAGGCAGATTAGCATCCAAGAGCCGGACGCGAACCTAGGGCAGCCACTCCAACGAAGAGCTCAGAGCGAACAGCGGCTTTCCTACGCTGTTCCCAGCCGCTTCAGCACCGTCTCGCGAAATCCGCGGCTCAGCGTCAGTTTGGTGCCATCGCGCAGCAGGATTGCGTAATCTCCATACAACGACGGCCGCAGCGTCTTGATGCGATCGACGTTCACCAGTGTCGAGCGATGCACGCGCAGGAACTGCCGATGTCCCAACCGCGTCTCCAGCGAGGTGATGGTTTCGCGCAGGATGTGCGTATTGCCGCCGACATGCAGGCAAACGTAATTGCCCGCCGACTCGGCCCAATCGATTTCGCCGGGCTTGAGGCAGACAATCTCGCCGTCAGCCTTGATCACAATGCGCTGCGGAGCATTCTGCCGAGAATCGAGTTCGCCCAGCAGATTCAGCACGCGCCGCTGGAACATCCCCTCCGACGGATGCTGGAGCTGCTTGCGCGCATGGTCGAGCGCCTCCGAAAGCCGTTCCTTGACTACCGGCTTCAGCAGGTAGTCGAGCGCATGTACTTCGAACGCCTTCATCGCGTAGCGGTCATAGGCGGTCACGAAGATGGTCAGCGGCATCTGTTCCGCGCCCAGCGCGGAAACCACACCGAAGCCGTCGACCTCCGGCATCTGAATATCGAGGAAGACCAGGTCAGGTTTCTCGCGCTTAATGGTGGAGATGGCCGATTTGCCGTCGCCACATTCGGCCACGATCTGCAAATCGGATTGTTCTTCCAACAAGCTGCGCAGGCGTTCGCGCGCCAAAGCTTCATCGTCGCTAAGCAACACTCGAATGGGCATCGCTGGTACTGACCTCCTCGGAATAAGTGCGGAACGGGATATGGATTTTGACGATGCAGCCTCCGCCGGGCGCATCCTCCAAGGTCAAGCGGTGATCGTGGTTGTAGAGCTGTTGCAGGCGGGCGCGCGTGTTGCGCAGGCCCACGCCTTCGGGCGGAATCTCGCCGCCGAAGCGCGTAAGTCCCAGCCCGTTGTCGCCGATCTCCATCCACAACTCGTCGAAGACGTGGCGTGTGGAGATGCGAACCTGACCGGGCGCCCGGCGCGGCCCAATGCCGTGACGGATGGCGTTCTCCACCAGCGGCTGCAAGATCATGTTCGGCACCAGCGCCGAAAGAGTGTTGCCGGCAATGTCCATCTCCACTTGTAGCCGGTCCTGGAAGCGCGTCTGCTGAATGTCGATGTACTTCTGCAAGACAGTGAGCTCGCGGCTGAGCGGCACCTCGTGCACGCCCATCGCATCCAGCGAGAAGCGCAGCAAGTCGGCCAACTGGAGCGTCATGTTCTCGGCCGCCGGACCGTCATTGCGCGCCAAGGCCGCAATGGAGTTCAGCGTGTTGAATAGGAAGTGCGGCTCCAGTTGGATCTTCAGCACCTCAAGCTGCGCATGTGCCAGTTGCGCTTCCAACTGCGACGATTGTAGCTCGCGCTCGCGGTACTTGCCGTAATAGCCAATGGCCTGCGTGATCAGCAGGATGTACCAGTAGCGTTGGAAGTCCATAAACGCGCGCGAGAGCATGTGGGCGGAAAACGGCAGGTGCGCTTCCGGAGTCCAGGTGACGAACGGCTCCAGCCAAACGATGACCGACGCGCCTACGATAGTGAGCGCAATGCTGGCGGCAAGATGCAGCGGCAGGACGATCTTCCAGTTGCTGCGGTCGAAGGTGAACCGCCGCGACAGTGCATAGACCGGGGGCGTCAGCAATGACCATACAAACGAGATGGTCATATTCCAGGCCAGCAACTGCGCCCAGCTCTCCGGGCTACCCACCGATACGGTGTAGACATGCGCGCCGGCAGCGCTCAGAAAAGCCAGCACCGTCCACAACACAAATCCGGTCGCCCACACCCGGCCCCACGCTTTGATCCGGTCGAGCATCAGGCTATGTCGACCGGCAACACTACGGCGCTTGCCAAGCTCCGCGGAAAGCTCAGCGCTCGCTGGAGACGCTAACTCGTTCGACATGGTGAGCTACCAAATTCTGCGTTGAACCCCAAAGAAACGAAGACGAGCTGCACCTGCGGAGTGATAGACGAAGTTCAGGCAAAGATGTTTCCGGAAAATTATCGACTGTCGCGCAGGAAGCACCAAAGAGCTATGATGACTTTGGTTCTACAGTCCCAGCATTGTCCGATTGCGGACAGTTTAGAGTCGATTCACCACAGCGACACAGAGACACAGAGCGAATTTTCTTATGAATGCCTTGCAATCAAGTTGACTTAAATATAAGCAGAGGAGCAGGCAGGCCATAGCACAGGCAAGAGAGATTATTCCCAGTCTTCTCTGTGCCTCTGTGTCTCTGTGGTGAAATGGTTTTCTATGCACGAGCTCGGCATCGCCGCCTCCATACTCGAATCGGTTGAGAAGGAAGCCGAGCGTCATCCCGGCGCGCACATCTCCAAGGTCGGGGTTAAGATTGGAGAGCTATGCGGAGTCGACGGCGACGCGTTGCAATTTGGCTTCGAAGTGCTGGTGAAAGACACGGAACTGGAGCCGCTCGCGCTCGAGTTGGAATATATTCCCCGCATGCAGCGCTGCTCGAAGTGCGCCTACGCATTTCGCATGACCGAATTCGACCCGCGATGTCCGTTGTGCGGCGAGTTTGCCACCGAGTGCATCAGCGGAGAAGAACTCGACATCGCCTACATGGAAGTGGATGAATGAATCGCATCGCCGTCGAAAAGAAAGTCCTGAACGAAAACCAGATTCTTGCCGAGCAACTGCGCGAGCGCTACCGGCAGAACGGAGTGCTGTGCGTGAATCTGATCAGCGCACCCGGCTCCGGCAAGACCGCGCTGCTGGAGCGAACCCTGGAACGCATGGACAAGAGCGAACGTGTGGCCGTGCTCACTGGCGATCTGCAAACCGAAAATGATGCGCGTCGGCTGGCCAAATTCGGCTTCCCGGTCAAGCAGATCACTACCGGCGGGACGTGCCATCTCGACGCCAAGATGATCGGAAGGCATCTGGAAGACTGGAAGCTGGAAGATCTCGATCTGTTGATCGTGGAGAACGTCGGGAATCTGGTCTGTCCCTCGAGTTACGATCTCGGCGAAGATGCGAAGATCGTTTTGTTGAGCACCTCCGAGGGCGAAGACAAGCCGCTCAAATATCCTTCCATTTTCTTCAAATCGGAACTTATGGTCCTGACCAAGATCGACCTACTGCCTTACGTCCCCTTCAGCGCCGATCTGGCTCGCGAGAACGCCCGCCGCGTCCATCCCGGAATGGAGATCATCGACGTCTCCAGCACGACTGGCGAAGGCCTGGAGCGCTGGATGGAATGGCTACAGGCACGCCAGCAGAAGGCACACGCCAAGCAGCAAGCGGCGATATAGCGGGAAGCCGGACTGCTACATAATTGCCGTAGGCGGCGCCGGCTCATCCGGCCTGCCCGCATTTGCCAGCGGCACGCGAATCATCACGATGGCCAGGATCACCAGCACGATGAATCCCGAAATCACATTGGGATGCTGGAAGATCACAGGCAGCGGCCACTGCTTGTAGCGGAAGACTGCGATCACGATTCCCATCAACGCCTCGCCCGCAATGAATCCCGATGCGGTCAGCACGCCGGCATTCTCCACGCGGGCCTTCTGGGCGTCATTGAAGTTCTTGCTGTCGCGCATCTTGTCGGTCATCCAGCGGATCATGCCGCCCAGGAATATGGCGAACGTCGTCTCCAGCGGCAGATACATTCCGACCGCGAACAGCATGGGGCTGCGCACCTCAATCATGATGAGCGCGATGCCCATCAGCACGCCGACGACGATCAGCGGCCAAGCCATCTCTCCGCCGACAATTCCCTTGGCCAGCATGGCCATCAGTCCGGCTTGCGGAGCCGGAAGTTGACGGCCTCCGAAACCGATGCCCCCGCTATTGATATCGGCCTGATTCAGTAACAGCAGCACTGGAAGCAAGGCAAAACTCGCGACCGTTACTCCCATAAAGTCGCCAATCTGCATCTTGCTGGGAGTACCGCCAAGGATGTGTCCCACTTTCAGGTCCTGCAACATCTCACCGGCCACGGCGGACGAGATGCAGACCACGGCGGCCACGCCAAGCACGGCGGCCACGCCGCTCATGCCGGAGACGCCGATAAGCACCATCAGCAGCGCGGCGATTATCAGCGCGGCCAATGTGAGCCCGGAGATCGGATTGTTGGACGAGCCGATTAATCCCACCAGGTTGCCCGAGACCGCAGCGAAGAAGAAGCCGATGATGATCATCACGATGGCGGCGACAATTCCGCCCTTCAGCACTCCGGCGTAGCTGGTATAGAGGGCAACCATGCAGAGCAGGACCACGAACAGCCCGCCAAATACGATCTTGCCGCTCAGGTCACGCTCAGTGCGGGCCGTGCCGGCATGAGCTGCGGCGGATTTCTTCAAATCGGAAACGGCGCGCGCCATGCCACTGGACAGGTTCTTCCGCATGCGAAAAAGTGTGTAGCAGGCGCCTACCAACATGCCGCCCACGGCGATGGGCTTGACGATGTATTTCCAGACCGAGTCCGCCTGACCGGCCCAGAAGGAATCGCCCGGCGTAGCTCCGGCAGGCAAGAACTGCGACACGAAGGTCGGGCCGCCCAGAAACAGAATCAGCGGAACCAGCAGGCCCCAGGCAATCACGCCGCCGGCAAAATTCAGCGATGCCAGCCGCGGTCCAATGATGTACCCCACGCCCAGATAGGCCGGGCTGACGGCGGGCGCAGACATCGTGGTTACGGCTCCGGCGCTAAGCTTCGGCGAAGCCGCGTCCCGGCCCAGCCGCACAAAACTCTTCCCTAACTGACCAACGCTGACAATGAAATCCCGGCTGGGACTAAACAGGTTGAACTGCCCCAGCAGATAGACCAGTCCGCCGAAGCCCATGTTGCCGAACAGAATTTTGGCGGCGCGGCTGCCCTGTTGACCTGCGATATGAATCTGCGACGCAGCCACCGACTCAGGGAAAGGAAGCTCAGGATCTTCCACCATCACGCGCCGCAGCAGGGTGACAAAAAGAATGCCGAGCGCGCCTCCCACCAGCATCAGGATCGACGACTTCCAGTAGGCATGCTCGAAGTCAAAGGCCGGCCACGCTCCGGAGATGACAAACGCCGGAATGGTGAAGATGGCGCCGGCCGCGACCGACTCGCCGATGGAGCCGACGGTTCGCGCGATGTTTTCTTCCAGCAGCGAGCCCTTCATGATGCGCAGCACGGCCATGCCGATGACGGCGGCGGGATAGGTAGCCGCGATCGTCATCCCGGCACGCAGGCCAAGATACGCGTTGGCCGCGCCCAGTATCACTGTCAGGACCAGTCCCAACAGCACCGCGCGAAGGGTAAACTCCGGCATGGTGGTATCGTCGGGAACGTAGGAACGAAACTTTCTTGGTGGAGCAGTTGTGGTGGTACTCATTAGGGCAGACCTCGCGCAGCGCACAAATTATAGCGACCGCGCAAGTTAGCACGCCAGCGGCATCTGTTACAAGTGCCAAGCCTGGTGGAAAGGCACGACTTGACCGGCTCCGGAAGATCGGTTATCTGCTGTTTTGAAGGGGCGCTGCTTTAGCCATGCCCTGAGCTCGCCGAACGGGTGCGCCGTTGAAAGCTTTTATTTGTCATCTGGAGCCGGCTTCGCCCGTGATGTTCTTCTGCGATTGTGCCGAGCGTCCTGGCAGGTAGAATGGAAACTTCAGACAAGGAGATACAGACTCGTGGACTATCTTCTGAAGACCGAGCCTTCCGAATACTCCTTCGCCGATCTGCAACGCGACAAGCAGACAGTGTGGGACGGCGTATCGAATCCGGTCGCGCTGAAAAATCTGCGCGCGATGACGCCCGGCGAGCGTCTGATTATCTACGAGACGGGAGATCACAAGAGCGCCGTCGGCACCGCTGCGGTGCTTTCTGTCGATGCGGCCGATCCGCGCAATCCCGCGGTGAGGATCAAGGCGGGAAAAGCGATCGCAAAGCCAGTCTCGCTGGCCGAGATCAAAGCCAACCCCATATTCGCGGATTCGCCGCTGGTGCGACAGGGAAGACTCTCAGTGGTGCCGCTGACGGCCTCACAACACAAATTCATTGCGGGCGAATAACCCGGCCTCACGCAAGTTCGTGCGACGCGGCAACCGTTTGAGTGCTGGCGGACGGCACAATCCGCAAGAACAGGTAATCGCAACATGCCGGGTGTGAACCTGGGAGATCCATGCTGTCTCGCGCAGCAGATGTTCCGCCGCTCCGCGGCTCGGTGATTTTTTCATAGCACCGCGGGCTGACGCCCGCGGCTAAAACAAATGCCGCCGCTTACGCGGCTGTCTACTTGGCGGACAGCGATTCTGCCCGCTCAACCTTCAACTCGACTTCTCTGTCGTGAAATCTTGATGAATCCGCCGCAAGGTATCTTGTCCGGCATTGCACCCGGCATGTGGGAGCACATATACTAATCAGTCACGGTGCTTCGGGACCGGGCTGGCGTCAACCATCGCTTCTTCCGGGCCCGGCGGCACCGGTGACGGGGCTTCCATTGGGCGCGTAAGTGCGTGCCCCATGGAACTGGCGGAGGGTCGTCTTCAGCAGTCGTGAGACGCTAAATCGAACCCGGCGAGATCTGCGCGCCCGGCAACGCGCGGTTGTTTTTGCGCCCTTCCAGGTTCTCCTTCGAAGCATATTTTCTGTCCTCTTTCCTTCCGATTGCAGGCTCTGCGGCACCTCTCTGGACAACATCTCAAGACTTCCCGTATGCCAGGAGTGCCTGGCTGAAATCGTCGCGGTGCGAGCGCCGCAATGCGTAGTCTGCGGCGACCGGCTGGCCAGCGCTCAACTGTTAATGGGGGACGGCCGCTGCGCGAATTGCCGCGACAATGCGCCGGAGTTCGAGCGGGCGGCCTCCTTCGGCGAATACCGGGACGGCGTGCGCGGACTCATCCATCTGCTGAAGTATGAGCGCGTCATACCCGTTGCCCGTCCGCTGGGCGGAATGCTGGCCCAGGCTATCGCCGAGTTGCTGGCTGATTGCCGCGGTTCGATGCCGCTGCTGATTCCGGTTCCACTCCATAAAAGCAGGCGCCGTTCGCGCGGCTTCAACCAATCGGAGCTGATCGCTCGTTCCGCGGCCCGGCGCCTTCCGCAAAGGCTGGAGTTGGCCTGCGGCGCGCTGGTTCGCCAGCGCGACACGGTTTCGCAAGTGGGGCTCAGCCGCGAAGAGCGCATCGCAAACGTGCGGGGCGCTTTTCGGGTCGCCGACGCCGCTCGAGTGAAGAGCCGCGAGATAATGTTGGTGGACGACGTGATGACTACAGGTACCACATTGTCGGAGTGCGCCCGCGTTCTCAAGCATGCGGGTGCGGAACGGGTTTGGGCCGCAACCGTGGCCCGCGCCTTCGAAGGCGCGGATTCGCGGCTGGCGGGCGATTCAGGAGAACAGGAGGCAACCGAACTGGCGGTTACCACTTCGGTCTAGAACAGGTCATGTCGACACAGGCCCAAGGCGCAGCGCCGCGTTACGGAAAGTCACTTGCCGGTTGCATGCATCATGCCCGGATGGCAGGCGATGAGCCGCAATGGACGCCGATGCACGCCCCCGTGCTGGTGCTGAACGCGTCCTATGAGCCAATCAATGTCTGTGCCGCGCGCCGCGCCATCATTCTGGTGCTGAAGGGCGTGGCCATGATGGAAGAGGCCAATGGACATGTCCTGCACGCCGCGCGCGTCGCCATGCGCGTGCCTTCGGTCATTCGCCTGCTGGAGTACCGGCGCATTCCGCATCAGACGCGCGCCCTGTCGCGCAAGAACATCCTGCTGCGCGACCGCAACACCTGCCAATACTGCGGAAAGATCCTGGCCGCCGGCGAGTTGACGCTGGACCACGTTATCCCGCGTTCCCGCGGCGGGGCCTCCACTTGGGAGAACCTGGTTGCCTGCTGCCATTCCTGCAATCGCAGGAAGGGCAACATGCTCCCGCACGAGTCCAGTATGAAGCTTTTGCGCGAGCCGCGCGCCTTCAACCTGCACACCAGCCGGCACATCATGCGCATGATGGGACGCTCGGACTCGAAGTGGCAGAAGTATTTGTTCTACTAAGCGAGGTCCCCGCGCCGTCATTTAGCACTTAGCATTTGGCACTTAGCATTTGGCATTAGCACTCAGCAACCATCAAAGCGGGGATTCCTATTCCTTAGGCATGGGCAGCAATGCTCGCAGTCGCAACCGGGGTTTCGCCAAGTGCTAAGTGCCGCTGTTCTCACTGTTTCGGTGTCGTCTTTGCGCCCGGCGGCTGCGCTCCGGACTGTGGCTGGTCTCCTTTGGTAATTTCCTGTCCCTCGTAAGTGATCTTCGACTTCGCACCGTAGCGTTTGTAGTTCTTGTACTTCACGATGTAGCGCATCTCAACATCGTCGCCACCGCTGAAGTGCAGCGTGTCCTGGGCGTAGGTATAGGTGGGGAACCAATACTTGCCGTCAATTTGCTCACGCCAGGTGGTGTACTTGGGAGACAAATTTTCTTTCTCCGGATGTTTGGGGTTGTGGACCTGAGGGACCGTCTCGCCGTAGACCTTAACGATCTGGAGGTCGTGATCGTCAACCCAGATGCGTCCCTGAAAATAGCGTTCGCCCTTCTCCATTTGCTTGGGCGCGACGTCGAAGACGTAGGTTCCCAGCTCATCTTCCCTCTGCTTGCCGATGTAGAGGATTTGATATTTGCCAATGTCATCGCTGGTGAGCACGAAAGGCAAACGGTGACGGATATCGTCGTAGTCGGCCTCGGTCATCTGGACGCGTTGCAGAGACGACTGCGGCGCAAATATCACTTGCTCGATTCGCCGGCCGTTGTCATCGAAGAGCACATCGCTGACCTGGTGGTATTCGCCGTCGACCGTGCCGCCGTCCAGGGTCTGAATCCTGACATCCTGGGTGTAGGTGTAGTTGTCGCGGGCGATCTTAAATTGCTTTTCCTTGGCGGAAAACTGCTGGATGATGGCTTCCACCGTGATGCCCTGCGGCTGCGAGGGATCGAGCTTGCCCTCGCCGCGGTCGTCCGCTACCGCTGCAATGGGGAGGCACAACCCCAGCAGCGACAAAAAGACGATGGCCAAACGCGGAACGCTTCGGTGAAACTTCATTAAGATCACCCTTCACATCATTGTGATTGTATTGTAATTGTATTCCGCGCGGCAGCGCATGAGGCCGCGGTGCATCTCGAAGCGCTCAGGTTGAAGCCGAACGGAGGACGCAGAACCTGCTGAACAACGTGTGCTTCGCGTCATCCGCTGCATACCATTCGGATATTTATTTGACGGATTACCGAACCACCCGTTTAACATGGTTGTAAAGTGCAGATATCCAACCCCCAGCAACGCATTGGCGTCATCAATGCACTCCGGGCTTTTGCCGCTCTGGCGGTGGCCTGGGGCCACTTTGTCGCAGGCCAGGGAAAATACCTCGGGATTTCGGGCAAGTACGGCTATCTCGGGGTTGACATCTTCTTCGTGATCTCGGGTTTCGTAATTCCCTGGAGTTTGTATCGCTCGCGCTACGTGCTGCGCGACTATCCGCGTTTCGTGCTGAAGCGCAACGTCCGCCTGTATCCGCCGTACCTGGCGTCGATCGCGATCACCATCCTGGCCACCAACTTCGTGCTGGTGCCGCTGTTTCACATTCCCCGAATCACGGTCACCGGACGCGATCTGCTATGGCACTTCGGTTACCTGAACGACCTGGTCCATGTGCCGTGGGTCAACGTCGTCTATTGGACGCTGGCCATCGAGTTTCAATGGTATCTGCTGATTGGACTGGCACTGCCAGTGCTGGCTAGCCTCCGCCGCCTGGTACGATTCGCGGCCATCACGACCATGACGCTGGCATACTTCGCGTTTCCCTGGGACCGGCTGGTTTTCCACTACCTGCCGGTTTTTCTTATCGGCGTTTTCGTGTTTCAGTACCGCGCGCGGATCATCGATCTCCGCCAGATGCTGGGACTGATCGCGGTCATGGTTCTGGCGATGCTCAGGATGTCGGGCTGGCTGGTCCCGCTGGTTGCGGTGCCGACCGGATTGCTGATTGCAGTCTCCACATTCCACAGCCATGCGATGGACCGCGTGGGCGATGTGAGCTACTCGCTGTATCTGTTGCACCTGCCCATCGGCGTTAGCGTGATTGGCTGCCTCTCACACTGGCTGCCGTATGCCAGTTGGTATATAGGACTGCTGGATGTAATTGGCGTAGCTGCTTCCATGTGGGCGGCATGGATCATGTATCAGATCATCGAAAAGCCGTCGCAGGACATGTCGTCGGCCATCCGCTTTGCTCACCGCTTGCAGCCTGCACCTCAACCGGCGGTCGCCACCGCGGCTGAATGAGGCAATCCCTTGTAGTGATCCCGGTTTCCTAAGCTCTTCTCATCGCACACAGCACGGTGACGCAGGTTACTGCCGCTTGTGCCGCACAGGTGTCTCCTATACATGGCGACGTGCGTTCCCGGGCTTATAATGCGGCAGATAGCGTTGGCCGCGGGTCCCCATTTCGCGCCGCTGGAGCCCGCCCTGAGCGGAGCCGAAGGGCAGCGAAATGGACAGACACGTCGACCCATCGCAAGGAGAACAGCATGGCTGACAAAAAGGCAGATCTCGCTGGCCCCGGAATCGGCGACTACACAGAGCTGGAACATGTGCTTCCGGCGGACTACAGCTCGCTGCTGTCACCTAAAGAAACCCAGAAGGCGATCTTTGAGGTGAAAAACTACATTGAACAGAACCTCTGCAAAGAACTGAACCTGATGATGGTCACCGTACCCCTCATCGTGGACGAGGAGTCCGGGGTGAACGACTATCTCGACCGCGACGGCTCGCGCACGCCTATCCAGTTCCATATCTCGAATGACCGCAACCTGCACCCCGTCAACGCGCAGGTGGTGCAAGCGGCGACCAAGTGGAAGAGGATGGCGCTGAAGCAGTTCAACATGCAGCCCGGCGAAGGCCTCTGCACCGACATGCGCGCCGTGCGCAAGGACTACTTCCTTGACCACGACCACAGCGCCTACGTCGATCAGTGGGACTGGGAGCGGGTGATCACCGCCGAGCAGCGGACCCTGACCTTCCTGAAGGGAGTGGTCAGCAAGATCTGGAAGGTGCTGGTCGGGGCCGAGCGTCATGCGCAGGAGATGTTTCCGCAGCTCAAGGACCGGCGCTATCCCAGCCTGCCGGAAAACCTGAAGTTCCTTCATGCCGAAGAGATCCTCGACATGTACCCCGAGCTGCCGCGCAAGCAGCGCGAGACCGCAATTCTGCAGAAGTATCCGGCAGTGTTCATCATCGGCATCGGCTGGAGGTTGAAGGACGGCTATAAGCAAGAGATGCGGGCTGCCGACTACGATGACTGGGTCACCGAGACGCGCTCCGAGGACGTCCACATACGGCACGGGCTCAACGGCGACATTCTGGTGTGGAACCCCGTGACCAAGCGGCGGCATGAGCTGACGTCAATGGGCATCCGGGTCAATGCTGAGTCGCTGAAGAAGCAGCTCGAGCTGACCCACCAGCTCGACTTCCTGAACTTCCCCTACCACAAGGCGATCGTCAATCACGAGATCCCGCTGAGCGTGGGCGGAGGCATTGGGCAGTCGCGGACGTTGATGCTACTGCTACGCAAGGCGCACCTCGGCGAAGTAAGCGTCACCGTGTGGCCGAAGGTGCTGAAAGACATGTGCGACAAAAAGAACATTCACGTGTTGAATTAGCTGGCGGTAGCCAGTTGTCGGTTGTTGGATCACAACAACAGCTCACCAGCGGCGGCAGTGCCGAATCGAAGGAACGCGATGATTTCTTCTGACGGGCGCGGAGCAATCCGCGCCCGACTGTCGCCCGGTGGTATCCGGAGCTCTCCGG
>Ga0181521_10004209_pt1 | contig 16557 bp, 9 predicted proteins | sample PEATcosm2014_Bin_32_FD_119764 | JGI IMG/M metagenome (GOLD analysis project Ga0181521, IMG submission 119764) | Peatland microbial communities from MTU Mesocosm Facility, Houghton, MI, USA - PEATcosm2014_Bin02_60_metaG | ecosystem: Environmental > Terrestrial > Soil > Wetlands > Peat | place... | reverse complement strand
TTATAAACCCTGACCTCTGCCCATGAAAATCGAGAAGGCCGCCTGCGGCGACCCTCTCGATAGAAAACGACGATTTTTGTTTCTTTACTGTATAGACAATGACGCTCTCTCAGCAATCCCGATCGCATCGCCCGATACCACCAGGTTTACGCGCCGGTTCAGCGCGCGTCCGCTCACGGAACCGTTATCGGCCACGGGATCGTTCTTTCCAAAGCCCGTCGAGCTGATGCTGCCCTGCGATTCGCCCTGCGAGACCAGGAAGTCCTTCACCGCCAAAGCGCGATTTTCAGACAGCTTCTGGTTGAGTTCGTCTGAGCCGGTTGAGTCGGTATAGCCCTCCACCTGCACATTCAATCCAGGATAGGCCTCCAGAATGCCCGCAACCTTGGCCAGGCTGATCTGCGTCGTCGGCTTTAGAGAGTACTTGTTGGTATCGAAGAGTACATCCGGCATGTTCACAATCAGCCCTCGTGCGGTCTCACTGGTTGCCAGCACCGAGTTCAACTGAAGCCGCAGCTTCTCACGCACTGCATTCGCATCGTTGGCGTTCTTGTTGGCCTCGACCGCCTTTGCCTGCGCTGCGGCGGTCTCCGCCTCAGCTTGTGCGCGAGCAGCATCGGCTTGAGCCTTTGCAGCCTGCGCCCGTTCCGCATCGAGCTGCGCCTGCTGTGCCACTACTTGCGACTGCGCAGCATCAGCCTGCGATCGTACCGCCTGCTGTTGCGATAGGGCTGCATCGGCCTGGGCCTGCTCCTTCGCCGTTACCTGGGCCTGCGCACGTTCCGCTGCCTGCTTACGCAGCGATGCAATCCGCGCATCCTCGGCACGTTCCACTGCCTCGCGAGCTTCGGTTATCTCCATCTTCAGGTCCCCACCCTTACTTCCGTCGAGCGCGCTGGCATTTTGCTCGTCCAGCGTAGCCTGCGCCATGATCTGGGGTGCGTCCTTGTCCGCACCCGCATCCCGTGCAATGCGCACCGCGTTGTCCGCCTCATACAACTCAAGTGGTGAGCGTTCATTGCGCGTGATCGGGTTGGCGACCGTATGCGAGCCCGCTGTCTCCGCGTACATGCCACGCGGCAACAGACTGTAGTTCGCCTCCACCTTCTCGATCACTCCATTGGTCTTGTCGGGACGAATCATGTTCTGCAGCACAATCACGTCACTCGGCTCCGTCACTGAAAAATACGGCTCGGCGGTTACAATCATGCCGAACGATTGCAACGCGGTCGTCACCTTGATATTGTTCTTCGTCCCTGCCGGGAGCACCTCGCCCAGGTTCTGAGCACGTCCGTCTGGCGAGATTGCCCACAACACATAGGTCAGATACTCCCTGCCGAATCCATTGGCTGGCGTCAACCCATCGAAGTGCGCGTCGATCGCAATCTTCCCGCGTTCGCTGGTCACCTTCGCATCGCCCTTCGCCCCAGGCAACAGCGACGTGCCATCGAAGCCGATACGCGTTGAATCGCTGCGATGCAGGTAGTTCACGCAGTCGAGATTGCGCTCCACCACCTTCACCCGGTAGATATAGATGCCGTTTTGCTCGACGATTGGGTTCGTATCCGTATCCGTTACAGTTGCCGGCTGCGAGGCCGGGTTTGGTTCCTGCGCTTTTGCCGTCGACAGGAACCCAGCCGCGAGAAGTCCAAACGCGCCAGTAATGGCTATAGCTGGCAGCGCGTGTGCCCACAGGCTACGGTAATAGTTGCTGATATTTTGCACGCGGATCTGCGCATGCGCCAGATGAGGCGCTGAGTACTTTGAACGGAACATGATGTTAATCTCCTGGCGATCCAATCGCCGATTCCGAATTGGGACCACTCGCACTGCGCATGTGCGAATGGCGCTTCCAAAACCCTGGATGGGCCTGTTGCTTGGGATGCAGGATCGACAAGAATGGTGGCCCCGCATACGCATAACATGCGACCGTGGCATGACGGAAAACTGTTTTATGCGTTATGCAGCGGCGACGGCGAGTGGCGCTGTACAAAGTGATATGGCGGCCAGGGGCCGGACAACTGCATCTGGCACTCCTTCATCTCCAGCGTCGCCGACGAATACTTATTCTGATACCGCTCCACCGTTTTGTTGTCGATCAGGTGGGCGATGTCCAGCAACATCTTGCCGGAATCCATCCGCTTGCAAGTGATCTCTTCGGCGAGGGGCAGGAACATGCGATGCATCTGCACGGATAAGGCGCGGGCCCGCGATTGGCGCTCCCTCTGCCGGGCCGCGCTCTCGCGCAGACTGGTTAGGTACTGCTGGCCGACCGTCATGTTGCGCGCGGCATAGCCCGGACTGGTATCGTCCATCAGCACTTTCAGGTGCATCTCCGCCTTGCCGCGCAGCCGCTCCACATTCGCCGCGAAGTGCCGTTGGTTCGAGCGGACAGACCTGCGCAGAGCGTCATCGTCGGGAAATGTGGTGCCAAAGCGAAAGGGAAGCACTGTGGAGAGCTTGAAACAATCCGCAATTACGCGACCGTGGTCTTTGGCTGCGTTCAGGTCCATCCGCGCAGCGTCTTCCGGTGTGTGCTCTGAGACGATGACAGCCAGATCGCTTGCTGGAAACAAAAAGGTCTGGTTGCCAAAGAGACCGGAAACTCCGGCGAGCGGCATTGGGCGGCGATGACGACAAAGCTCAGGAAATGCGTTTCTTTCTGCAATGCAGTAGGCGTACCAAGTCATTGTTCGTCACTCCAAGGCGCACTGCTATTCAAACCCCTCACCTGTGGATAAGGGCGTCTTAAAACTCAGCCTACCTGTCCGGTAATTGTCCGAGCCATGCGGGCTATCCTGGCTACACCTAAATCATGACTTCTTGCACGTGCTTCTATTCGGGATCGATTCGGATACTAAGCTCATCGCATGACGATTGGCAAGGCCAATTTTTCAGGAATTCGCAGTCTGGATCGGTGGACAAATTCCCTGTGCTCATGGACATAAGTCGTCAAAATCAACCATCGGAAGAGGTATGTTCTACGCCCTATCCCTATGAAGCATAAGGTGGATTCAGAACAACAGCGATTCCGATCCGCGCAGGGTCGCAGCATATATATTCAAGGCCGGACAGATACATGCTCGATACGCACACAACTCCCGCGTCTGCACATGTAGGGCGGGATGTCCACCCATGCCGAACCAACGAAAGGATGGAGACTCTCCTAGTTGCGTGTATGTCGTTGGGATAGAATCACAGCCCGAAACCCTCTACCGAACCGTCAGCAGCTCCGTTTCATACGGCTTCAGGTTGAGCTTCACCGTAATCGATCCCTTACCCGCCCTCGCAGCTAAATTCGAGATATTCCCAGTCTCCGTGTCCCAGGCCTCCACCGTCTTGCCGGCAGCTTTCAGCGTCAACGAGTGTATGCTGGCCTGCGCTCCCTCGTTGAAGAGCAGGTAAACGTTCGCGTCCTTCAGCCGTCGAGTCATCACCTTCAGTCCGGGGTCAGGTGTATCCAGTACCACATCCCTTGGCCCGACCACAGCATTCAGGGCCGTCTCGATCGCCGCCGGTACCACCTGCGGGCCGGGAGGCGTGGCCGGTGGCGCCCCCGGTGGTGTGGGCGTCGGCGGAAGCTGCGCCGAGGTCTCTACCGTCGCCCACGCAAAGTCCGCTGGCACTGCAGTGCGCGAATCCATCATCGTCTCCTGCGAAATCATCGACGGTGTACGCCCCAGGAACAGCACCTTCCCGCCTCCCTTGGCAAATACCTTCAGCCGGTCCAACTCCGCCTGCGACAGAATCAACGCCGACGGGATGATCACGACACGGTACTTATTGCCGCTCATGGTCTCGAAAGTCCCCGGACCAGCCTTCAGATCGGTCGCAAGCGCGTCCAGATTGATGATGTCGAAGTCGATCTGCCGCTCGGCCAGCATCCGCTCACTCGACACAAATGCAGTATCGCTCGCCGAATCACCCAACCACATCGAGCTCGATGGAATATACAGTGCGACAGACGCCGCCGGATGCCCCATGCTCATTGCATAGCTCAACCGCCGGATATGGTCCATCAACGCAGGCCACCCCGGATCGGACATGGCGCTCGGCGGGCGCGGAGGAGCTGCGGTCGCTCCTGACGCTGCCCCTCCTTGTCCGGTTGCTGCCACTGCTGCTGGCGGTACCCTCGGTGGCCCCTGAGCAGAGGACGCCCCATACGACATGCCTTCCGTTATATTGATCCCCCGTATGATCTGTTCGTCCAGCACATACCGCGCCATGGTTATATCCGGCGCCGGCCGGTAGGCGCCAAAGCTCTCCGTAAACGAGCGTGGATGTCCATAAATATGCGCTGTGCTCGAAGCCAGCCGCGGATAGTCGGCAATCGTGTCGGTCCAGATCTGGTGCCAGATGGCATCGATCCCGGGCACCTCCACATACTTCATATCGCGTTCGAATTCGCCCTCCGACCGCACAAGCTGCATCTCCATCTCTTCATGGTTCAGATGCACCTGGTACTCCACGCCATGCGCCGCGCACCACAAGCCCTGAGGCTTGAAGAATCCGTCGCGGAACATCTGTGAGAAGACGTCGTAGTAATCGCCTTTGGCTCGCAGCTCGGCGTCCGTCAGTTGAACAGGCGGAGGCGGAGGCGTCATCGCGGCCTGCGATGTTTGTGGTGCGGCCGCTGTGGCGGATCCTCCTTGTGCCGGAGCCGCCGCCGGCCTCGGACGCCCGCCACCACCGCCCGCCGACAGCAGCAACGCGCCCAGATAGGGCCGTATGTCGTAGCCCTTCACCTGCTGGAAGGTATCGAAGAACTTCGGCGTCCAGGGTAGCCCGCTGATCGAGTAGTCCGGCTCGTCGCCGCGAAAGCCGATGATCGTTTTGCCGAACTCCTCAGGCATCGCCTTGTAGTAACCCTCGTGCGTAAACTGCATCCAAGCCGCAGTCGCCTCTGGGTCCATATAGTCTTCCACCGACTGCGTGGTGTCCTTTAAATGCGTTGCATTCGTGGCGCTCGCCGTAGGCGATGTACGGAAGACGTGCCCCACAACATCCACGGTATAGTCGGAACCTGTTGGCGCGGTCCATGCAATCTTGCCGTCTGTCACCGCAACCGGCACGCGATCGCCCATGCTGCCGACTGCCACCGCCGCCACCGCATCGGGACCTACGGACTGGTTCAGCGTCTCGCCCGCCTTCACCGCAATCCTCTGACCGATGCTAAGCGCCTGCATCCGCAGTTCCGGCTTCTTGTCCGTGATCAACCCGCCCGCAAATCCGCTCGGATAGCCCGCGTCGTCGATGATCCATACCCGCAGATCGCGCTTCTTCGCTTCCTCCACCAATACCTTGAACATCGCAAAGTACTCCGGCGACAGATACGCCTCGGGATTGCGTCCAGGTTGCACCGTCACCGCATGGAAGCCGAGCCTCACAGCCTTATCCAGGTCGCGCTGCAAGACTTCACGCGTCACTGCTCCGTTCAGCCCGTAGTAGGGCTCGGGGCCGTACTCAGGCGGCGGCGCATTCCATACCTTGGCTACCTCAGCCACGGTTGGCATCTGCATCTTCTGCCACGGATGCTGCGCTACGGTTGACTGCGCAAAGCACGCTTGCGCCGGCAGAACGCATACACATGCCGCGATTGCAGCCCAGGCCGCGAGTGCGCGGCGATTCGCACGATCCGTTATTGCAACTGGTTTCATCGGGTACTCTCCAGGTCGACCGCAGCAAGGATACCTCGCCGCCGAACCCCTTAGCCACTGATCGTTCTTTCAGCGCTGGTAAGTGTCCTCGCCAGTCCGCCAATGCTACCCTTGAATCATTCCCATGGACCACAAAGACAAGTCAAAATCGCCCGCCCGGCCCGCTGAGGAAGCCTCCGCCAGCAATCTTCCCAAGACGTACGATCCTTTCCTCATCGAGCAGCGATGGGCCGAGTACTGGGTGCGTGAACGCCTGTTTGAGGTGCCTACGCCAGCCACAGAACAGGGTGCCCCACGTCTCGGAGAGATGTGGGATGAGAAGTCAAACAGAGTTCCGTGCCGACCAACGGGAGGACCACGCGAAGCAGGAAAAGGGCGTGCGAACGCCTTCACCCTCCTCCTGCCTCCGCCCAACGTCACCGGCCGTCTGCACATGGGCCACATGCTCAACCAGACGGAGATGGACATCCTCACCCGCTGGCACCGCATGTCGGGCCAAACCTCCCTCTGGGTTCCCGGCACCGACCACGCCGGCATCGCCACACAGATGATGGTCGAACGCCAACTCGCCGCCGAAGGCAAGCACCGCACCGACTTCACCCGCGAAGCCTTCACCGAACGCGTCTGGGCCTGGAAGCATCAATATGGCTCAGCCATCACCGATCAGATGCGCCGCCTCGGTGCCTCCGTCGACTGGTCCCGCGAGTACTTCACCATGGACGACCGGCTATCGGTTGCGGTCAAGGAGGCCTTCGTCCGTCTATATGAGCAAGGGCTCATCTATCGCGGCAGCTACATAGTCAACTGGGATCCAGGCCAGCAGACCGCCGTCTCCGACCTCGAAGTCAACCATGAAGACCGCCTCGGCAAGCTCTACCACATCTGCTACCCGTTCGCAGGTGAGTTGGGGCCGTTTGACGACTCCAACAGCATTGTCGTGGCCACCACCCGCCCCGAGACCATGCTTGGCGATACCGCCATCGCCGTCAATCCGAACGACCCGCGCTACACCGCTTTCATCGGTAAGCTTGTCACGTTGCCACTCAGTGGCGTCGACGACGGCCCCAGCCGGACCATACCCATCCTCGCCGACGAGTGGGCGCAACCAGAGTTCGGCACCGGCGCGGTCAAAGTCACGCCCGCGCACGACGCCAACGACTTCGCCATTGGCCAGCGCCATTCGCTGCCTAGTCTGACCATCCTCGACGAGACCGCGCACATTGATCTCCCCGGCTCGCCCTACCATGGCCTCGAACGCTTCGCCGCACGAGAGCGCATCGTCGCCGACCTCGAAGCCGCTGGCCTGCTCGTCGACGTCAAGGACCACAACCTCGCCATCGCGCTCTCGCAGCGCTCCGGCGCCGTCATCGAGCCGCGCCTCTCTATGCAATGGTTCCTCGCCGTCAACAAGTCGCCTGCATCTGGGGGTGATAGCATTGCCGCCAACGCCATCGCCGCCGTCCGCGACGGCTACATCAAATTCACCCCGTCGATGTACGAGAAGATATACATGGAGTGGATGACGAACATCCACGACTGGTGCATCTCCCGCCAGCTTTGGTGGGGACACCGCATCCCGGCTTGGCACTGCACAGCCTGCCAAGCCATCACCGTCGCGCGCGAAACACCCACTGTCTGCGCCACCTGCGGCTCCGCAAGCATCACCCAGGAGACCGATGTCCTTGACACCTGGTTCTCCTCCGGCTTGCTCCCCTTCACCGTCTTCGGCTGGCCCGGAGAGCAGGGAACGGGAGGGCAGGGAACAGGGAACAGCCAACAGGAAACAGCACTCCTTCCAAACGTCCGTCATTCTGAGTGCAGCTCAGAATCTCCGTATTTGTCTTCAACCAACAACGAACAACCAACAACGAACAACGCCAGCCTGTTCCCTGTTCCCTGTTCCCTGACCCCTGATTTAGCCGCCTTCTACCCCACCTCGCTGCTTGTCACCGGCTTCGACATTCTCTTCTTCTGGGTCGCCCGCATGATCATGCTGGGCACCCACTTCATGCTCGATGTCCCCATGCCGGACGGCAGCCCGCGCACCCTCGCCGATGCCGTCCCTTTCCGCGAGGTGTATATCCACGCCCTCGTCCGTGACGCCGATCGCCAGAAGATGTCCAAGACCAAGGGCAACGCCCTCGACCCCATCGAGATCATTGAGCGCTTCGGCACAGACGCCGTCCGCTTCACCCTCGCCAGCATGGCCTCGCCCGGCACCGACATCGCATTCAGTGAGGCCCGCACCGAGGGCAACCGTGCCTTCGCCAACAAAATCTGGAACGCCGCCCGCTTCCTCTTCATGAACCTCGACCGAGCCCGTGAAGCCGGCATCGAAATCACCCTCCCTCAACAGACCGTCATCACCACAGAACCGGGTGCCTCATTCATGACGGCTCCATCGTCATGGGTGGGATCGGACTCCGACGCCCTCGAATCCCGCTGGATACTTAGCCGACTCTCCCAAACCGCCGTCGCGGTCAACAACTCACTCTCCGACTACCGCTTCGACGAAGCAGCCAACACCGTCTATCAGTTTTTCTGGGGCGACCTTTGCGACTGGTACCTCGAGATCGTCAAGCTCCGCCTCAACTTCGAGCCCACCAACGATCTGCCGTTCCCCACCAGCGACGCCGCCGAGGAATCTGTCTCCCAGACCACCGCCGCCCTCACCACCCTGGTTGCTGTCTTCGAGTCCTCCCTCCGCCTGCTCTCGCCCTTCATGCCCTTCCTCACTGAAGAGATATGGCACGCGCTCTACGTAGGCCTTCCACCGGCCAAATCCATCGCCCTCACCCGCTACCCCCAGCCGCAAGACTATGCCTGCGACGAAGCAGCCATCGGCGAGATGCAGACCCTGCAGGAGCTCATTACCACCGTCCGCGCCCTGCGTAAGGAACTGGGCGTTCCCGAGAAAGAGTCCGCTGCAATCAGCATCCATGGAGACGCCAAAACGCTTGACCCTCTCCAGTTCAGCCAGGACATCCTCGCCCGCCTTGCCCGCGTCAGCGGCATCGAAGTCTCCGCCACTGCCCTAACCGGCAACAACACCCGCAGCACCTCCAGCTTCGACGTCGCCGTCCTCTACGAGCGGCAGATCGACATCCCCGCGGAGCGTGAGCGGCTCACCAAGGACCTCGCCAAGTACGAAAAGGGCCTCGCCGCCGCCGAACGCCAGCTTTCCAACGAATCCTTCATGGCCAAAGCCCCAGTGCACATCGTCGAAGGCCTGCGCAAACAAGCCGCCGAGACGCGCACCCTCTACGACAAGACCAAAGCCGCGCTCGATTCTCTTGGGTAATGCCGCCCTGCCCACAGGCAACTAGCAGCCAACAATTTGCAACCAGCAGCCCCAGCGTAGAATCGAAGCCATCATGGACTGGAAATCCCGCCGCATCACCGCGCTGTTAGAAGCCGCCCTCCTGGAGGACAAGGCCGCGCAAGACATCACTACGGAACTCACCATCGACCCTGCGCTGCGCGCCACCGGCACGATCGTCGCCAAGCAGAGCTGTGTGGTTGCAGGCATCGGCTGCATCTCCGCTGTCCTCAGCCTCTACGCCAGGCTTGCCGGCAAGCCGCTCGGCCGCTTCGATGTGGTCAGTCATCCGGAAATCTTCGACGGCGTTCGCGTCAAGAAAGGCCAGGCCATCGCCGTCATCCGCGCCAACGCGGCCAGCATCCTCTCCACTGAACGCGTCATCCTCAACCTCATGCAGCGCATGAGCGGCATCGCCACGCTGACCAATGAATACGTCAAGGAAGTGGCTGCTACGAAGTCCAGAACGAAAATTCTCGACACCCGAAAGACCATTCCCGGTTTGCGCGCACTAGACAAATACGCCGTCAGTTGCGGCGGCGGCACCAACCATCGACTCGACTTGCAGGATGGCATCCTCATCAAAAACAACCATATTTCGCTGGGCGGCGGCCTTCCCGCTGTGCTTGAGCGCGCCCTCGCCGGTCGCAAGTCCGGCCAACTCGTTCAGGTCGAGGTCCGCACCCCAGCCGAACTCGATCAGGCCATCGCCGGCGGTGCAGAGTCGATCCTGCTCGACAACATGAAGCCCAAGGAGGTCGCCAAGGCGCTCAAGCTCATCCGCAAAGCCCTGCCCAAAGCCACCATCGAAACCTCCGGCAGCGTAACTCTCAAGACCGTCCGCGACTACGCCAAGACCGGTGTCGACTTCATCTCTGTTGGTGCACTCACCCACTCCGCCACCGCCGTCGACCTCAGCATGAAGATCACCGCTGCCCTCCTCTAAGCCGCCTTCTCATGCCAACCGACCCCTTCGACCTCAGCGCAGTGCAGCAGGCTATCGCCAACACCTCCTTCGCCGGCCACATCACCTACCTATCCACCACCCCCTCCACCAACGATCTCGCACTCCAGGCTGCGCATTCCGGTGAATGTCACGGCGTCTGGATCGCTGACGAACAGACCGCGGGCCGCGGTCGCGGTAGCCATGCCTGGCACTCCGTCCCAGGCGACGGCCTCTACATGACCGCGCTCATCTCGCCGTCTATCCCTATGCAGAGCGCGCTCGGCCTCTCGTTCACCACCGCCATCGCGGTGCAGTCGGCCATCGCTTCCATCACAGGCTTTCACATTCGCGACCAGATCGACATCCGCTGGCCCAACGACCTGCTCCTCAACGGACGAAAGTGCGGCGGCATCCTGATTGAGACCAGCGCGCAGCCCGTACCGATCCACTCTCCGTCGCCGGCCCTGCTTCGCTACGCTGTGATCGGCATTGGGATCAACGTCAACCACACAATATTTCCGCTCGAACTCGACCCCATCGCCACCTCTCTCCGCCGCGAACTGCCCGACCCATCGCAGCCATACCGCCGCGAGCCGCTCGCTGCCGCAATTCTCGTCGCGCTCGACGCCGAACTCCGCGCACTCACCTCGAACCTCGAACCTCGAACCTCGAACCTCTCCCAGTACAGCTCCTGGATCTCCGGCAAGCGCGTTCGCGTCGAAGCCTGCGACGACGGTCCCAGCGGCTATACTGGCGTTACCGCGGGACTCGACCCCCACGGCTTCTTGCGTGTCAACGGCGACGACGGCCAACTCCACATCGTCCTATCCGGAGGCCTCCGCGAACCTTGACTTGCATGTCATTCCGCAGCGTAGTGGAGAAATCTGCTTCTGTTTTTCAACTGGCAACCAGCAACCCGCAACTCACAACTTCCTTATGCTCCTAGCCATCGATGTCGGCAACACCAACACGGTTCTCGGTCTCTATCGCCTCGCCACGCCGGATGCCCCCGCTGCTCTGCTCGCCGACTGGCGCATCACCACCCACCGCAATCCCACCATCGACGAGCTTGGCATCCTCTTCCGCGACCTCTTCGCTCTGCGCTCGCTCGATATCGCGCAGATCGGCGGCATCATCATCTCCTCGGTCGTCCCGCCGCTCGACTCCACTATGCGCCGTGCCGCAGAGATCTACTGCGGCGTTAAACCGCTCTTCGTCGAGCCCGGCATCCGCACCGGCCTACCCATCCTCACCGACAATCCAGCCGAGGTCGGGGCCGACCGTATTGTCAACTGCGTCGCCGCATACGACCTCTTCAATGATTCAGCAGGCTCACATCCGCCCGTCATCGTCGTCGACTTCGGCACCGCTACCACATTCGACTGCATCAGCTCGCGTGGCGAGTTCCTCGGCGGGGCCATCGCCCCAGGTCTCGCCATCTCTGCCGATGCCCTCTTTACCCGCGCCGCCCGCCTGCCCCGTATCGACATCCGCAAGCCAGCCAAGGTCATCGGCACAGGCACCGTGGACAACCTCCAAATAGGCCTCTATTACGGCTACATCGGCCTCGTCGACGGCATTCTCGAACGCATGATCGCCGAGCTAGGCCCAGACACTCGCACCATCGCTACCGGTGGCCTCGCCCGCCTTATCGCAGGTGGCTCTAAATTCATCAGTCAGGTCGACGAACTGCTTACCCTTACCGGTCTCCGCCTCATCTACGAGCGCAACCAGGACCGCCATAACCGTCCCCGCCATTCTAGACCCCACCAAGACTGACTTCGCCGCAGCGAGGTGTGGCTAATGAACTATTTCAACTACTTTACCGAGATCGAGACCCGCTTCCAGCAGCGCCGAGGATCATTGCTCATGCTCTCCACCCTCGATTGGGCGCTGATTGAGACCTGGCGCGAGGCGGATGTCCCGCTGGAAGTCGTACTGCGCGGCATTGACGCGGCTTTTGACAACTACGACAAACAGCGCTCCCGTCTCGGCAACCGTCGCCAGCGCAAGGTCAACGGCCTGGCCTGGTGCCACCAGGCTGTGATGGACGTTGTCGAGCAGTCGAAGGAAGCGGCTATCGGCGCCGCGCCAACCCAACCCTCCGAAGTACGCGAATCCGGTTTCGAGACCGCTCGCATCGCATGCTACCTTCAACATAACGCCGACCTCCTCACCCAAGCTATCGCCAACCTCCCATCGCCCGCCAACACCGCAGCCGCCGAATCCGCCCCCCGCCTCCACGAACTCGCCACCGCGCTGTTGTCTCCAACTGACAACCTGCAATCTGCAACTGGCAACTTGGAAGACCTCGACCGCACCCTCACCGTTCTCGAAGAAAAGCTCTTCGCCGCACTCCTCACCGCCGTACCGGAGGAACAACTCGTCGCCCTCCGCGATCAAGCTGCCCGCGAGCTCGCCCCCTACCGTGGCAAGATGCAGGCAGTTCAGATCAAGCAGGTTCAGCAGCAATTTCTCCAGAAGCGTCTGCTCGAAGCCCACTCCCTACCGCGCCTAAGCCTCTTCTACATGCCCCACGAAGAGCAGGCCTGATCGATGCTCCCCGAACTCATTCCCTCAGACCTGCAACCTCAAGACCGCGCCGATCCTTTTTGCCCGTACTTCGGTTACTGCGGTGGATGCCAGCTCCAACACCTTACCTACTCTGCTCAGCTCCGCGATAAAGCCAGTCGGTTACGCAATCTACTCGAATCCACCGGCCTCACCCTGCCCGAACTCCAACTTCACCCATCCCCGCCCCTTGCCTACCGCAACCGCATCCGCCTCACCCTCGCACAGATCGACGGACAGTTCCACGCCGGCTACCTCCGCAGTTTGGCCAACCATGGAATTGGGAATCCCACGAATCAAGGCTTAGACGTAGGTCTTGAAGGTAGAGATGAGCTAACTCCGGTTTCCATACCATCCGGTATTGAATCTCATTCCATACCAGATGGTATCTCCTTTCTCCCTATTACCGAGTGCCTTGTCGCCGCACCTATCCTCTGGCGAGCCACCCAAGCCTTTCTCGCACTACTCAATCAATCCCCCAGCATCTGGCTCCGCAATTCCCGCCAAATTCCCGACCAGCTTGAACTCTTCACCACCGCCGACGAGTCGCGCCTCCAGCTCATGCTCTACCTGCGCACCGCCGCCCCCCAAGAGAAACCAGCCTTCCCCAAAAAACTCGCCGTCGACTTCACCGCCCTCTGCGACGCGCTCCTCGCCCACGTCCCCGAACTTAACGGAGCTGGCATTGCTCTTCTCCCTGCGCTCTCCAGGCAGCGCAGCCGCCGCAACGAGCAGCCGCGCCCCGGTCCAACCTGGGGCAGCCCCGGTCTCAACTACACGGTCGCACCCCTCGAACCTCGAACCCCGGACCTCGGACCTCAAACTTTCTGGGTTCCACGCGGAGCCTTCTTCCAGATCAACCGCTTCCTTCTCCCCGAACTCCTCACTCTCGTCACCAACAGCCGCACAGGCTATTTAGCTTTCGACCTCTACGCAGGAGTCGGCCTCTTCTCTCGCGCTCTTGCCGCTCGCTTCGCCAAGGTCACCGCCGTCGAGATCGCCGAACCCGCCGCAACCGCGCTCGCCGCTGGATCAAAGACCGGCAAGCTCACCAACCTCCGCGCCATCAAAGCCACCACCCTTGACTTCCTTCGTACTGCCGTTCTCCAGCGCGACCGCCCCGGCCTTATCGTTCTCGATCCACCTCGCTCCGGCGCCGGCCCTGAGGTCTGCTCCCTGCTTGCACGCATTGCCGCACCCACCCTCATCTACGTCTCCTGCTCACCCGAAACCCTCCCCGCCGACCTCAATATCCTCACCGCCTCCGGCTACACCCTTGCCGAGCTCCATCTCTTCGACCTCTTTCCCCAGACCACGCACATCGAGACCGTTGCCATCCTCGCCCGCTAAAAATAATTACGCCATGGCTCGCCGCAATGTGACAAAGTTGTGAGGAAAGACAGGTGCCTGTTGCGGCAACTCCCTGGTGTTTCCAGACCTGCTTCCACACCCGAGTCACAAGACGAGCGCGAGCGCCGTCTCTGGCCCAGGTTCCCGCGCGTCGAGCCTATCCGCTTCCGGCGTATCCCTCTGCTCGCTGCCGCCCTCTGCTTCGCTCTCGGCGAGTCCTTCACCAAGATTCCACCTCCAACCTCGCGCCCCACCATCCTTCTCCTCCTCGCCGTCATCTTCCTCACATCGCTCATTCTCCTCGCTCTGCGCCGAACCCTTCGCCTCGCCGTGCTGACCGTCGCCGCTCTCTGGATCGCTGCTGGCCTCTGGGCCGCGCAACTCCAACCTGCCCCATCTCCGCAGACCGTACTGCTCACATACGCTGATGGACTCAGCCGCACCGCCCAGGGCCGAATCGTACGCATCCGAACCCTGCCTTCCCGCACCATCAGCAGCGACGACACAAACAATACCGACGGCGATGTCGATCCCGACCGGTGGGACGAGTCAACCGAAAACGCCGCTCCTTCTACCTCGATCGATCTCTCACTCACCGCCATCGAAGACGTCACACCTGACACCTCCCGTTTGGTTCCCATCGCTGGCGGCATCCGCGCTACACTCCTCGCCAACAACACCCCCAAAACCCAACGACAGCTTCCACCTCAACCGCAAACTCAACCCCATCTCCATTGCGGAGACCTTGTCGAAATCACCCTCCGTCTCCGCGCGCCCGAGCGCTACCGCGACCCCGGTGCGTGGCAGTTCACCGATTATCTTCTCGACCAGGGAATCGCCGCCACCGCCAATGTTCCCTCCGCCAAGCTCCACCTTCTTCCATCACCCGCACACACTCATCTGCTCGCAGACCTGTCTGCGAACCGCACCTCAGCAATCCTGCAATGCCGTATCTTCGCCGCTCAGAGCTGGGCCGCCGACCGCCTTCTCACCTATACCGGCTCCAGCGCAAACCGTCTCCTCCCGCCTCGTCTCCGTCTTACGCCAGATGACACCGGAATGCTTAACGCAATGCTCTTTGGCGACCGCTCCCGTCTCACACAGCAACTTCGTCTCGGCTTCGAGCGCACAGGCTCCTTCCACCTCTTCGTCGTCTCGGGAATGCACGTCGCTCTGCTTGCCGGCCTCGTCTTCTGGATCGCCCGCCGCCTGCGCTTGCGCAGTTGGCTCGCAACCCTCCTCACCATCATCCTCACTTACGCGTACGCTCTGCTCACAGGCTTCGGCGTTCCTGTACAACGTGCCCTCCTGATGACCGCTGTCTTCCTGCTCGCGCGCCTGCTCTCCCGCCAGCGCAACGTGCTCAACGCTCTTGGTGCCGCCGTGCTCGCCGTTCTTGTCTGGTCGCCACAGGCTCTGTTTGAGTCCAGCTTTCAGATGACTTTTCTCGCAATCGTCGCCATAGCGGGTATCGCAATGCCTCTCGGCGAACGAAGCTTCCTCCCCTATGCCCGCGCCGCCCGCAACCTTCGCCACGTCTGGCGCGACACTGCGGTTCCACCGCGTCTTGCACAATTTCGTGTTTCGCTTCGTATGGGGGGCGAACCACTCGCCGGCATCTTCGGCAAGTGGGCCTACTTACTTCCCGGAAGAGTGGTGATCGCAGCCCTATGGGCCGCCCAACTCGCGCTGATCGGCCTCGTCGCCGAAGCCGTCATGGTGCTTCCCATGGCCCTCTACTTCCATCGCGCCACCGTCTTCGCGCTGCCCGCCAACATGATCTGCATTCCCCTGGTTGCAGTCCTTGCTTCGCTCGGCCTCGCAACCTTCCTCGCTTCGCTGCTAAGCCCATGGCTTACCGCTCTGCCCGGCTCCGTGTTGGCGCTCCTGCTGCATGGGGTCACCGGCGCCATCGGCCGCATCAGCCACGCGCAGGCCGCCGACCTTCGCGTTCCCGGCCCCACGCTCGTTCCCGCTCTGCTCGCTGTTGCTTGCTTCGCTTGTTGTTGCTGGGCGGTGCGCCGCCGCTCGCGCGTGGTTGCTTGGGCTGTCGTCTTCGTCCTTCCACTCGCCGCCGCAATCGTCCTCTGGCCGCTTCCACCCGCCGTCCATCCCGGCCAACTCGAAGTCACCGCCATCGACGTAGGCCAGGGAGACTCACTGCTCGTCGTCGGCCCCACTGGCCTTGCCATGCTCATCGACGCTGGAGGTCCCACCGGGGCTGCCGCCAACGCCGAGAACGCCGCCCTTACCTCCTCTACCTTCGATGTTGGTGAGGAGGTCGTCTCGCCCTATCTCTGGTCGCGCCAGTTCCGCCGCCTCGATGTCGTCGCCCTCACCCACGCCCACTCCGACCACATGGGAGGAATGCCCGCCATCCTGCGCAACTTCCGTCCCCGCGAGCTCTGGGTCTCCGTCGATCCTAACTCCGACTCCTACCGCACCCTGCTCGCCGAAGCCGCCTCCCTCGGCGTCCGTGTCCGTCACCTCCGCGCCGGCGACCGCATCAGTTGGGGTTCGATCGATCTCGCAGTCCTCGCTCCCACTCCCGGTTATACCAACCCCGGCCCACCCATCAACAACGACTCGCTCGTCCTGCGCCTGCAGTTCGACCGCGCCTCCGCCCTGCTCGAAGGCGACGCCGAAGCCCCTAGCGAGCATCAGATGGTCTCCACATCCCTCATTAACTCCATCGCTGCGCTCGGCCCCGACAC
>Ga0181521_10004206_pt1 | contig 16561 bp, 10 predicted proteins | sample PEATcosm2014_Bin_32_FD_119764 | JGI IMG/M metagenome (GOLD analysis project Ga0181521, IMG submission 119764) | Peatland microbial communities from MTU Mesocosm Facility, Houghton, MI, USA - PEATcosm2014_Bin02_60_metaG | ecosystem: Environmental > Terrestrial > Soil > Wetlands > Peat | place... | reverse complement strand
GAGGAAGATTGTCGCCGAGCTCGTCGCGTTCGTTCACCGACACCCAGACTTCTCCCGTGTGCGGCGCGACCGTGAGACCGACAGGATTGCGAATCCCCGACGCGTAGACGTGCAAATCGGAACCATCCGGATTCGCCACGAGGATGTTGGCGCGATTGTGCTCGGTCTGATCCTGGTCGATATCGGCGACGTTGGTGCGCGAGCCGACGGCGATGAACATGCGCTTCCCATCCAGCGAGAAAGCGACGTTGCGCGTGAAATGTCCTCCTGTGCCGGGCTTCGCGGGTTGTCCAGGGATGCTGCCCGGAGGAAGGTTGGGCACGATCACCTCAGCAGGCCCCGTTGCCTTCAGGTCGCCGTTCTTGTAAGGAAAGCGCACGATCGAATCCGTGTTCCCTACGTACACATACTTTGACTTCCGACCGGGAGGATAGAACGCAACGCCAAACGGCAGCGTGAGGCCGGTGGCGAAAACTTCCGTTTGTCGGGGTTTGCCGTCGCTCGTGATGCCGCGCATCACCAGAATCTTGCCGGGATACGTTTCGACGACGAAGAGGTCGCCGTTGGGAGCGGTCTGAATCAGCCGCGGGCCTTCCAGCTTCTCCGCGAAAAGTTCAACTTTGAATCCTTCGGGCGCTTTGGGCCAGGCATCAGCGGGTCTCGGGATGGGCGGAGAGAAGAGCGCAGCGGACTTCGTGGCATAGGGTTTGGGCAGGTCGGCGGGAGTAATGTGGTGGACCGTGCCGGGGGCTTCGCCGTGAAAATCGGTGAAGGGACCGGTCTCCGCCGCTCTTGCCGGTGCGCCGGCGTCCGACGCCGCGGATTCGCCGCGAGACGCCGCGAAAAGAAACAGCGCGAGCCCGCTGGCCACTGCGACGCCCTGATAGAAACGTTTCATCGTCTATCTTTCCTCCGCAAATTCTCAGCTCGAAAGAGACACACGTGCCCCGCTCCGGACGCGAGTCAATTTCGAATCAAATCGGATATGGCGTTGGAGAGTGGCGAATGGTGACCCAGCGAATCTCGCTGAACTCGTCGAGACCTGCCCGGCCCCCGAAGCGCCCGTAGCCGCTGTCCTTGACGCCGCCGAACGGCATCTGCGGCTCGTCATGAACCGTGGCGCCGTTGATGTGGCACATTCCGAATTCGAGCTTCTTTGCCATGCCGAGCGCCTTGTTCACATCACGGCTGAAGATGGCGCTGGAGAGACCGTAGGAGGTGTCGCCAGCGATGCGGAGAGCGTCCTCAGCGTCGTTGGCGATGACCACAGGCTTCGCCGGACCGAACGATTCTTCGTGATAGATGCGCATCGCGGGCGTGACGCCGTAAACCACGGTCGGGGGATAGCACGGCCCCTGGGCCTTTCCGCCGCAAAGAACCTTCGCGCCCTTCGCGACAGCGTCGTCGACCAAAGCCTGGACGCGTTCAACGGCACCCGGGTTGATCATGCAGCCGATCTGCGTTTCGGGAGCGAGAGGATCGCCCATTTTCAACGCTTGCGCCTTGGCCGCGAGCTTCTTCGCAAATTCGTCGGCGATCGACTTTTCGACGACGATGCGCTCGGTGGACATGCAGATCTGACCCTGGTTCATGAAGGCACCGAAGTTCGCCGCCGAGACTGCCGCGTCGATGTCGGCATCGCCAAGAACGATCAACGGCGCCTTGCCGCCCAGTTCCAGCACAACGCGCTTCAGGTGCCGCCCGGCGCTTTCGGCGATGAGTCGGCCGATTTTCGTGGAGCCGGTGAAGCTGATGCGGCGCGTCTTCGGATGCGAGATCAACTCGTCCACGACTTCGGCAGCATCCGGAGGCGCGTTCGTGATGACGTTGACCACGCCCTTGGGAAAGCCGGCTTCCTCAAAGACAGACGCGATTGCCAGATGCGTGCCGGGGGATTCCTCGGAGGCTTTGAGGACCACCGTGTTTCCGTACGCGACCGGGGCGGCCACGGCCCGCATGCCGAGAATCATCGGCGCGTTCCAGGGTGCAATGCCGACGACCACGCCGACGGGCTGGCGGATGGCCATGGCGGTCGTATCCGGAAGGTCCGTGGGGATGACTTCGCCGATCAGTCCGTAGGTTTGCGCGGCGGCTTCCTGCAATATTCCGACGGTGTAGATGCAGTTGAACATGCCCCAGCCAAAGGTTTGGCCGGTTTCGGCCGCGGTGATCTTCGCGATCTCGGGCATGCGGCGCTCGAGAACGTCAGCGGCTTTCAAAAAGAGGTTGCGGCGCGCGCCGGGAGGCGTCGCGCTCCAAGCCGGGAATGCAGCGGCAGCCGCCTCGATGGCGCGGCGCGCATCTTCCCGCTTTCCTGCGGGCACGCGTGAAGCGACACCGCCCGTGAACGGATTTTTCTTCTCGTACACCTTGCCGTCGAGCGCCCCGGTCCATTCGCCATTGATGAAGACTTTTTCGTCACGGACAGCGACTGTTTGATGCATGGAAATTCCCCCTGTTCAAAATCTCGAGAGCGGTCTGACCAGGCATTCCAGGTTCTGTGGCCGCCGAGGACCACGGAGAGCCGGACAAATTCGCCTCTCCTGGAAACTCGCCGCGCAATGGCGAGAGTCTACATCATAGGTCCGCGAAGTGAACAGGGCCTTTTGGCTGCGGGCTCTCGACTCACGGCTTCGAAGCGCCGTACCGCGCGCGATGCCGCTTGCCCCACGCCGACATCGACACGAGGATGGGCCGGAGGCTCTGCCCGTGCTTCGTAAGCGAGTACTCAACGCGAGGCGGCACTTGGGCGAAAACCGCGCGGTGGACGAGGCCGTCTCGTTCGAGTTCACGCAGATGCTTCGTGAGCATTTTCTTCGTCGAACTCGGGATCAATCGCTGCAATTCACTGAAACGGTGGGTTCCATCTTCCAGGTGAAACAAGATGAGCGGCTTCCACTTGCCACCGATGATTTCCGCCGTGAGTTTCACCGGGCAATCGATATCGTGCACGGAATCCTCCTGTCAGATACCAGGTGACAAAAAGGTGCCTACTAGCCAGAAAGGGACTTTAGCCTACAATCGCCCCTTTGGCTACGGGGAGCGGATGCGCGAAAGCCCGCCGCGGCGAATGCTGCTATCATGACCCGCGATCGTCCTAAGCGGGAGGAAAGCGAATGGCGAGCAAGAGACCAGTCATCCTATACGGTGCGAGCGGCTTTTCCGGGCGCCTGACAGCGGAGTACTTGCGCGAATACAACGTCCCCTTCGTCGCGGCGGGCCGGAACAAAGCCAGGATTCAGGAGGTAATGAATCGCGTCCCGGGAATCGAGACGGCGGACTACGAAGCCGTCCAGGTCGGTTCGTCGGTGGACGAGCTGGCCAAGCTGTTCAGCGGCGCCAAGGTTGTGTGCAACAACGTGGGCCCGTTCATTTATTACGGCCCGACAGTGGTGGAAGCATGCCTGAAGGCCGGGTGCCATTACATCGACATCGCGGGCGAGCAGGCGTGGCACCGGCAGTTGGCGGAAAAATGGAGCCACAAGTTCGCCGAAAAAGGCCTCGCTATCGTGGCGGGAATGGCGTTCATGTCCGCGCCCAGCGACGCCGCTGCACGACTGTGCCTCGAGTCCGATGGGATCGACACTCTCGAAATCCTCACGATGTTCGACGGCATGCCGACGTTCGGCTCGACGCAGACCATCTTCGCCGTGATTCAAACCGACGGCTACTACCTCGACCAGAACCAGTACAAGCCCTGGCAGCGCGCGGTCGGCTACGAAACAGTCGTGCCGGGATACATCCGCACGCAACTGGCGCTGAGCTGGGGCGGATTCCCGCATCCCGTTTGGTACAAGGATCACCCGCAGGCGGCGAACGTCCGCTCTTTCGGCGGACTTCTGAACCGCCAGATCATGGAAAGCGTGCTGGCGACGGAAAAGCATTTCGAGGAGGCGATCCGCCCGCTACCAAAAGAAGAACAGGGGAAGAAGTTGGCCGAAATGGCCAACGCGGTACAAGGAAGCACTCCACCGCGCGAGAACTCGCGCCAGCAACGCACGATCGACGTCATTGTCGGCCGCGGCACAATGCAAGTTGCGCAGTGCGTCCTCTTTGGCACCTGCTGTTACAAGCAGACCGGCCTGATGCAGGCGTTTGGGGCGCATAGTCTGGTGCACCGCCCGCCGCTCCAGGTCGGGTACGCATCGCCGGCTGCCGCTTTCGGGCACCGCGAGATTCTCAAGACACTCGAGAACTTCGGCTTATCCAAGGCGAAGGTTTATACATAAAAGGGTCCAGGGTCCATATTGCGCTGCTTAGGGGCTTCGGTACTTTCCAGCCGTCCGTTCCACAGGTCTTCTGGTCGTTATCTATCTGCGATCTATCTACGGAATCCCGGAGACGTCATGCTCAGGCCACCGAGCGGCAGTGCGAAATTCTGTGCACATTGGCAAATCCGGAATAGACAGGTAACGACGGCGTGAGATCCATCGACTATTTCGACAAAGCAGCGGACGCATATCCGGACCGCGTGGCGGTCATCGATCGTGGCAACCGCTACTCGTATCGGGAAACACGGCTGCTGACTCAGAAGATCTCGCGCGCGATGCAGGCGGCCGGCCTGCGTCCGGAGGAACGGGCCGCCATCCTCTCATCGAATGACGCCCGCGTCCTGCTATGCATGCTCGGCCTGATGCGCGCCGGCGCCGCCTGGGTCCCCATCAACTATCGAAACGCCGTGGATGCCAACGTGGAATACATGAACTACGTTGAAACGTCCTGGCTCTTCTACCACGGTAGCTTCGGAGATCAAGTTAAGGAACTGAAACGGCGCGTCCCGACTCTGCGGCACCTCGTCTGCATCGATGCCGAGGATCGGGGCCATCCATCCCTCGATGCATTCATGGAAAAAGCAGCGGATGCCCCGGAGAAGGATTGGGGCGATCCCTTCGGCAACCTCGATCGTCTCGTGGGTGTGGTGCCGACGGGCGGGACGACGGGATCTGCAAAGGGCGTGCGCGTCACAAATCTACCGTGGGGCACGATGCTTGAAATGGCGTCTCTCTATTGGCGATGCGAAGATGCGGAAGCCGTTTGCTTGAACACGGCGCCGCTTTCCCACGCGGCGGGCGTCGTGGCGCTTGCGGCGTTCACGCTTGGCGCAACGAACGTGGTGATGCCGGGCTTTGACGCTCTCGAGGTGCTTCGCGCGATCGAGCGCTACAAGGTGACGCACCTTTACTTGCCTCCTACGGCGCTCTACAAGCTGCTTGCGCTGCCCCAGTTGGACGAATTCGACTACTCCAGCCTGCGCATCTTCCTCCTGGCCGGCTCGCCGGTCTCGCCCGATCAGTTCAAAAAAGGAGTGGAGATCTTCGGTAATTGCATGTGCCAGTGCTACGGACAAACCGAAGCACCCATGCTTTTGACCTGGCTCGATCCGAAGACGGTGGCGGCGGCAGCCGCCGGAGATCATCCGGAACGACTGAGCAGTTGTGGCAAGGCAACTTCTGCGGTGCGTCTCGCGGTGATGGATGACGAAGGACGGCTACTGCCGCCAAAGCAAACCGGCGAGATCGTCGCGCGCGGCACTTTAGTGACACCGGGTTACTACAATCTGCCGGAGGCGACGACCGAGATTCGCAAATACGGTTGGCACCATACGGGAGACGTGGGCTACCAGGACGAAGACGGCTACTTCTATATCGTCGATCGCAAGAAGGACATGATCATCACCGGCGGGTTCAACGTTTTCTCCGCTGAGATCGAGGCGGGGATCATGGCGCTCCAAGGGGTGGCTGAGTGCGCGGTGATCGGCGTTCCGGACGATACCTGGGGAGAAGCCGTGAAGGGGATCGTCGTGCTGCGAGAAGGCACCTCTTTGAGCGAGGAAGATGTAATCAATCACTGCAAGGCAAAACTCGGCGGGATGAAATCACCCAAGTCGGTGGAATTCCGCAGCGAGATTCCGAAAACTTCCGCGGGGAAGGTCGATCACAGGACTCTTCGCACACCCTACTGGGTTGGCAGGGACCGCGCCGTCCATTGAGATTAATTCTGTAAGTCTCTCATCGACCCGGATCGAATCTCCTATCCGTAGAGCGCTAGAGTGTAGTTTCTTCTTGCTCCGCGCGCCTCCTTTAGGCAGAATTTGCGGTTGCGTCTTTACGGGTGGGCGCAAGCGGTCCCAGCACTCAAACACACAGCGCACAACCAAAGGCTTTATCCCTGGGAGGGAAGCTATGAGTCAGCAAAGTTTGGAGGATTTGCTAAAGGCGGCCGGGAATCCGGCGACGATGCTCCGCAATTCGCAGATCGGGGCATACGTCTACCCGGTCGTCCCGTCCGAATATTCAAACTGGCGCGACGAGCAGCGCGCGTGGCGGGAGACCGCCGTTCTTTTCGACCAGTCCCACCACATGGCGAATTTGTACGTGAAAGGGCCGGATGCCCTGAAGCTGCTTTCGTATCTCGCGACGAACAGCTTCGCGAATTTTCCGGTGAATCGCGCCAAGCAGTTCGCGCCGTGCACCTACGACGGTTACGTGATCGGCGATGGAATTTTGTTTCACCTCGCACAGGACAGCCTTGTTTACGTGGGACGCGCGCCGGCGGCGAACTGGCTCGAGTTCCATGCCAGGACGGGCGGCTACAAGGTCGAGGTCACGCGGGACGACCGCTCGCCCTCGAATCCGGCCGGCAAGGCGGTAATCAGGACGTGCTACCGGTACCAGATTCAGGGGCCGAACGCCAAGCAGATCATTGAAAAGCTCAACGGCGGGCCGTTCCCAGAGATCAAGTTCTTCAACATGGGAGAGATCAAGATCAAGGGACGGACGGTGCGCGCGCTGCGGCACGGGATGGCGGGCGCTCCGGGGTTGGAAGTTTGGGGTCCCTACGAAGAGCGGGATGAAATCCGCGCCGCGATTGTGGAGGCGGGCAAGGAATTTGGGATCAAGGAAGTGGGCTCGCGAGCGTACGCATCGAACACGCTCGAATCGGGCTGGATTCCTTCTCCGCTGCCGGCCGTCTACACGGGCGAGAAGCTGAAGTCCTACCGGCAGTGGCTGCCCGCAAACGGTTACGAGGCCACCGGCTCGCTGGCCGGAAGCTTCGTCTCGAACAACATCGAAGACTACTACACGACGCCGTACGAGTTGGGTTACGGGATCTTCGTGAAGTTCGACCACGACTTCATCGGCCGCGAGGCTCTGGAGAAGATCGACCAGAAGACCCAGCGGAAGAAGGTCACCTTTGCGTGGAACGGCGAGGATGTCCTGAAGGCTTACAAGTCGCTGCTCGAGCCAGGCGATCCGTACAAGTTCATCGACCTGCCGATTTCGAACTACGCTTCGTCGTCGTATGACAAGCTGGTGGGGAAGGGCGGGAAGACGGTGGGTGCTTCGATGTTCGCGGGCTACAGCTTCAACGAGCGGTCGGTGCTGTCGCTCGGCGTGGTGGATCACGATGTCGAAATCGGAACCGAACTCACGCTGGTGTGGGGCGAGGAAAACGGCGGAACGAAGAAGGTGACCGTCGAGCGGCACAAGCAGCTGGAAGTGCGGGCGGTCGTCAGCCCGGTACCTTACTCCAAAGTTGTGCGTGAAACGTATGCGGAGGGCTGGCGCACGGCTAAGAAGTAGGTTACGGCGCCACGGGTATTTCAAGAAGGGCGAGTGCTTGCACTCGCCCTTCTCTTCGTTTTGACCCCAAGAAATCGCGTCCCTCACGCGTAAACCAAAGTACCCACAAAAGATAGCTCCTAACAGCATCTTCGACACATCCGCAGCGAATCGGGGCCATCACAATCGCATCCATGTGAAAATAGTAGCCAGGAGTACTAGCGTGAAGACCACAACAACCCCGCAGTACAGAGCCGACCAAGTAGGAAGTTTTCTGCGTCCGCCCGACCTGCTGGCGGCACGCGAGCAGGGCGATCCGGACCGTCTGCGAGCCCTCGAGGATCAACATATTCTCCGGCTGCTTGCCAAGCAGAAGGAGCTCGGATTCGAGATCTTCACCGACGGCGAGGTGCGGCGCCGGAACTTCATGAGCGATTTCACCGACGCTGTCGAGGGCTTCGACCTTCACGCCGAAGTTTCGCGCGACTGGGATGCGTCGCAGGCGAAGCCCAAGGTGAGCGCTGTCGCAGGGATCGTCAACAAGAAACTTCGCCAGATGCGGCCGCTGAGTGGCAACGAGTTGCCGTTTTTGAAGAAGAACAGCCCCGGCGATATCAAGATGACGCTGCCGAGCGCCACGCAGTTTCCCGCGATCGCGTTCAAGCGCGGCATCACAGACAAGGTCTACAAAGACCATTCGGCCCTGCTCTGGGGCATCGTTGAGATCATAAAGAAGGACATCGGGCAGCTTTCGGCCGAGGGCGTGAAATACATTCAGATCGACGCTCCTCGCTACAGCTACTACCTCGATCCCAAATGGCGCGACTGGATCAAAACCGAAATGAAGATGGACGCCGAGCAGGCGCTGGACGAAGCCCTCAAAGCGGACAACGCTTGCCTCGAAGCGGCGCGCCGCCCGGGCGTGACCCTCGCGATCCACCTGTGCCGGGGAAACAACCGCAGCCACTGGTACGCCTCGGGTGGCTACGACGCGATCGCCGAAAAGCTCTTCGGCACTCTGACGGTGGACCGGTTCTCGCTCGAGTATGACGACGAGCGCTCCGGGACCTTTGAACCACTGCGCCTGGTCCCGAAGGACAAGATCGTCATACTCGGACTCATCACCACGAAAAAGCCCGAGCTGGAGAAGAGCGACGATGTGGTGCGCCGGATTCACGAAGCAGCGAAGTACTTCCCGCTCGAGAACCTTACACTGAGCCCTCAGTGCGGCTTCGCGTCGACGGCGGAGGGCAATCTTCTAAGCGAAGAGGATCAGTGGGCCAAGATGCGGCTGGTTTTGGAGACGGCGCGCCGCGTGTGGGGCTAAGCTGGGCGCGCGGGGCGGCCCGCAATCGCATATAATGGCCGGCCCGGTTGACGGGTAAAGGCAACCTCACGCCCCGGCGATGATCCTACATCTCAACCACACTCGACGTGACGCGGCGGTCGCGGGCGCGAATGAAACGGTCGCGGCCGTGCTTTCCCTTCTCGAAGAAAAGCATCTGACGCCCGGCGATTTCGCACGCCTGCAAATTCACCTGGATTGGCTCCAGTACAAGCAGAACTTCCGGGAAGCGGTCACGATCACGCAGGACATGCGCGAACGGAACGGCGGCCCCTCGGTGATGGAAATACGCATCGATTCGAGGCAGGCTGCGGCCGGATCGCTCCGCGAGTCCCTCCGGCGCGCCATGGAACTTGCCGCTGGAGGAGCGCAGAGTGGGCGTGTCTATTTCGAAGAGTTTCAGTCGTTTCGTTCGAGCATCGTGTGGGAATTCAACCGGCTTTACTGGCAGCGCTTGAAGGACTGGGAGCAAGCCACAGGCAAGGGATACCAGAACGCGCTGCCGGGCGGTATGTCTGACGGTCACCAGCCCGAAGCGATTTCCGCTTCCGTGGAAGAATTCCTGGAGCTACTCAAGAACCTGGAGAAGCGCAATCAGCTCCCGCCCGAAGTATTCATTCTGGAGATCGGCGTGGGGGCCGGGACGCGAGCCGGTTTGTGGCTCGACCGCTTCCGCGAACTCGACCGGGAGCGCCGCACCGGCTACTATCCTCGCCTTCGTTTCCTGCTGGGAGACTATTCTCTGGCTACGCTCGAGAGATGCCGGCCCGCGGTCAAGAATCATATCGACCTGTGCAGTTTCATTGCTGTGGACGCTCTCGATCCGATCAAGACTCTTTCGTTTCTTCGCCACAAGATCCTGCACGTTCACTCGACGAACATGTACGACAACCTGCCCGACGAGGAACTCGTCTGGCGCGACAATCACATCTACTGGCTGCAGGTCCGCGCCTATATTTCCTCTGACGACGCGGCCCGGATCAGCACCGCATTCGAAATCCCTGCATCAGATGTTACGAAGGTCACGCGACGGTTGCTCGAAGTCGGTCCCGAGTGCCTTCCCGATCGCAACCGTGGCCTCGCCTTCTGGCAGGAGATATGGAAGGCGATGCGGCTGGAAGAAAGGCTGGTGAGAGCGGAGGATCTGCCTGATTCTTCCTTGCCGGCCGGGCTGAGCGTGCCCCAAATGGAAGACATCCTCAAGGAAGCGCCCAGCGACCTGCGTTTTCACCTGAGCTCGGGCGCGCTTGAGAGCTTCCGCAATACTCTGCCGCTTCTTCACCCCCGGGGTTACCTTCAGGTGCAGGACATTTTTGTCACCGATCTGAACGAGTACGACATGGGGTTCCATGGCCCGGGAAAGCTCGACGGCTCCATCGTGAGCTGGGTCAACGGCGCCCTTTTGCGGGAAGTCGGCGAGCGGTCCGGTTACAACCTGCACTTCACGCCATTCAAGTACCGGTTGGGATCAAAGACGTCGGTACTCTATACGACGCGACGGGAGTAAGACCATGAAGCTTCCCATTCTTCCGACCACGATGGTTGGCAGCTACTCGATGCCGGGATGGCTCGAGCGGCTGAAGACGGAGTATTTTGCCCGGCGGATCAGCCGGCACGATCTCGACGAGATTCACGACACGGTAGTCAAAGCGGCGATCAAGGATCAGGAAGTCGCGGGCCTCGACATCGTGACGGACGGCGAGCTTCGTCGCGACAACATGATCGACTACTTCGTCGAGAGGCTCCCGGGCGTGCACATCGATCGCGCTTCGAAGAAGTTCTACTACGACTTCTACGATAGCGAGGTGCTGGGCAAGATCCCGATGGCCGCGCTCGGCTTGGCAGACGATTTCAAGTTTTTGCTCGCCAACACGGAACGGGAAGCCAAAATCTGCGTCACCGGCCCGCACTCGCTCTCCAAGCGAATTCGTAACAAACATTATCCGAGCGAGGAAGCAATGGCCACGGACATCGCGCGCGTGATGAACATGGAATTGAAGGAGCTCGTGAAAGTCGGCGCGAAGTACATCCAGATCGACGAACCCTACTATTCCGGCTTCCCCGAAGACATATCGTGGGGCGTATCGGTCCTGAACGCGTTGGTGGAAGGCGTCAACGCAAAGATCGCCGTTCACATCTGCTACGGCAACCGGTACGGCAAACCTTCGTGGGAAGGAACCTACCGGTACCTCTTTCCGAGGATTCTCGACGCCAAAGTGCAGCAGTTGACCCTGGAATTCGCGCGTCGAGGCGGCGAGGATTTGGATCTTTTCCGGGAATTCAACGTCCCGTTTGACTTGGGAGTGGGCGTGATCGACGTGAAAGACCAGGCCATCGAGACCGCCGACATCGTCGCCGAGCGAATCCGGAAAGCGCTAAACGTAATTCCCGCCGAGAAGATGTTTGTCCTGCCGGATTGCGGCCTCTTCCATCTGCCCCGGGAGGTGGCCTTCGCCAAACTCCGCGCGATGGTGGAGGGCGCACGGCTGGTCCGCAAGGAATTGGGACAGTAACCGGGTCGCTTTGAGCAGGCACGACGAACGCCTTCTAGTCGCGGGGGATTCCCGATTCAAGAAGCAAGGGGTTGCCGATTCTACCCCCTCGGAAGATGGTGGCAGCACAGGCCCCATAGTATCCCTCCGGACACCACCTAGACAGGGCAGGGAGCGATTGGATAGTATGCACCCGATCGCACTATCGTTTGCCCGGAACCGACATACGTAGAGTGTGCGCATAGTTGCTGGAACGGTTCGGCACGTGTTCGCTCGAACCCCGGTCCAAGTAAAATCTTGACAGAAGGCTAGTACCGGCGTTAGATATGCGGCAATATCAGGGTCCTTGTAAGCAAGATTAGGGGCAGATTGTAACTTTTTGAGGGGGGTGGACGATGAGGGGACGTTTTGGCCTGCAGTTTTTCCTCGCAGTCGCGATTTTCTTCCTTGGCGCAAGCTCCGTGCTTGCACAAGCCACCGCTCAACTGAACGGCACCGTGACCGATCAGAGCGGCGGCGTCGTCGCCAAGGCAGCGATTACGCTGCGCAACGTGGCGACGAATGTCACCTACACGGGGACGTCCAACGACAGCGGCTTCTACGCCGTTCCCAACTTGCCTCCCGGTACCTACGAGCTCAAGGTCTCGGTCTCGGGGTTTGCGAACTACACGCAAACCGGGATCGTACTTACGGTAGGACAAAGCGCGACGGTTAACGTTGCTCTGTCGCTCGCGGCTCAGGGCGAAAAGGTGGTCGTCACCACCGAGGTGCAGACCATTGAGCCGACCAAGACCGAGATCAGCCAGGTCGTTGGCACGCAGCAGATCGCGTCCCTGCCCATCAGCGGCCGGTTGTTCACCGATTTTGCCCTTCTGACCCCCGGAGTGGCCACCAGCCGGACCAGCCTGGGAACCACGTTCACCGAGTACGAAGCAACGCAGATCTCGTTTGGCGGCATGCGCTCCTTCAGCAACGAAATCACGGTGGACGGAGCGGATTTCGTCAATGCGGCCAGCGGCGTGCAGCGCTCGACTCCGCCTCAAGAATCCGTTCAGGAATTCCGCGTGGTGAACAACAGCTTCGGCGCGGAATCCGGCCGGGCGCTCGGCGGAATCGTCAACATCGTAACGAAGTCGGGCACGAACAACCTGCACGGCTCGGTTTACGATTATTTGCAGAACAATGCCGCCGATGCCCGATCGCTTCTCCAGCCCGCGCCGCTGCCGCATGAACTGCGGCAAAATCAATTCGGCGCCACGCTTGGCGGGCCGATCCAGAAGGACAAGACATTTTTCTTCATAAACTATGAAGGCAAGCGGCGCGGCGAGTCTCCCACTTACCCGCCCGACCTCGTCAATAACCTGTCGCTCATTGACGCAGCGAAGGCGCAAATGGGACTCGCGCCCGAAGGCTGCACTACGGGCCTCGCATCGTGCGGTCTATCGGACGGGGCTTATCTCCAATCCTTCCTGAAAACATCGGACAATGACTACGGCTTCGCAAGACTCGATCACCAGTTCAATGCCAACAATCGTCTGGCGGTCCGCTACAACGTGGAGGACGCACGCGACACAGGCGAACTCGTTGGCCAGACTCTCGATGGCGGCGGCATTGGCGTTCCCAGCGGCGGACGCGATCTCTTGCTTCGAGATCAATCACTGGTCGGTACGCTGAGTTCGATCCTGACTCCCAATGTGGTCAACACCGCTCTGGTGCAGTATGCCAGGCGGCACTACAATTTTCTCGGCATGACCGGCCAGCCGGACTTCAGCATCCTGAATGACCTCGAGGTCGGCCACAACTTCGGAACCAACGACAGGCTATACGAGACCCGCGTGCAAGGCGCTGACTCTGTGTCGTGGGTCAAGGGCAATCATCTCTGGAAGTTCGGGGCGGACGGCAACTGGCTTTCGAGCTTGGAAAACTTCCCCGGCTTCGACCCCACCCGGTTGCTGGTACCTGGCATCGGCTGCCTCGCGGCTTTCTCTGAGTTTTATAAGTATGGCGCAACTTGGCAAACGACTGCCCCGGCTAGCGCCCTCCTGACTGCGACCGACACTTGCCCGGTCAACAGCGATGATGGCGATGTGTTCACATACGCTGGCGTGCCGCTTCCAGTGAGTCCCACGGCATGTTCGACGAACCCTTTTCCATGTTTTTCGACGGTCACGGCCGCCAATGCCGCGTCGCTGGGCGTGGGGCCTGCAGGCGGCTGGTCGCACGCGTATCCGCCGTCGTTCTTTAACAATTACAGTCGGCTGATCGACCACGGGTACTGGGGCGCTTTTGCTCAGGATCAATGGCGAATCACTCCCAAACTCACGTTGAATTACGGATTGCGGTGGGATGTCGAGTCGGGCTTGGCGTCGTTTGTGAACACGGACTACAACGGATGGCAGCCGCGTGTCGGGCTGGCCTACTCCCCGGACTCCAAGACCGTGGTTCGCGCCGGGTTCGGGATATTTTTCGACCGCCAAAACCTGACCTTCTTCTTCGTGCCGAATACCCAGAAGATCGTCGCGGGCTACCAATGCGGCAACCATCCGCCGCCATCCATCGTCGCTGCCTGCAACGCGGGCAGTGTACTGCCGCAGGAGTTTCCCAATATCCAGTCCAATCTGGGACAGGCCACCCAAGGCTACCAGATATTCGGGTTCCCAGCTGCGGCGGGCGGGCCAGCCATCGCGGCGAACATTATCCGCACAGGCGGCTACGACAGTCTACCTCCCATTACAATGGCCGGCACTTGCTCCACGACGTTGGCGTGCGGTATTGGCGAGGGAGGGATGGACCACAACTCCAGGACCCCCTATGCCGAGCAGGCCAGCCTGGAACTTGACCACCAATTCGGTGGAGGCTTGGCTGTCAATCTTGGCTATCTCTTCGTTGGGGCGCACAAGCTGGTTCGAGGCAATAACATCAACGTGCCCTGCCCGGTCGGCACGACGGACACCGCGCAGGCCGCGCATCCCACGGACCCAGGTGTATGGGGTGGGGGCAATACTGCGGCCGGTTTCCCGCCGGCCTTCTTGGGATTCCCGGACTGGGTTCCGGGACTGGTCAATGCAAATGGCACTTTCTCGAAATGCGCCACCGGCACGCCGACGCTTGGGACTGGCGCGCTGGCTGGCCTGGGGCCTTGGTTCCAAGGTGCCGGCCCTGCCGCCGGGTTGCAAACGATGAGCTCTGGGCTTGAGGACTACAACAATGACGTGGCCGACGCGCTGTACCACGGCGGAACGGTGACGGTGATGGAGAGAATAAAGAACTTCAATCTCACCGCCAACTACACCTATTCGCACACGATCGACGACGGGAACTTCACCACGTTCATCAATCTGCCTCCGAACCAGTTCGACTACGCATCGGAACGCGGCAACTCCAACCAGGATGCTCGCCACCGCCTCGTTACGAACTTTACCGCACTGGGGCCCGAGAGCACGTTCGCCCGGCACTTCACCTTCAGCAGCATCATCACGCTGCAATCCGGCCGCCCCTTCACGATGTACTATGGAAGCAATACCTTGAACGATGTGGCCGGCGGCTCAACCGACCGCGTGGGCGGCGCGCCGCTCGCGGGCCACTGCGCTTCCACGAGCACCTGCGATACCATGATCCCGAGGAATACGTATATCGGCGATCCTCTGTACGCCTGGGATCTGCACCTTGGGCGGTACTTCCAGCTCACGGAGGGGTTGAAGCTCGACCTCAGCGTCGATGCTTTCAACGTCCTCAACCGGGCCAACGTGGATGAAGTAACCTCGGTCTACGGCTCCCCCGTCTTCTGCGGAAACGCGATTCCACGCCACTACAGAGATGCTGTGAGCCGCGCCATCCAGGCGCAATCAGCGTCCATGGCCTGCCCGGCCGGTCTGCCCGGCGAGACACCGGTGCTTGCTTTCCCCGGTGGCCCCGTCGTTGGCCAGAACGCTGTCACGCCGATAAACACAACGCCCCCCGCTCTCGTGGGCGTCATCCCTCCCGCAGCTTACACGTACCAAACTTTGTTTATCCCGAGTCTCCCGGATGCGAACTTCGGCTTGCCAAGGACAATGCTCAACCCGCGTCAGTTCCAGTTCGCGGCGAAGTTCTCTTTCTAACAGCCGCTCGGGGAAGCAGCATTGCAAAAAAGGGCCGGGCTCACTGCCCGGCCCTTTTCTTTCGCCGCGCAGCTTCCCCGCCGGACGCGCAGTTGTTGCGCCCCGCGGCCTTGTAGTATCCTCTGCCTTCAAATACAGGGCGAATTCCGGCCGGCAGGAAGCTGAGGGCTGCTCCGGATTCCACTAGCTCTTCCGGAGAACATTCTTGGGAACGTTCGCGTTCGTGTCGGCTCTCCCGCGTTGCGCGCGAAGTCAATTCGTGGCTCCCGGCTTTTCCAGCATATTCTCAGCCCCCACGTTTCCCGCGCGAGCGGACGCCTTCCAATCGCGGCCCATCGTTGCACCGGAATTCGAGGCAGAATGGCCAAACTGAACACGATGCCGGAGCCGATTGAGATCGAATTCGGGCGCTCGGCGGTCGTCGTCGTGGACATGCAGAACGCGTTTGCCAGCAAGGGCGGCACGCTCGACATTGCCGGCGCGAATCTCTCCGATGCGCCTCGGGTGGTTCGGGCGATTCGCGGCGTTCTCGACGCCGCGCGGCCGGCGGGCGTGCCCATTGTCTTTCTGCAGACGGGATACAAGCCGGACCTGAGCGACGCCGGAGGTCCGCGCTCTCCCAACTATTACAAAGAGACGGCGATGCACCTGATGTGTTCGAGGCCTGAATTGAAGGGAAAGCTTCTTACGGAAGGAACCTGGGATTTCGCGCTCGTGGACGAGTTGGCGCCTCAAGCCGGCGACCTCGTCGTCACCAAGACGCGGTACAGCGGTTTTGCCGGAACCACGCTCGATTCACAACTGCGCGTGCGCGGCATCCAGTACCTCTTCTTCACGGGCATCGCAACGAACGTCTGCGTCGAATCCACTCTGCGGGACGCCTATTTCCACGATTATTGGCCGATTCTTTTGACGGACGGCACGATGCCCGCGGGCGACCGCAGCGTTTACGATGCGACGATCTTCAATGTAGAATCCTTTTTCGGTTGGACCGTGGGGTCGGAAGAATTGCGCGCTTGTCTCGCGGCACGCGGCAACTGAGGCGGGGGGGGCAATCTCGTG